>PDWI01009440.1_pt1 | contig 11199 bp, 9 predicted proteins | sample 1430891 | NCBI WGS metagenome assembly PDWI01 (sample SAMN01162508, study PRJNA174530) | Oral metagenome, whole genome shotgun sequencing project. | biome: Marine environment; feature: Marine mammal; material: Swab sample of the gingival sulcus; isolation source: swab sample of gingival sulcus... | reverse complement strand
CTTTATACATCGCCTCATGTTATGGACTTTAGAGAGCGTATTTCTTTGGCAGGAACTTTTTTTTCTGATGAGGCTTACTCAAATGCTTATAAAAAAATCATAAAAGTTTTTGAAAGAATTAGTAAGGAACAGCCTGAACTTGATCCGGGCTGGTTTGAAATCGTTACCATGACAGCCTTTCTTCTTTTTAGTTTAGAAGACTGCGATTGGGCTGTGCTTGAAACAGGCTTAGGTGGGCGCCTTGATATGACAAACATAGTTCTTCCTAAGCTTTGCATTTTAACACCTATTGAGCTTGAACATTGCGCTTATCTTGGTGATACAATTACAAAAATAGCAGAAGAAAAGGCGGGGATAATAAAGCCTAATATTCCTGTCTTTTGTGCAAAGCAAAATGAAGAAGCCTTGCAGGTTTTTAAGGCAAGGGCCAAAGAGCAAAATGCTGAATTTTTCTATATTCCTGAAATTGTAAATGAAATTTTTTCTAAGCGTAATAGGCAGACTCTGCATGTTAATATAGAATTGAATCGCGATAATAAAATCGGAAAATTATTTTCTCGCAATATTAGCACAGACTTAAAATTGCTTGATAGCGTGCAAGCTGAAAATGCTGCTCTTGCTACTTGTGCAATAAAGTACCTTTTTCCCGATATGGATGAAAGTATTATTGAAAGTGCTTTGGCAAAGGCGTATTTGCCTGCCCGCTTTGAAATTATTTCTGATAATCCAAAAATTATTGTTGATGGCGCGCATACAAAAAACAGCCTTGAACTATGTCTGAATACTTTTTCAAGCTTTGTGAAAAGTCGAGCTGAAAACTCAGTTGAAAACTCAAGTGAAGAAAAAAAGCCTGTTTTAGTTTTTGCATGTGCCGATGACAAAAGCTCAAAAGACTTTGCTTATTTGTTCAAAAATTTGTTTAAAAAGATTATAATTACAATTCCCACTGAAGCAAAGGCTAGTGATATTGATTCAACTTATAATGACTTTAGAGCTGTTTTAATTGATGATAATACTCCAGATACTATCGATAACTTGGATACGATCAATAATACTTTAAAATTAGAAAAAAACAGTGATTATAAAGAAGCGATAAAAATGGCAAGTGAAGAATGCAAGGAAGAAAATATTCCTTTGCTAATTACAGGCTCCTTTTATCTTGCGGCTGCTGCAAAGAAAATATTACAGAATTAAAAACTCAAGTAAAGTTATAAAGATAGGCTATATTTTCATCGATTTCATCGAAACTGCTGATAAATATAAGCCTGTCGCCTGCAAAAATTTCGTCTGAAGCTTTTGGAATTATTTCTTCATCTGCGCGAGCTATACTAACTAAAAGGCAAGAATCCGGTAGATTTATTTCAGAAACTTTTTTTGCAACTAATTTAGATTCAGGGAAAACAAAGAATTCAAATATCTCATTTTGCTTGTTTCGTTTTATAATTTTAGATTTCTTTTTATTCTGTTCTATTTTTGAAAGTTCTGATTCGGGTATAAATTCTTTTATAGATATGTTCTCACTTAATTCAGGTTTAGAATTCAAAAAATTACCGAAAATATAGGCTGTTAGTCCACAAATTATTATTCCGTCTAAGTGCGCGAAGTCTGCTCCGATTTCTGCAAGTAAGATGATACCTGTCATTGGCGCGTTTATAACACCTGTGAAGAATCCTGTCATGCCAAAAATCATGAGGTTCATAGCATATTGCTCTTCTATTAAATTAAAATAAACTAATATCTGTGAAAAAAGTATTCCGCTTAATGCTCCACAAGCTAGTAGGGGGAAAAATACACCACCAATGGCTCCTGAGCCTAAGCAAAGCCCGGTAAAAATAATCTTCACTATCAAGATTAAACATAGCAGTTGTAGTGAGTAGTTATTGTTTATTAAGTCAAATACCAGCTTGTCTCCGCTACCACTTGCAAGTGGAAAGAAAAAGTATATCGGCAATATGACTAAGAACGGGATAATGGGGCGAAGTTCAACAATTGAAATTTTTTTGAATGCTTTTTGAAATAAGTAAATTGTCTTTTTGAATATATAGGCTAAAACAGCTGTTAATATTCCTAATACTATTAACCAAGCATAATATTTCATTGGGAAAAAGCCTAAACCTGAGATGTCAAACATTGGCTTATTTCCAAAAAATAAGCTTACTACAAAGTTGCCTGAAAAAGCTCCTGCCATTGTGCATATTAAAAGTAGGGGGCTTAAATATTGGTGCAAGCCCTCAATTGCAAATAGCATACTTGCGAATGGCGCTCCGAATATTGCAGAGAGTCCTGCTGTCGCTCCGCTTGTTATTAAGCATACCTTTTCTATGTGAGAAGTTTTTCCTATTCTTTCAAAAACACTTCCAAGGTATGCACCAATTTGTATTGATGGTCCTGCCTTACCAACTGACATACCTGAACCTATGGTTATAATTCCTGCAATGAATTTTAATGGCAGTTCTGCTAACGGAAGGAATGGCATTTTCTGTAGAAAATTTCCTTTTAATTGTGAAACCCCGCTACCCACTATCATTGGAAATTTCTTTATTAAGTAGCCTATGAATATTGCTAAACTTAGTAAGACTGCTATCGTTAAAAAAAATACAGTTATGTTTTCAGTTGAAATTTTATTATATAGGCTTGTCATCCAAAAATTACAGAATTTGATACCCTTTCTAAAAAATACAATTACTAAACCGGCTAGCATACCTACTATTATGCTTTCTATTATTAAAACAAAGTGCATACCCTGCTGATTTTCTAATATATTTTTAGTATTTTGGATTTTTTTCATTGCGATGATTATACCTATAAGCATTATTCTTGTCAATAGAATTTCTGATTAAGAAAAGAGCCTGTTTTTCCGACAATTAAGTATCTTAGTTTAAGATAAATAAATTATTTAGGAGTTATTTATGAGAAGATCAGCCGGACTTACAACCTTACAAGTTGCCTTAGCATTCTATTTAATAGTTGCAGGTGTTTTGGGTTTGATGAGATCAAATGCAGGTGAGCTTGGTCAAGTTATTGCTTTATTGAACGGTTTGTTTAATAGTTCTACAATTACTACAATAGTAATTATTAGCCTTGCGATCGCTGAATTAATTGCAGGTGTATTTTTAATTGTAGAATTCTTTAGTGGTGAAATTAGATTGACATCAGTTATTTTGATTATATTTATAGTCTTATGGATTGTAAATATTGTTTTAATTGATGTTATTGGCGCCTTTAATGCTAATTACTTTAGAGGCACAAAATCTGTTTTAAATTATCTTGCACAGTTATCCAGACACTTAATGATTTTAGGTGCTCTTATTGCTGTAAAACAAAAATCCAGATATAACTAATTCAGTTTTATCGTTTTTCGTTTTAGTAAATTAGAAACGATAGAAAATGAAAAAAGCCTTTAGCTTAATTTTAAGCTAAAGGCTTTTTTATTGCTAGAAACGGACTTTCTTTGTTGATATCTTTACAATTCGTTTCTGAGCATACTTCTTAGTTCTTCTTTCTTTAGAGGTCGAGTTACCTTAACACCATTAGCTTCTGTACCTACTATCTTAGGTGCTCCACTTGGACCTAATTCTCCGTAAATTTGTACTATTGGGAATCTTGGGTCATCATGTCCAACATCTATTACCTGTGCTACCTTTCCATTTGAGAGATGTACAAATGTACCAATTGGATAAAATGATAAAGAAAATAATAAAGCTTTCAAAATCATCTCATCATATTGACCGTTTTCATTTTTTAGCATGTTAATAATTCCTTCAGATGCATCTTTTGCTTCCTTGTAAGGACGAGGGGCTGTTGCTGCTTCATAGGAACATGCTACCGCAATAATTTTACCGTATAAAGAAATTTTTCCCTTTGTTAAATTTCTTGGATAACCTTGACCATTTTCTCTTTCGTGCTGTTCCAAAACGCCTACACATATAGCCAAGGGGAAGGATTCTCCCTTTAGGATATTATATGACAATATCGGTTGTGCAAAGATTGCCTTTCGACCATTTTCTGTCAAAGGCTCATTGCTGAGGTACACTTGAGGCGGTAATTTTAGCATTCCGATTTCATGTATAATACAGGCTGTAGCGAGTTCAATTAATTTATGTGGGGGCATTTTTATATGCAGACCAATTATTATCGAAAAAATTGCAGATCTAAGAGAATGCATTAACAAATAATTTGTTGGATTATTATGTTTTTGCATATCTATTCTAAGTATTAGTTTTTTGTTTGTTTTTACAAAGTCACATAATTCTTTTGCCTTATCTGCTACTATCCTTGCATCTATAGTTTTTTTTACGCTGAAGGTTGTAAATATTTTTTCAATGAACTTTAAAAAGTCTAAGAAAGTCTCTTCGGTTTCCATTAATTTTTTATCTTGTTCTTCTTTCAGCTTATTTGAAATTTCTGTAGTTTTAGTCTTTTTTGTTTTTATCTCTTCTGCGATAGCCTCTATTTCTTCCAAGTCTGCTACACCGGCATTCTTTTTTGTACCGGCAGTAGTGTATTCTGACGCTTCTCCTTCTGAGTATATAAACTGAAAGTCCCAACGACCTAGTAGGTTTTTCATCTCTGCTGTTAATGGGCATTCGGGTGTTAAAAGCAAAAATTTCTTATCTAAGTACACATTTTTTGAAAAAAATGAGAAATCTTTTGTCTGTTGTGAGTTATAGCTATTCACTTATTTTCGCTCCTGTAGTATAATCCTATATATATTAATTATAGGAGATTTTGTATGAAATTAAAAGTACTCTTCATCACTTTTAATATCGTCTTATTTGGATTATTATTTACTATTTTTTTCTTGCCTCTCTTTTATGCCAATGGAAACTTCATTAGAGAGTTTTGGGATTCAAATTGGTTTTTTGGACCGATTTTTTTATTGATAATTGTGACGATAAATATTATATTTTTTAGAAACAAGAAAACAATTGATGCTATTGAAAATGAAGATTGGGCTACTTTGTCCGAATATCTTGAACATGAAATTTTTGATAAAAAGAAAATATCATTTAGAAATGTTAGATTACTTAGTGAATCTTTGCTTATCCTTAGTGATTTTGCGTCCATGAATCGTTTGGAAGAATTTTTACAGGAAAATAAACCTGCGTATGTTTTAAAACTTTCAACTAAATTTGTAGCGGCAAAGATGCTCTCAGGTAATTTCAATGAATTGCTCGAATTTACTGCAAGGTTTAATACTTCAGATCAAAACAAAGATGAATGGATGGCCTTTTATCATGCTTTTGCCTTACAAATGACAAAGGATTATAAAAATAGTCTTATAGAATTTAAAAGCTTGCAAGAAAGTCTTTCAATCCCTCTGTTAAAGCTTCTTAGTTCATATTTTGTCTTAAAAGTTTTTGCTGAATATAATGAGCTGTCTAATAAAGAAATAGAAAGCTCTCGTTTGGCTATAAAAGCAGATATAAGCTCTTCTTTCAGTAAAGAAAAATGGTTAAAGTATCTGCAAAATGAAAAAGAGGAAATTCACGCTATGGTTTTAAGCAAGATTATCGAAGATGCTACGACTTGGCTCTTTGCTTAGTCTTTGCATAATTTTTACATAGTTTATAGATAAAATTTATAACTAAATTGGATGTGCAAATAATATGAAAATAGACTATTATGAGGAAATTAAAGCTCGCTATGGAAATGTGCGACGAGCTAAATCTTACTATCTTTATACTGAAAAAAATATTCGTTTGTTGGATTTATATCTTGATGCCGGTATGAGCCTTTTGGGGAGAAGAATGAATCAAAGTCCCCTTATCTTTAAGCAATTTATAGATAAGGGCTTATTAGGTTTTTTGCCAAGTCAGGCAGACTATAATTTGGAGAAGTCATTAAATATGCTTTTCCCAAGTCATAGTGACTTCCGACTCTATACATCTGAATTTGCTTGCTTTGAAGCTTTGAAACTTTGTGGAATTATTTCGAGCGCTGAAGAATATAAGTTTGAGGAATATAAGAGATTAGAAAGAGAATTGCTTTGGAGACCTTTTTTGCCTGATTCAGAGAGCTTGACGAAAAATAAGGCGTTTTTAGTTCAACCTGCTATTTGTTCTGCTTACAAAATTTTAGTATTCCAAAAAGATGAAACGCTTGATTTGCCGGTGTCGGATTTTATGCCTGCGACTGAAAAAGCCGCACTTGCTAGAGCTTTTTTTGACTTGCAAAAAAAACAGACTGAATACAAAAAAACTGAAAACTTAAATGATGAAGCTTACTTGCGTTTTACAAGTACAAAAAGACAGAGAAAACAAGCAGAATCTTCTTTACGTCAATACAATGAGGTATTGGAACTTGCGTCTAAGTTTTGGGATATTAAGGGTGCTTATCTTTTTCCTAAAATGACAGAAGATGAGTACAAAAGCTTTTTCCTAAAAGCTTTAGATGCTCATATTTTGCTTTCTCCTGATTTTTATCAAGCCTCATTTTTACCGAGATTACAAAATTATACTGAATTGCTTAATTTTTTGAAAACTAATTAATCAAATATAATCAAAGAAATTGCAAAAGCCGTCTGATTTTTGCAATTTCTTCACTCTGTATTAAAATATCCTTTCGGGGTTCACATTCTTCTATCTGTGTTGATATTATTCTATGTTTATTTTATTCTAGCGGTGGAAAGTAGCCAATTTCATCACGACCTGAGCGTTGCAGGAGTCTTACTTCCACTTCCACAGGTAAAAATTTTCTGCCAAAGTTTGTAGGGAGTGACGATTTGTATTTTAATTGATAAATACCTATAGGTTTTTGAATTAAGTCTTCAATTATGGCTTTTAATCCTGTTTCTGCATATACATATTTTACCGTACCATTGGTCTTTTTAGCTAAATAGCTTACTTCGTCTATGGGCTTTCCTTGCTTTAAATTAACAGCATAAAATCTTATATTGTTATTATTCATATATGCAGCAATGTCATTTAAGCTGTATTGTTTAAAATTTTCTCCTTGAGTTTTACTGCAACTTAAGAAAATTATTGCTCGCTTTTGTGAAGAGTTAATAAGCTCTCCTGTTGCTAATCTCATAGCTAAGTCTAATTTCCAATCGCCGGCAGTAGAGGCTTTGAATCGATTAGGCTTTACTATAAGTGATTCCGGAGAGAATTTGCCTTCAAGTGTTGGTATTTGTCCCGCAGAAATTAAGGTGATTTTTCCTCTTCCTTGCATAGCTTTTGAAATTTCCATAATAGCTGATTCAATTTGAGTTTTTTCCTTAGCTGATTGGGGTGAGCGTTCCAAAACTATTGCTATATCGCAGTTTTGGTTTAAATAAGCTGCTCCGGCCAGTTGATAGTCTGCAACAATTCGGTGTTCTTCGGTAACGATGAAATTATTTTCTTTCAATCCTACGATGGCATCCCCATTTCTGTTTTTTACGCTTACTTCCATAGTAATTTGTGGAAACTTATCTGAAAAGACTCTCTTGATTATAACGAATAGACCGCCTGCCAGCTCATTTATTCTTGTTGTAATTTCAATAGTCTGATTTTTGTGGTCAATTAAAATTAAATTACCGTTTGCGTCATTTGTAACAGCCGTAACTTTTGCAGGAGTATTTCCCAAGCTTGCAATTTCTGTAATTGTAGAAAAAGCTGCATCTATCAGATATGCTTTTTTTTGTGATGCTGCAACTAAATTACCATTCCATACTCTAAGAGATTCTATGCCTTTTAAAGAATTTTCCGGTAGTAGCTCCTGTACATAATTTCCTGCTGTATCAAAGCTGTATATTGCGCCTTTTAGGGCATCAGCAACAAAAATTAAGCCGTCCATAAAGGCTATACCTGCAGGAGCAATAAAGCCCCCAAATAAGTCTGATTTTTCTCCAAAGGTGAATAGAGGTTCGCCATTGGGTGAAAAAACGGCTATTCTTGCATTTCCGAAGTCACAAACATAAATATTATCATAGTTGTCCGCACATAAGAATTGCGGTCCCATAAGTTCGCCGTTTTTTATGCCTGATTTGCCAAAGTATTTTATGAACTTGCCGTTTTTATCCAGTATAGAAATTCTGTCAGATGCAAATTCAGAAACCAGCAAGTTTCCGTTTTTCATTTTGATAATATCGAATGGTCTGTCAAAGCCTTCGATTGGTCCTTTTGTTCTTTTTATGATTAGGCCGTTTATATCAAAGTGTAGAACTTCGTTTGAGCCGTATGCTGTCATCCAAAAACTACCATCTGACACGGGGCATGCTGACAGTGGTTGTCGGAATAGCTCGGTGCTACCGTTTTTGTATGAAATTTGAGTATCTTCTACAAATTTTATATTTTCAGTGGCTGCTAGTTTTAAGCTGCGATTTTCTTTCAAAACTTCGATTTTATTCTTTAAAAGCATGCCTCCGTAACCGGACTTTTGTGCAAATTCCCACTGTGCAATGGCTGCTCCTTCTATACCTGAGCTGTAGTAAGCCTTTCCTAACCAGTCTAAGATAAGAGGTTCACCGGGAATATAGGATAGGGCTTTTTCAAATAATAAGATAGCTTCGTTAAATGATCCTCTATAATAGGCTTGAACACCTCTTCTAAATTCTTCTGATGCAACTCTTTTATCTTGAGATGAAGGTTTGTCAGTAAAGTCAGAGTCTGTTGCGCTTAAATTGAAGACGGAAAGAATGAACATAAGTATAAGCAAGATTGAATTAGGTCGTATGTGTTTTGTTTTTTTCTTCTTAGCTTTATTAAATATTTTGTCTAGATTATTCATTCGTTAAGCCTCCGTATTTTCCATTATTTCATTATAATGACCTTGTATAGTTTTATTATTAGGGAGTTTTTCTTTTGCTCTTGTTATAAAATCTCTAGCTTCCTTAGGCATTTTCATCTTGTAATAGATAAAAGCCATAGAATCCAAATAAGCGGGATTTTCAGGCTGATTTTCTATTGCATTTTTACACAAAAGCATTCCCTTTGTGATATTTCTTTCAGTTTCTGCTAAAATATAGCCTAGTCCGTTCATAGCTGTACTGTTTTGAGGGTTAAGTTCCAAGGCTTTTTCATATTTTTCTATAGCCTGGTCAACCTGATTATGCATGTAAGCTACATAAGCCATAGATGCATAAACTTGAGCTGACTCATAACCTGATTCTAAAAGCTTGGAAAGTTCAAATTCTGCGAGTCGGGTTCTTTCAGTGTTAGCGTAAATAACAGCAAGAATCAATCTGCACTGATAAACCTTTGCTATATCAAGATTAGCCGTAACTACCTGTTCCAAATATTCTAAAGCTCTTTCGTATTCAAATAGGCGAGAATATGAAAGGCCGATATAGTAGTTTATTTCCGTTTGTATAAGTTTATCTTCAGTTTCTACGCTTAAGAAAAATACCAATGCTTCTTGATATTTCTCTTCATCATATAAATTTATTCCCTCTTCTAATTCACGATACATTATCCCCTCCAGAATTTTAGCAATCTTGATGTGTTTAGATTCACTATATCAATTTATTATATAGTAAAAAGAGAAATTATGCAAGAATAAAAGGCTGTTTAGTGCTAATATTTTGAGAAGCGTAAAATTTAGTTTTTTTTCAAATTATATTGATTTTATTTATTTATTATGCTAAAATGGCTTAATTTGTTGTAAATAATATGAATTTGTTTCGGCGATCATAGTATTTCTACAATTTAGACTTTATTTATTTGGATTTGTAGCACACAACTCCATTAGGAGAGCTATGCACTTTTTAAAAAACAGGCGCTTTATACAGTCTTTTATGAGAATTTGCTCGATAATTTGTACTGTTTTGATTTTTTATCTTTCGTCTCAGTCTAAACTACCGACATTGTCTAAACCAATCTTTGGTTTGGATAAGCTACTTCATGCCTTTGCCTTTGGTTCACTGGCTTTCACAAGTTCTTATTGGTTTTCAGACAGAGCTTGGAAAGAAAAGTCCGGCTTATTGTTTTTTATGATAGTAGTGATAGTTGCTCTTTACGGTGTAAGTGATGAATTTCATCAGTCTTTTGTCCCAAATCGTTCTGTTTCAGTTTATGACTGGATAGCAGATTGTGTAGGAGCTGTTTTGGCAGTGTTATTGAGATTATTAATAGTCAGAAAGACTAAGGAGAATTAATTTATATGGAAAAATACAAAATAGCCTTAATTGGATGTGGTAGAATTAGTTTTAAGCATATTGAAGCTTTTGTAAATCTTAAAGATGAGGTAGAACTTGTCGCTGTTTGCGATCCTGTTCTTGAGAGAGCTAAGGAGAAAAAGGCTGAATACGAAAAAGAGCTTGCTAATTCTAATGTGAAAGTCTTTGCTGACTACAAGGAAATGCTTGGCGAATGCTCTCCTGACATTGTTACAATTGCAACTGAATCAGGTAAACATAAGGAGATAGGTGTTTACTGCTTAGAGCATAATGCTCATGTTATCTGTGAAAAACCAATGGCTCTTTCTACTGCCGATGCTCAAGAGATGATTGATGCAGCGGAGAAGAATGGCAAGAAGCTTTCAGTATGTTTCCAGAACCGTTTCAACGCTCCTGTTGTTAAAACTCGTAAAGCCTTGGAAGAAGGTCGCTTTGATAAAATCTTGCATGGTATGGTGCAGGTTCGCTGGAACAGAAACGAGGGCTACTATGCTCAGGCTCCATGGCGAGGTACTTGGGAGCAAGACGGTGGCACTTTAATGAATCAGTGTACACACGGAATTGACTTGCTTCAGTGGATGATGGGCGAAGACGCTGTTAGGGTTCAGGCCCAAACACGCCGTTTTATGCGTCCGATAGCGGCTGAAGACTTTGGTTGCGCAATCGTAGAATTTGCCTCAGGTGCTGTAGGAATTATAGAGGGTACGGCTGATATTTATCCTAAAAACTTGAATGAAACACTAAGCCTTTTCGGTAAGACCGGTTCTGTTGTTATTGGCGGACTTGCTGTAAACAAAATAGAAACTTGGCGCTTTGCTGACGCAGAAGAAAAGGGCGATACTGAAGAAGTTGTTATAAACCCTGATGAGAAAGATCCTCCAACTGTATACGGATTTGGACACACAGCTCTATTCGGTGACTTTATTAGTGCATTAAAAGAAAATCGTGAACCTCTTGTGTCGGGAAAGGCCGGAAAAAAGGCTCTTGATATTATCTTGGCTATATACAAATCACAGAAAACAGGACAGCCTGTTGACCTACCTTGTGATTTTTCAACACTTGAAATGAAGGGAGTGCTAGATTAATGGCAAATATGCATA
>PDWI01009439.1_pt1 | contig 11199 bp, 11 predicted proteins | sample 1430891 | NCBI WGS metagenome assembly PDWI01 (sample SAMN01162508, study PRJNA174530) | Oral metagenome, whole genome shotgun sequencing project. | biome: Marine environment; feature: Marine mammal; material: Swab sample of the gingival sulcus; isolation source: swab sample of gingival sulcus... | reverse complement strand
GGGCTGTTCTGGACGCCCCGGGACTGGTATGCCACGGCCTTTATCGGGACGTTGACCCTTCTGGTCATTGCTCTTTTGTATGCTGCAGCCAACATTCCCGGCTTTGACAGGCTTATTGTCCCTTCCCATGTGATGCGGCGGCATGTCCACCGCCGGGCCCTCCTCCATTTTGTGGAAGCCGGAGGCATGAATACCCGGGAACGCTCCGGGATTTTGTTTTTTATTTCCCTTCGTGAACAGATGGTGGAAATTATTGCCGACAAGGGCATTCATGAGCGGGTGGATCAGAAGGTCTGGGATGATCTTCTGGCGGATATTGTGGCAGGAATCAAAAAGGGTCAGGCCGCAGAAGCATTGGAGGCTGCCATTCTGGACTGTGCCGGCATTCTGAAAGAGCATTTTCCTGTGGAGGACGATGATATGAACGAACTGCCCGACGGCATTGTGTTTCTGGAGGATTAAAGATGAAAAAAACAAAACTGAATCTTGCGGCTCCGGGTCTTCTTTTTTTCCTTCTGTTTTTTCAGACAGCAGGGCTGCCGGCTGCTTTCGGAAAGGCTCTTATTCCGGAGTTGAACAGTCCGGTGATGGATACTGCCGGAATTTTCAGCTCCTCTGACCGGCAGAAAGTGGAGCAGGCCCTTCTGGATCTGGAAAGGAAAACTTCCGCCCAGCTGGCCATTTTAACCGTTCCCGACATGGGGGGACTCAGCATTGAGGATTTTTCCATGAAGGCCGCGGAAAAATGGCGGCTGGGGCAGAAGGGCCGGGATAACGGCGTTCTCATTGTTCTGGCCCTGGCCGAGAAAAAGGTCCGGATTGAAGTGGGTTACGGGCTGGAGGGGAGTTTGACCGATGCCAAGTCAGGCTACATTATCCGCAATATCATGCTCCCCGATTTCAGGGAAGGCCGTTTTGCCCAAGGACTTTACAGCGGGGCCGAGGCAGCAGCCAGGGTCATTGCCGGCAATTCTGATATAAGTCCACAGGAGCTGGCCCGTTATAAGAAAAAAACAAGGCGTTCTTCTTCCGGCAGCGGAAGTTTTACCTTCCTTGTGCTTATGTTTTTTATGATTTTCATGAATCTTGTCCGTTTTGCAGGAGGCCGCCGGGGAGGAGGGCTTCTTGCGGGACTTCTCTTGGGTTCCATGATGTCCCGTGGCGGGCGTTACCGTAGCGGCGGTTTCGGCGGCTTTTCCGGGAGCGGCGGAGGTTTTGGCGGAGGCTTCTCCGGCGGAGGCGGCGGCTTTGGCGGCGGCGGTGCTTCCGGAGGCTGGTAGCAATTCCACAGGAAGAATTTTTTTCAGATAAAAATTATCTATTCCGCTGTTCATAAAATCTCCTGTCATAAATCCGGAAAGACCAGGCAACACCTGAAGAACTGGGGCCTCTGGACACAAAAGGCCCTTTCAGCATACCTTTCTCTCATGAAATATTTCCTCCTTGTTTTAGGCTGCCAAATGAATATCTCCGATTCAGAGCGGCTGGACACGGTCTTTTCAAACATGGGGATGAAGCGCTGCGAAAACGAGGATGAAGCGGATGTTTTAGGGGTGGTTGCCTGTTCTGTCCGGCAAAAGGCCATTGACAAGGTTTACAGCCGTATTCATCGCTGGAATCAATGGAAACAAAAGCGGGCCATTATAACCTTTGTTACCGGCTGCATACTGCCGGAAGATAAAAAGAAATTTTTGAAAACCTTTGACCTTGTGTTTCCTGCCAGCGAGATGATCAACCTGCCCGGGATGATACAGAACTGTGGAGTTGTTACCCCCGCCGCCCTGCAAAGCTCGGGAAAACAGGAAGACTTATGGGCCATACAACCCTTTCACCGCTCCAGTTATGAGGCTTTTGTCCCCATACAAAACGGCTGTGATAAATTTTGTACCTATTGCGCCGTTCCCTACACAAGAGGCCGGGAATTGTCCAGGCCCTCGCAGGAGATTATAAAAGAAGTTAAAACCCTTATACAACAGGGTTTTAAATCCATTACACTTTTAGGCCAGAACGTCAACTCCTATGGATTGGACAAGAAGGGAAAAGAAATGGGCTTTCCCGAACTTCTGGAGACCATTGGAGCCATGGGCGGCCAGGAAAAAAATGACTTTTGGCTCTATTTTACCTCTCCCCATCCCAGAGACATGACCCGGGATGTTCTGGAAACCGTAGCCCGTCATCCCTGCCTGGCCAAACAGATTCACCTTCCCCTACAGTCCGGCGATAATGAAATCCTGAAAAAAATGAACCGGAAACACAGTCTGGAAGATTACAGAATCATTGTTCAGAACATACGGCATCTCATCCCGGAAGCCACCCTTTTTACGGATATTATCGTGGGTTTTACAGGGGAGGAAGAGATTCATTTTGAAAATACCCGCCGGGCCATGGAAGAATTTCAGTATAACATGGCCTATATTGCCGCATATTCTCCCCGCCCCGGAGCAGTCAGCGCCAAATGGCAGGACACCGTCTCCATGAAGGTAAAAAAAGAAAGGCTTCACATCCTTTCAGAAATTTTCAGCCGCTCTGCCGAAGCCTGGAACCGGAAACTCAAGGGAAAAACTGTAAAAGTCCTTGTTACAGGACGTTCCAGAGACGGAAAAAGCCATAGAGCCTTAACAGAAGGAAAAATCAACATTCACTTTACCGGAGGGGAAAATATCCACCCCGGAGACTTTGTCCCTGTTCTGATTACAGGAAATACCGGGATTTCCCTTACGGGAGAAGCGGCCCCAAACTTTTAACCTTAATATACTGAACTTTCCCTTAAGCCCTGCCGATAATGGAAGCAAGATGGAACCTAAAAGATTAAGAAACATTCTGATTCTCCTTTTTATTGTCCTGGTATTCCTGTTTGGCGGCTGGTATGTTTATGACTATGTGAGCCGAAAAGATGAGGACAAGGACGATGTGGAAGAAGTAACCACGCCCTTGCAGAAGGAGCAGGATAACCGGAACTTTGAGAAGCAGCCGGCCATTGAAATCCTTGGTAAGTTGGCGGACTCCGGTGTTCTGGATAAAGGGAATAACAAGCCTTTCAGAAACTCTGGAAAAGATAAGGCCTTTGACCCCGGCATGGAAATTCCAAAACAGGAAAAAACGGACAAAATCCCCCGGAAGGTAGAAGGGATGCACAAAGTCCGTGAAGGGGAAAATTTTTCCCTGGTAACAGGTATTTACTGGAAAGACATTTTCCTGTGGCCGGAGCTTTATATTCATAACTCCATGGCCAGCGATGATCCGGATTTAATTTACCCTGACGAAATCATCACGATTTACAACCGCCTGGGATTGGGAGATACCTTTTCTTCCAGAGAACTGTCCGAGATTCTGGATGCCTACATTCAGGTTTACAAGGTTTATAAAAAACTGGGAAAGGAAAAAAATAACTCTGTCTGGAGCCTTTTGTGGTGTGCCTCCCGGTATGATCATGATTTTCTGGAACGCTACAAGGATCAGATTGATCCAGAAGACATAAAAATGGCCAGAAAATACATTGCAGAACAGGGCTATCTGGACTAAAAATATAAAAGAGGAGAGGAGAAATCCCTCCCGGTACGCCATTTTTAAAAGGGAGGAGGAGACTCGAAACGGAACGTCTTTCCTCCCTTGTCTTTCATTTCAAGAACACAGGCATGAAGGGCCAACCTTTCGGAAGCAGGCCGGCAAGAGGCCGTATCGTAAAGTCGGTCTCCTTTTACAGGATGCCCCAAAAAGGCCATGTGCAGACGAAGCTGGTGAGTTCTTCCTGTAAGAGGGTAGAGCCTGACCCTTGTAAATTGTCCCTCCATCCGTTTTAGAACCTTCCACCGGGTAAGCCCTTCTTTTCCCCTGCGTCTTGAAGGGTCTACGACTTGCCGGGGCCGATGTTCCACATCAAGGTGCTGACACAAGCGGACCTCTCCTTCATCCGGAAACAGATGACCTTTCAGAAGGGCCTCATATTCCTTGTGAATACGGCGCTCTTCAAACTGCCGGCTTAAATCCCTTTGCCCTGTTTTATTCAGGGCAAAAATCATCAAACCTGAAGTGGCCTCATCCAGACGGTGTACCACCAGAATACCGGGAAAATCCTCTAACAGACGGTTGTAGAGACAGTCCTGTTTTTCCGGCCCTTTGCCGGGAACAGAAAGGAGCCCCGGCGGTTTCTCGCAGACCAGCCAGTCCTTTCCCTGGCTTATAACATAAGGAGCTGCCATAAAAGGCCTCCATAGGCGGCTCCTACCAATATCAGAACATAAAGGAGGGCAGCCCTCCTTCCCGAAGCATCTTCCGGCAAAGGAGCCTTCTGTCCAAAAGAAATGGAGGCCCCGGGAGCCATCAGTGTTGCCAGGGGAAAGCGTTCCAGTAAAATACGATCTACCTTAAGAATAAAATCCATCCCTCCTGTCTTCTCCTTTTTACCCTCTGTTTCCCGAAAGGTTTTTAACCCCTGCTTTCCTTCCAGAATCTCTTCAAAACGATAAATGGTCAGGGATAAAAGCCCCCCTAGGGTTCCCGGGAATTTCAGGTTCCGGGATACAGAGGCCAAAGAAAGAAAAATCATTCCCCATAAGGTCAAAGCCTTAAATAGCCCCCCTTTAAGGGCCCCTTCTGTTATCACCACTGGGCCAAAGCGATAAAGAATAAGTCCGGCAGGATTCAATATATGAAAAAAAAGCACAGAAAAGAGAAGACTCAACAAGGGGAGAGGCCGCAGCTTTCTTCCCATGCACAAAGCAGCCATTCCAAAAAGGAGGGTCAAGCCTCCCTTAAGAAGTAAATGATCGATAAAAAGATAGGCCGGCAGGAGAAGCAACCCGGCCTTGAAACGCAAGGTGTCGGAAATCCCTTTTTGACAGAGCCCTGCAAGCACCTTCTTCCGGGCTTGCCTTTTCGTATCTGTTTCTTCATCTCCTGTTTTTTCAAAGGCCTCTCTTCGGGAAGATTCTTCCAGAACATGGGGTATGGTTCCTTTTGTAAATGTTCTTAATTCCTGCCACCACAGGGAACGCCTTTGAAAGTTCATAGCCCCCCAGGCAATAAGGGAAGAACTTAAAAGACCAGCTCCCAAAAATAAAGGAAGAATGGGCCGGGAAAGGGGGCCAAAGATAAAGAAAACAGCCAGAAGGCCTTGAATCCCGTTACTTGCCAAAGCCCCCATCATGGAAATTCCCCATAGGGAAATTCTGTTTTTAAATCCCCGGCGGCACAGGAACATAAGCCCCCCGGCAGCAGCAGAACCGCAGACAGAAAAAAGAAACACATAGGAGGCCAGAGTCCCGTTTACCAGAGCCTGGCCCAGAACCTTTACCAGAACCAGAAGGAAAAAGGCCGGAGCTTCCAGAAGTTCCAGACCCAGAAGAAGGGGTAGATTTGCCAGTCCCAGACGCATAAAGGGCAAAGGTTTTGGAAACAGGAATTCCACAGCCGAAAGAAAGATGCTGAAAGCCCCTAAAAGGGCAACAAGATTAGTATGCCGCTGCGTCAACTTCACCAATCCCTCCCGCACTTATAAATATACCATTGGGCATGCACGCCGCCCATTCTCCTCCTCTGGAAACAGGCTTCATGCCTGTACAAAGTTTTTCTGGACAATCAGAATGAAGAAAAAAAGCCTGCCCCCCCTCAATTCGTACCACCGATTTTCCCACCGGCCCCTCCAGAATAATATCCCTGTCCCGATTCAGGGCGTAGCACGCTCTTCCCTGTTCCGAATCAATCAACAAATAATTTTCCTCCCCCATGTTCTGGAGAGTTCCAAAAGAAACAAAAAGTATCATCGTCAAATATAACAGCAGGACTCCTATGTCAAAAAGCTTCCATTTTATGAGCTTCACCAGGGACAACATCCTTTTTTTCCGCTACACTGGGTGCCGCAGAGGTTTTATGAAGGATAAATTATCACAATTTTTAAAAAACAGGGAGTATCTGGCCCTTGATGAGGTTAATAAAAACTTTCTGGGCCATCTTTGTACCCTGTGGCGCTTCAGCAACCAGGAAATTCGGCAGATTATACGCATCGCCCGGGATTTGGAAACCTGGGATGAAGGCAGCCTGGAAGCCCTTTGCAGAAAATACTGGCCCTCTGTTCAGCCGGAAAAACCGGGAAACCGCAGCGAAAAAGAGCGGCGCTTCAAAGCCCTGGCCAGAGGCTGGAATCACCTGAAAGAGACACCCAAAAATTATAGTGGATTCCGCCCGGAAAAGCCTGAAAATTCTCCCCTTCTTTTTGAACATCTTGAAGATGACCGGCCAATTCTGGGAGATTGTCCCGTAGCCTCCCCCAAAACCAGATGCTGCAATCTGAAAACCCTGGATGCGGTGGCAGGATGCGGTTTTGATTGTTCCTACTGCTCCATTCAGTCCTTTTATTCAGGAGGCAAAATTCAGCTTCACAGAAATCTAGGGGAAAAACTGGCGAAACTGAAGCTGGATCCTGATAAGGTGATGCACATCGGCACGGGACAGTCTTCAGACTCCCTTATGTGGGGTAATAAAGAAGGGCTTCTGGAAAACCTCTGTGCCTTTGCCCGTCAATACCCCCGGCTTATCCTGGAACTGAAAAGCAAATCTGCCAAAATTGATGAATTATTAGCCCTGAATCCTCCCCCAAACCTCCTTTTGACCTGGTCCCTGAACACTCCTGTGGTCATTGAAAGTGAGGAGCGGCTGACTGCCCCCCTGGAAAAGCGGTTGAAAGCCGCCCGGAAAGCTGCAGATCATGGGCTGCCTGTGGGCTTTCACCTTCATCCCATCGTGTGGTACAAAGGCTGGGAAGAGGACTACCGGAATCTTTGCCGCCGCATAACCGATCTGTTTGCGCCGAAAGAAGTGGTTACAGTCTCTTTGGGAACCCTGACTTTTATTAAACCCGTATTAAAACAGTTACGGGAAAGGCCCATCCGCAGCAAGATCCTCCAGATGCCTCTGGAAGATGCGGCAGGAAAATTTTCCTACCCTTTTGAAATAAAAAAGGAAATTTTTACAAAGATATACAAGACCTTTACATCCTGGCACGGAAAGGTGTTTTTCTACCTTTGCATGGAGGATCCCGAACTTTGGAAACCGGTTTTTGGCAAAAATTACGCACAAAATACTGATTTTGAAAAGGATATGCTGTATAATTATGAAAAAAAGATCATTGAAATAAAAAATAGGAGTATAAGTTTATGAAGAAAAAAATGGTATTGACTATCCTTATCCTTTTGATGGCTTCTGGTTCTGTATTCGCAGGAAAGATCGGGTTTCATCTGGGTGCAGGATACAATCTTCTGGTTCCCGGGAATCCCGATGCCAGTCCGAAAAACTATCCTTTGGGATTCGCCCTTTACGGCGGTGTCGGTTACCGTTTTATTCCAACCCTTTCAGGAGGACTGGAATACGAATTCGCCAAAACATGGGCTTTGGAAGAGGTATCCGGCTTGAATGATAATGTCAGTATTATGGAAAACATTCCCAAACTTTATGTCAAATTCAATGCCATAAACATACTGACCATTACAGGTCTGGCAGGGATGGATTTTCAAAAGACATCCCTGGATGGAAAAAAGCTGGGAACTGATAAGGCCTTTACCATGGGAGCCCGGGTTTCTTTATTGTTTGCCTATGCCCAGTACATGATACTCTTTAATGAAGAAAATCCTGTTCACCGTTTTACTATAGGAGCGGCATTCAGCAAATAGAGCCGGGAATGGATTTTAGTACCAGAGGAAGGTGGTCATAACTTCTGTCCGGAGATTTCCAGGCCGGAGGATGAATATGCGGCCTTTACCATTTGAGTTTTAAAAGGTCTACCTCCAGCAGGTTCAGAAGATTCTGCTGATGAGTCCCTTCTTTTGGGATATCCGGTCTGTCTTCTGTAATTTCAAACAGGAGTTCCTGATTCCCCTTACGTCCCTGCACAGGGGAAAGGGCGGCCCGGTGAACCCAGGCTCCTTCTGCGGCTAGTTCGTCCATTACCTGAGCGGCCACCCTCAGGATTTGACGGGGATCCCGCAAAACCCCGTCAAAATCAGGGGGGGGGAATTTCATTTCAAACTGGGGCTTCATAAGGGCAATGAGTTTTTTTTGGACGGTCAGGTTCAGAATATGTGAGGCCGCCGAGCGCAGACTGCGGAAGGACAGGTCTGCCACGGCCCAGTCCGGTTGGGGGGTCAGAGCCTTCACATCCATAATATTCGTTCTTTCCATGACCCGGACATCCTGCCGACAGCGCAAGGAATAATCCAGTTGATTATACCCGACATCCACGGCATACACGCCCTGGGCCCCATGCCGGAGCAGACAGTCTGTAAATCCCCCGGCGGAAGCGCCTGCATCCAGAATCAACCTTCCCTCAACAGGTAAATTCCAGAGTTTTAACACCCCTTCCAGCTTGTAGCCTCCCCGGGAAACATATTTTTTTTTAACCAGTTTAAGGGGTAGATCAAGAGGAATAAGGGCCTTGGGATCCCTGATTTTTTCCCCTCCTGCCAAAACCTCACCACAAAGTACGGCCCCGTAAAGTTCTTTTTCCGCGGAGGAAGGAAAGGCCTTTTTCAAACAGACAAGCAAAGGCTTTTTTTTCATAGGAGGGAAGAACGGCAGATGCGTGTAATGCTGCGGCATTTCCCTTTTTCCAGAACCGCGGCAATCCCGCAAATCAGGGCCGGAGCATCCAGAACTTCCATTTTCAGGGGAAGCTGGGTAAGACAGCGTTTAATACTGATCGCCGGATCAGAGCCAATGATGCTCCCCTCCGGTCCGGTCATTCCTGCATCGGTAATATAGCCGCAGCCCTTGGGAAGGATTCTCTCATCCGCGGTCTGTACGTGGGTATGCGTACCAAACAGGAGGCTGATATTTCCGTCCAGATACAGGGCCAGAGCTTCCTTTTCCATGGAATCCTCTGCATGAAAATCCACAATGACCTCATCGGCTTTGAGCTTTGACAGGATTTTTTTAGCCTCTGTGAAGGGACACAGACCGTTAAAACCCATGCGGGAACGACCCTGAAGGTTTAATACAGCAATACGTTGCCCTTTTTTCTCAAGAACACAAAAACCGTGTCCCGGAACCCCTTTGGGATAGTTAGCCGGCCGCAAAAGCCGCTCCTCTTCATCCAGAGTTTTGAGGATTTCCTTTTTTTGCCAAATATGGTTTCCACTGGTAACCACATCTGCCCCGGCTTCCCGAAGCTTGCGGTAATCTTCCGGCATCATACCAAAACCTTCTGCCGCATTCTCCCCATTAACAATAACCAAGTCTGCCCGGTACTCTTTTATGAGTTTTTTCAAGGAAAAAAAGAGCGCCCTCTTTCCGGGGGTGCCAACCACATCCCCCAGAACAAGAGCACGTATTTCAACAGACAAAATCCAATCCTAGCGGGCGTATTCCACAGCCCGGGTTTCCCTGATGATGGTAACCCTGATTCTGCCGGGATACTTTAATTCATTTTCAATTTTTTGGGCAATGTCTTTGGCCAGAGTATGCGCCTTGCTGTCGGAAATCTTTTCATCATTGACCATGATCCTCAGTTCCCGTCCTGCCTGGATGGCAAAAACCTTTTCCACACCCTCAAAGCTCAAGGCAATTTTTTCCAGATTTTCCAGCCGTTTGATGTAGTTATCCAAAGTCTCCCGCCGGGCTCCCGGACGGGCCGCAGAAATGGCATCCGCCACCTGTACAATAATGCTTTCCACACAGGAAGGTTCCACATCATTGTGATGGGCCGCTACGGCGTTAATCACCCGGGGATCTTCATTCATGCGCCGACAAAGTTCTGCTCCCAGTTCCGCATGGTTTACATCCCCATCGGTTTCAAGGCCCTTACCTATGTCATGAAGCAATGCTCCCCGTTTGGCCAACTCTGCATCTGCCCCTACTTCCGAAGCAATCATGCCGGCAATGACAGCCACTTCCCTGGAGTGGGCCAGAACATTTTGCCCGTAACTGGTTCTAAAATGGAGCCGGCCAAGGGCACGGATACCTTCAGGACGGATATTATGAATCCCCAAATCAAAAAGGGTCTTTTCCCCCTCTTCGTAAATGGTCTGGCTAATTTCCTTTGTAACTTTCTGAACCACCTCTTCAATACGGGCTGGATGAATTCGGCCGTCAGCGATAAGCCGTTCCATGGCAACCTTGGCAATAACCTTCCTGATAGGGTCAAAACAGGAAATCACCACCGCTTCGGGAGTATCATCAATAATAATGTCTACTCCGGTCAGGGTTTCAAGGGTTCGGATGTTCCGCCCCTCCCGACCTATGATGCGGCCCTTCATTTCATCATTGGGCAAGCTTACGGAGGTTACCGTAATTTCAGTACTTACATCTGTAGCCAACCTCTGGATGGTGGTAACGATGACTTCCCGGGCCTTTTTTTCTGCCGTAAGATTTGCTTCCTGTTCAATTTTGTTGATGAGAGCCTGGGCATCGTGTTTTGCCTCGTTTTCCAGACTCTGTACAATTAATTTTTTCGCCTCGTCTCTTGTTAAACCGGAAATCCGTTCCAGTTCAGTCTGCCAGCGGTGCTCCTGAGCCCCGACAGACTCTTCCCTTGCCTTTAAATCTCCCTCTTTTTTTACAAGGGAAGACTGTTTTTCTTCAAGCATGGCCATTTTCTGGTCAAGATTATCCTCTTTTTGCTGTACACGCCGTTCATACTTTTGAATTTCACTGCGTCTGTCCCGGCTTTCCCGTTCCAGATTCCGCCGCTCTTTCATAATTTGATTTTGCGCATCCAGCAGGATGGATTTTTTTTCTTGTTCTGCCTCTTTAACGGCGTCCTGTTTTACTCTTAAGGATTTTTGCTCTGAAGAAGAAAGCTGATATCTGGCATAAAGCCACCGGATTATCCAGCCTAGTGCAATTCCGACGAGGGGAAGTGCGATCATTAATACAAGATTCATATTTCCCCCTACTTCTCAAGCTGCATAAGATTATATAGTTATGGAGTCATTTGTCAAGGGGCCGAATTACTTCATAATTAATCCAGCCGAAAGAAAGTGCTTGCCCCCCAATTTTATAGCCTCCCTGGTTTTCATGTCCAGAGCGGCACCCCAACATCATGGACATCTATGTCCTTTTCCCTGGCTCTCTTAAGGGCTTTTCTCTGTCTGGCAACTCGGTCCTTCTGCCCGGACTATCCTGACCGCCTTGCAAGACTCCCCCTTGCCTGTCCACCTGCCATTTACGGAAAACCCTATCATATGAAACGGTCCCTGTTCCATAATTCCT
>PDWI01009438.1_pt1 | contig 11201 bp, 11 predicted proteins | sample 1430891 | NCBI WGS metagenome assembly PDWI01 (sample SAMN01162508, study PRJNA174530) | Oral metagenome, whole genome shotgun sequencing project. | biome: Marine environment; feature: Marine mammal; material: Swab sample of the gingival sulcus; isolation source: swab sample of gingival sulcus... | reverse complement strand
ATTTTTCTTTGCATACTTATCGTCCAATTCTTCTTTATAAGCAACAGTTAAAGTTTCATCTCCAGGAGCAGGTAAAATCACATTACCATAACCAGCATCTACATCAAACGATATTTTAAGGTAAGGTTTCTCTTCATTCGTTGTATTTGCAGATATTTCAGCAATATTATAACCTGCTCTATCTTCTGAGAGTAGCAAACGTTCTGTTTTAAACATTTCTTGAAGAGAACCATTTTTCTTAGCATAACCGCTAAGATCAATTTTTTGTTCTCCTAACTTTTCCCATATATCTTTACTATTCTTAGATACTCTGATATACTCTGAAAATAAGTTATTCTCTTCTTCTTTTGTATTTTTAACAAGATAGATAGTAGATTTGCTTATTCCTGTCGTAGGAAGTTTCTCTACTACCCTTATCTCAAATTTAGGTATTGCTGATATTTTATTATTTAAGTTTCTTTCTTTTCCATCTACTTCTGATTTAGTATAAGTCTCTGACTTCTTATAATAATTAACCAAGTCATTCACTGTATTAGTAATAAGATCCGTAGGCTTATTCTTAATAGCAGCAGCTCCACTATTAGCATTCCAATCAGGTTGCACGTTTCGTTGAGCATTATTTTCTATGCCGTCCATTTTTGTTTTGTAAGTATTAGTAAAATCATTTGTAGATAATCCTTTGCCACTCTCTTTATCTACTTTATTACTTAATAAAGATTTAATCTTTGCCCATAAATCATTAGCAAACTTTCTTAAACCTGTTTCATTTAAAAATTTCATAACTATATACTTTATTTTAGGTTTTTAATTATTTTATTTATCTCTTCTTTACTTATCTCTGCAACATTAAACTCTAGTATAGTAACACACATTCCCTCTTCATAATCTTTATTCCCACTAAGAATATCTGTTATTGCATACATACAACCATTATAAAAGATATAATCCCCTACTCTTGGCTTTTTATCTGATACAATCTGATACCTTCCATCTTCTATAGAGATTGATTCACTTGTCTGTTCAGACCATATCATACTACCCCTACTTGATACTCCTGTATCTATACCATCTATAACCCAATTACCATTATTTCCTATCTCAGGAAGTACTTTCTGCTCAGATGATTTAACAACTAATTCTGTTGTTCGTATCTCTAACTCTGCATCTCCTTTCTCACAAGTAAGATTATTAGTAGATAATTGAAAAGCATCTTGATAGTCTACACTAAAAACTTCCCCATCTATAAATGATCCACTTAAAGTAATAGAATAAACACCTTGATATTTTTGTTTATCTCCCCTAAAAGTCCATACAACATAATCTTCATCTAACCCCCAATCAGTAGGAGATACGCGTTGCTTACCTCTTCCTGTAATAAAATATAGGTTTAAATTACCATAACATATATCACAGACTTCTTCCCTTGCTCTGTCAAGCATCTCTTTTAATAAATCAATCTTCCACCTTATGACAATATCATTCCCTATTCTAAAAACAGGAATATCTTTAGTTGTATGAATATAATCTTGTATCATTACTATCTTGTTTCTTTCATTAAGGATTCTTTTACTTTATTATAGAAAACTTCAGATAATTGAGTATTAGAATAAGACACCATTACCAAATGAGTAATATGATATAAAATAGCCTCTTTTAACTCTGAACTAATCTTGACACTCTTATCTTTTATTGAACATCTAGGTACATAATAGAATTTAAACTTAAAATCCTTTTTATTAAGTTTTGTTGTATAATATCTTGCCTTGTAAGTACTTTCATTACTTAACACCTCAATCAATACTGGGCTATCTTTACGACCTCTGATATATTTGTTTAACTGCATTCTTGCAACAACACTATCTTCCACGTGTGCATTAGAAAGAGCAATAGAAGAATCATTTGCCACAAAACTTAAGAAACGATTAAAGTAATCCCCATTAGATAAACTTAAAGTGATTTCATATACCTTGTCTATATCTTCATTATCTAAACAAACAATATTAAAATCCTTCTCAGTCTTTTCTATAGCGACATCTTCTTCTATAACAAATAATCCTCTAGGTGCAATTAAGTTTACAAAATCTACAGACTCACATACATGATCTTCAATAACCTTATCTATATTCCTATCTTCTTTTTCAAAAGATGTTAATAGGTCATCTCCCTCTTGCTGTATCTCATCTATCTGATTTCGTACCCACTTACATATATCATCAATCTTAAGTACCATAAATTCTACTTTTCTAAATTAGGAAATGATACATTAACTCTTTCTGCCGCTTCTATTATTGCTTTTTTGTTTGTTAATTCACGAATAGCAAGACCTTTCTCTTTTAATATTGCTATTGCTTTCTTATTTGTATCTACTTCCTCATAGACTTCCATATCTTCTACTTTTGGAGTATTGCCCTTAAAACTATCAGGTATAACTTCTTTATTTACCTTATTCTTAATAGGAGCAGACTTCTCTTCCTCGCCAAATGTCTCATATAGGAAGATAGTATTACCATATAAAGGACTTACTTCTATCAATGTTTGTAATACAGGATTATCTGTACTATATAATGCAGGTTTATAACTTTTTCTATCTAAACATCCACCTTTAAACTCTAATACCTTTACCTCTCCAAAAGCATCTATATTGATTGATGCACTAATCTTTCCTGATATACCATATACTTTTAACATAATATCTTATATTTTAAATTTAAAAATGGAGGGTATATATTTACCCTAAGGTTTTATATGCCCTCCACACACTATTAACTAATAAACTGATTACTGATTCTTTACAGGACCTGTATATTCAATCCATTTACCATCTGACTTCTTAAGACCTGTACCCTTTGGATAAACAGTACCATCATTCATTGTAACACCTGCCTCAGCAGTCACTATGTATACAGTATCCTCATCTGTAGGTAAGTTTCCCTCTGCTGTTACAGAAGACTCTAATGGTTTGATTGTGTCTAATACACCACCAAGTACATTCGCACCTGTCTGACTAGATGTAGGACATACTAAGATTGCATTGTAACCTTTTAGACATACACAGTCTATACGAGAAATCATTGTTACCTCTGCCTCTCTTGATTCAGATGTCTTCTTCATATCAAGAGTGTTCTGTTGCTCATTGCGTTTGTAGTAACGTACAGCATTCTTAAGGTCTACAACTACCATATAATCCTCATATCCTATATCATCTAGTGTTGGATCATAAACAAACTCAAATGTTCCGAAGTTATCTTTCCAATAACGAACCTTTATACCCATTTCATTCACTTCAACTTTTGCTATATCTCTATATGCAGTAGATTTAAGTGCAAGTCTTTGGTATCTTTGAATTGCTTTCTTACCACAGAATACTGTTGCTTCATCACTTACCGAGTTGTTAGTGAATTGAAGAGCAGATAATGCCATCATATCTTCAAATGTAAGCTCTTGTCCGTGTAAGTAAAGCATAGGGATTTGTCTAAGAATACCCTCTTCAAAGTAGTCTGCTTCACGTTGTCCACCAAGTTCCTTAACAGATACATCTATACGACCACCTTTACCAATCCAGTGTGATCTAGCACACTTACGTTTGAAGTTGTATAGAGTGTTTGCAAGAATATCATTCTTAACAAACGAAGCCTTTTTACTTTGCTCTTTAAACTCATCTGTTATAACACAAGTAGCAATCTTCTTCTGTAGATATACTTCCTCTTTCTCAGGCAAATAACTCTCAGGAGCTACTCTCATTTGTGATTCAGAACATGCAGTTGCAGCAGTTACTAATTGTAGATTAGGAGTAATCTTAGTATTACCATTCTTAGTTGGAGGATTTAGTATTCTAAACTTAACCGAGTCTCCTTCCTCTTGATTACTTACAACAAACAATGCTAATGCACCATCCTCAATATCTTTATTAGGATCTGTTGGATCAATACGATAACCTTTTGCACCTAAGATAAATACTGTAGAATATTCAGATAAACACTCATGATTCTCTAAATCAGTCTTTGCAACAGAAAGTAGTTTGTTAATATATGACTTATCTATTGTAACCTCAGCACCTTTATAAGTAGCATTAAGATCAGTAGAACCTACTCTGTAGTGACCTCTTACATAAGAGTTACATTTAACAGGAGTACATTTTTCTGCAATATAAGTCTCCATAGGGAAACGCATTTTACGGAAATGTACAATCTTGTCATCATAGTCTTCAGCTTCTAAACCCGCATCTCTTACATCTGTACCAGTTGCAGCCTTTCCTTGAAGTTGTGTCTTACCACCTTGCTCATCTTTTTGCAAGTGTTCGTGTTCAGGTCTCTTATCAATAGAACCTAAATGATTACCCATTGCAGGATCTTGTTTGTGCTTATCTTCCGCTAAATTAACAGAAGAATCTACTGCCATAGCAAATGAACTATCTGCTCCGAAAATGACAGCAAGTACTGTTAGTGCTACTGACAGTACTGAAAACATTAAATTTTTGTTGATTTTCATACGATTAAATATTTATTAAAAATGATTAAATTTCTTATTCTATAATCCCCAAAGGTCTCCCTCAGTAGATTTCTTTGGTTTCTCTTTTTCTTCGTGAATAGTTGGCTGACCACTAAACGAAGAAGGCATATCAGTAGGATTTTTCTTTGTTAAAAGTGTCTCTTTAATCTTGATATTCTTACCTATCACTTCTCCCTCTTCTTTTGCCTTAGCAACATCTTTATCATAGTGCATATCATTATATGCCATACGGAAGTCATCTTCTGTGAAAATTCCCCTAAGAGCATTATCTCCAACAGTAAGAAGTCTTATAAAGATTTCTTTCATTCCTTCTTCATCAAGACCTTTCTCTTTACCCCATATCTCCAATGTCTCAATAGTTTTGTCAAAGTTCTCAGCTCTTTCCTCACTTGCTTGATCATCATTAGCCTTTCTCTCTAACCACTCCTTATTTGCAGTAGCAATCTTTTCTTTACCCTCTTCACTATTAAATGCTTCTTGTACAGCTTCTAATCCAAAAAGTTTAGTCATAGCAACTGTTGGATCGCCCTCTTTTGCCCACTCAGTAAATAATTCTGCCACATAAGGATTTGTTTTAAATAAGTCTGTTAATTTTTGGTTGTACTGCTCATACTCCCCATTCTTTTTCTCATACTCATCTAAAAACTCTAACAAACTTTCATACATATCAGATGGCTCAATCTCTTGTCCCTCTTGTCCGTTTTGTCCCTCTTGTTCGTTTTTAGGCTCAAAATTCCTATCAGGGAACTTTGCTTTTAACCTCTCCATTAGTTTATCCTTAGCAGAGGTAAGTTCTTTATTTTCAGTTTCTTGCATAATAATTTTATTTATAAAAACTTTAATTATATAACAAAAATACCCACATGTAAATCTATTATGGGTCTATCTTTGTCCTATTGCTTTATTTTAGTGTAAATAATTAACGTAATTATATGAAAGACACCGAATTAAAAAGAACAAGGGATAGGGATTTTTATAGAACTTATGTAGATTGTTTACAAACATGTAGATTCAAAAACAGATATGAAGCAGTAGATCATGTTCGTAAGCATAGTTCACCTTGTTTTTATATTTCTCCAAAGGTTTTATCTAACTATATTGGAATAATATTAAGAGGAGATATATTACCTCAATTAAATAGTAGTGGAAAGAGAAGATTAAAAGAGTTATATAAAAGATATAGAGACTATATAACTATGCACCCTAATACTAATCTATCAAGAGAACGTATCTGCGAAATATTAGTAGAAGAGAAAGCACCTGAGTTTTATATAGGTCGTAGTTTAGCATTTCAGATACTATCAAGAGAAAGAAAAAAAGCAATAAAAGAACTACAAAACAGATACTTAAGATGAGATATAAAATAATATTTTTCTTATTTATGATATTCTTATACAGTAAGGTATCTCTTATAGGATATGAAACACATATACCTATAAATGCTCTAACATATTCTTTCTTTCATGTAAATATCTTCCATTTATTAGTAAATGCCTTATCTATTTATCTTGTATTTAACACTAAATATAAAACAGAAAAACAATTACTACTATTATTGATCATAGGTTATGTGATAGCAATAGTAGTATATCCTTTATCTATTAAGAATATCTTAGGTTTTTCTAATGTATTATTTGCTATTGCTGGATTAAAAACACCAAACTTTAAGAGTTTATGGTGGAGACAAAAGAATGTATGGATATTCATCATACTTACTATGATATTAGGTTTCATACCGAGTATATCTGCAATTACACATATTATTTCTTTTATTATCGGTATAATATTAAAGAATATCTATTTACAATTATATAAAGTTTGTTACGATGTTAAAAGGTGTAGTAGGTAAAAAGAAAGATAAAATATCTATAAAAGATATACTTAAAGAGAATGAAAGAAGATTAGAAGTATTATCCGCAAACTATAATCCTATTACAGGAGAAGGTTGTCCTGATGAACGTGTACTTCTTGAGATACCTGACTTTGCTATACCCAAGCAATATGTTCCTGTAGATATGATGAATAATAGTCTTGTTAAACAGATTATTAAGGCTGGTTCTATAGAAAACTTCTTAGATACAATACAAGATAATACCTTATACTCAATAATGAAGTTACTACTTTTGATGATGTAGAGTTGGAACTAAGAAGAGTAAGACACAAATATGACTTTCTTTTTTGGGCATACTTCTGTATTCAAATAAAATTTAAAACAGGTGGTAGAGATAGATTTAAACTTAACTATCCTCAATTACTTGTACTAATAGAGTGTGAAAAAAAAAGAAGAAAAGGTGTTCCTATTGATATTATAATATGTAAAGCAAGACAATGGGGTGGTTCTACATTCTGCATCTTCTATCAAACGTGGTTAGCATTTGAATGGGATGAGTATCACTCTTTTGTTATTGCAGCACAAGTACAAGGTGCAGCAGACACAATCCTACATATGCTTAAAAATGCAATGAGAACTTATCCTGCTTGGGATTTTGGATTAGAAGAAGACACTATACTTAAAATTGCTAAACGAGGAGAGACTGGTAGTGCTTATGTTATTAAAGATGAAAAAGGTAATCGTATATTAGAGACTGTTATATACATAGGTTCTGCAGAGAAACCTGATTCTCTACGTTCTTCCGATGTTGCTGGAGCTCACTACTCTGAAATAGGTGTATGGCCGAACACTCCTGAGAAACGACCAGAAGACTTAGTCGCAGATATATCAGGTGGTATTCCTAAAATAAAGAATACTATGCAAGTAATGGAGTCTACTGCTAAAAGTTCTGATGACTTCTTTCATGAAATGTATATCTCTGCATTAAAGGGAGAATCTTCATACACCCCTATCTTTATTCCTTGGTTCTATATTCCACACGACTCAATGCCTATTGAGAATAAAGAAGAGTTTGTAGAATGGCTTTTATCTCACAAAGATGAAATACATACTAATGGAAGATGGAAAGATAGTGGTAAACATTATTGGTGGTTATGGACCTTGGGAGCAACACTTGAAGGATTAAATTGGTATAGATACAAAAGACTTGACTATACAAACTACACACAAATGGCAAATGAAGCTCCTTCAACTTATCAAGAAGCATTCCAAGCAACAGGAAATAAAGTATTTGACCCTTATGATGTAGATGAGATGAGGAAACTTTGTACAGATCCAGTATTTACAGGAGAACTTGTTAGTGATGAAAGAAGCGGTAAGGCTGCTATTACTGGTGTATCATTCAGAGAAAGAAGAGGTGGAGTTCTCAGAATATGGGATATGCCTGATTGTTCTAAGATAAAAGATAGATACCTTGTTGTTGTAGATGTCGGAGGACATAATCCTACAAGTGACTACTCTTCTGTTCGTGTGATTGATAGAAAAGGACTAATGAAAGGAGAAGATGGTGTACCAAAAGTAGTAGCAGAAATGCACTATCATACAGACCACGACCTTTTAGCGTATGATGCTATGAGACTTGCTTATTGGTACAATAAAGCATTACTTGTTATAGAAAGTAATACCTTAGAAACAAAAGATAAAGAAAGAGATGTAGGTGGTTTTGGTACAGAATATATATTAGATATAGTCTCAGATATATATCCAAACATATATGCAAGAGATAAGAGTTCGGAAGAGATTGATCCAGGTAAACCTCGTAAATGGGGATTCCATACAAATACAAAAACCAAACCTAAGATTATAGATCATCTTAAGAAATGTGTTAGAGAACAACTTTGGATTGAACCTTCGGCTCTTGCTTGTGATGAAATATCTATGTATGTAGATATAAAAGGAAAATTTACTGCTCCACCTAAGAAACATGATGATGTTCTTATGGCTACAGCAATAGGATTATATATTGCCTATGAAGAAATGGATAGACCTAAATGGATAGATAGTTCTCCTATAGAAAAAGAAGCACACGATATAAAATCAACTTGTAAAATATAAAATATATGAAAAGAGTATTTAACTTTATTGCAAGGTTTTTTGTTACCCTTTATGCTAACATACTATATAAGAAAGCTGTATCAACAGCCAATAGTAGGTATAGTCAAGAAAAACAAATGATTTATGTTATTGAAAGGATAGACAAACCTGGTTATTTAACTTTGTATGATAAAAAACGTTTTAAAAGACACAAACGTATTTTCGGTACTCCTGCAAGACTTCTAACATTAGAAACAATGAAACAAAGAAGTTATTATCATACTCCTGATAAAGCAGGTAATCAAGCACTTACAGAAAATGATAAAGAAATAAGAAGACTTGCCTTTATTAGAGAACGTTTGCTCCTTGCAAAACTAATTTAAAAAGAGAAGCCCACTTATTAAATATTCAATAGGTGGGCTTTTCAAAAATAAAATTATGACAAACAATTTTTATTCTTGTATTTCTTCTTGAAGTTGTTCTTGTTGCTCAGGCATTGCACCTTGTTCTTCTCCTTGCATTTGTGCTATCTGTTGAAGTATTTGATCAGCACCGACATTCTCCCCGCCACCTTGTTGTGCTATTTGTGGCATTCCAGTAGGACCACCTTGCATTTGTGCTTGTTGCATTTGCATCTGTTGTTGCTTAGCCTGTTCTTGTTTTGACTGAATAGATTGTAATAACTTATCAGCAAAAGGTAAGTATCCGTGTTTCAAGTAATCCTCTACTCCTATTTGTCCCATAGATAGAAGTTGTAATAAAGTATCATTTGCAACCATTCTATAAATTGGAGTCTCAGTACTTGCTTTAATTGATAAATCATACTCAATATCTGCAACATCTGCTAAATTAAACTTAGATTTATCTATACTTGCATCTAATCTTCCTGCTATAATAGTAAATCTTTCTTCATCATAATACTTAGCAATATTCTTCATTTTCTTCGTTGCAACCATCTCCATAAACATTCTAAACTTAGAAAGTAAAGAGAATATTGGAGTAGAAGAGTTTTCTGTCTGTTGTGCATACATACTTGCAGAAGTACCTGAATAAGGTGTCTTACCTTGCAATGCTCCTGATATAGCGACAGAGTTCTCCATTAAGGCAGTGTACTCCCTAATTAGACTAGCAGCATCATAATGTACTTGATTTCCTGTTAGAGTTTGTGGCATTGGAACGCCTGGTTTAGTTTCTACAAACATAAGACCATCTATTGAACTCCAATTCCTTGCAAATTCTCTCGGATCCATATCTCCTAATAAATCTTTAGGAACAATAGTGACACCTTTTGCCTGAGAGCGTACTAACCAATCTTGAAGAACAACTGTTCTATTTATAAGTATTTGATGGTCTATTGCATCATTGATGTAACCTTGTATCTTACCACCAGTCATAGGTATAGCACATATAGTAAATGGATGCGTTCTATCTGCTAATGTACTCTCCCCTTCCCATATAATATATCCATCAGGAGTTAAATATCTACAATACCAAAAAGAATCAATAAAAAACTCTGTTTCAATCAAAGGACATTCTTCTATTGACCAACCTTGATTAGCAAATTCAGTTACCCTTCTCTCATTCTCTTCTTTTATTGCTCTCAATGTAGTAGCATCATCAGCATCTATAACTTCTAAAGACCCTTCATTATTATCGTGAACATAATATCTTGCCTTTGTTTCTTTTGTCCATATTTCAAAAACTCGGCACTTACTATTATCTGTAGTATTATAGAAGTCTTGTGTAGAATTATATTCTTTATCTAACAGATTATCATATCCTGGATTATGAAAAATGTTTGATTGATTATGATAAATAGATTGCAATACAGCATAGTCTTCCGTATTTCGTGCAAACCTTTGTGTAATCTCTCCGAAACTAATATCATAGAAAGTACCTACAATAGTCAAATCCCAAAATCGTGGATCATTTAGCCCACTATCCATAATTAGTCTATTTGGTTCAATATATCCAGTCCAACTATCTGAACGACCATCTCTTGACTCAAAGGCTTCCCTCAGCACACACATACCTCTTACAGTCAAATCCCACATTGCTTTAGAGTAAAGAGACTCTATTGCATTCTTATTGCAATTTGCTTGAAGTGCTGTTGTCATCAATTCTCCATAAGGTTGCTCTTCTCTTGCTCTTGCATGACAAACAGGCTCATTCTTTTCTTTTAATAATAAACCAACTATAGTATTAACTTTACTTTGTATTTGATTTGTCTGCAATACAACATTACCTTGCTTAGAAAGATACTCTCTCTGTGTCATTGTAACACCATCAACAGTAATCTCCTCGCCCCATTGATCTCCCATAGTGTACATAACAGCCCTTTCGCTTTGTTTACGAAAGTCTCTCATATTCTCCCACAACTGCCTTGCTTTATCCAAGAGTTCAATATCTTTCTCTAAACCAGTAATCTCTTGTCTTTGTTTGACTGTATTGATTTTATTAGCAGATACTCTTCTATGTAATGATTGATTAAATTGCATAATTATAAAATAAAGTTTCTTATAGACAAAGTAAATACTACTCCATCTCTTTTATGGTTTATCTTTGTCTTATTGAGTATTCTTTTTCCTTTGCTTCATTCTTTCCTCAAAATTACGACCCACTTCTTTAAAGGTATCTTCAAACATATCCATATTATATTTCTTCTTAAATCTGAATAAGTTTTTTGCTGCCTTATTGATATCTTTTGTTTCTAATGCTTCATCTATTACCCTATTTGCCGAACGCATAAACTCGCCATGTATTCTCC
>PDWI01013481.1_pt1 | contig 11202 bp, 6 predicted proteins | sample 1430891 | NCBI WGS metagenome assembly PDWI01 (sample SAMN01162508, study PRJNA174530) | Oral metagenome, whole genome shotgun sequencing project. | biome: Marine environment; feature: Marine mammal; material: Swab sample of the gingival sulcus; isolation source: swab sample of gingival sulcus... | reverse complement strand
TTATTCGTTCAATATTTTTTCGTTTTCTCCTGCTATATTTTGATAACTGACATTTTTAACATTGGCATTACTGTTTCTCTCTAATCCGTTTGATTTACTGTCTTTTATTAAGCAATTGTGGATTACGGGTGTTCCTTTCGCATCAGCTCTGCATATAACGGCGTATGGTAATTCACGGTTTGAACCTGCTTTTATAATATTACAATGAATTAATTTAGAGCCAAGCTCTGTTCCTGCTTGGAAATTCAAATATGACCATGAGCCTGTTTTTGTTGCAGGTGCAAATTTTATTGTATTTCTATTTGTTCCTTGTGCAATTAATTTGCCCGACTCATCAGGAATTTTTCCTACTGTTAAACCTTTGTTTTCAGCAAATTGTATAACATTTCCTGCCCTTATAACCAATGTGCAACCTTGTTTTGAACCAATATTAAGTGTATCCGTAATTGTATAAGGACAAGTTTGTTTTTTCCAATGAAATTCGCCTCCTTCATGGTTGAACTCGTTACCTGTTACGGCTATTCCGAGTCCATTGTTTGCTATTTTGTTATTATATCCTATTGTATGCACCCAATTAGCCTCCATTGTAATTGATGATGATTTGGAATTATAAATCATATTATTTGAAAACTCTACAAAATGTCCGTTTTTGGAACATTTTATTCCGTTTGATGCAGATTTTTTTATTTCAATGTTATTACAAATTATAGATGTTTTTTCTACTATAAGCGCAGCCGAATGGTCGGAAAAACCGCCTGCACCTTCTATTATGCAATGTTCTAAAACAGAGCTGTCGGCAGCATATTCTCCAAATGCAATAAAATCCCAATTTTGGCTTGAACTTCCTACTTTTTCGGGAATAAAATTAATTTTTGCGTTTTCGTTTCCTTTTGCAATTAATCTTCCTGTTTTGTTTGCTTCCTCTCCTATTTTAAGACCTGCATTTGCTCTGAATGATAAGGTACAACCTTTTTCAATGATTAGCGTTGTAGTGTCTGCCGACCCCACGTCCAATCTGTCGGAAATAGTGTAACGAGAACCGAGATTTTGCCAAACTACACTGTCTTTTGTTTCTAAATTGCCTCCCGATATGTATATTCCGTGTAAACTGTTATTGTCAATTCGGCTCGGCGTGTTTTGTTTAGAGCCTAAGGTGTGAGCATAGTTTGCCGAAATGGTAACGGCATTTCCCGTACATTCTTTTACTTCGTTATTTTCAAAAGATTTAAAAAACGCACCTGTATTGCAAACAATACCGTTGCTGCCCGATTTTTTTACTACATTATTGTTAAATTTAATTCCTATGTTTTCCAAAACAATGCTTCCGCTGTAATTACTGTATCCTCCTGCGCAGCTTATTTCGCAATATTCCATAATGCTTGAAGTATCGGCAAATTTTCCGAATTTTATGTAATCCCAATCTTTTGGTTTTGGAGTTTCTTTTGCGGAAGTAAAAACAATACGAGCTTCGGCATTTCCTTTTGCTATTAGTTTTGATGTTTGCATTTGTGTAATTCCAAGTTCCAAACCTGAATTTTCTTTAAATTTCACCACAGTTCCCGCTTCAATTGTAAGTGTTGCATTTTTTATGTTTATGCGACCGTCAACAATGTGAATTTGATTGTTTTTCCACAGTTCATCTTTGTTTATTTCTTGGGAATGGGTTACTACTGCTGTTTTGTGAACTGTAATTGTTTTACTTGATTCGTACAGTCTGTTGTCATCTACATATTTAATTTTCAGTGTTATTTTCAGCTCTCCTGCTTTTTTTACCTTTATTACTAACGGAGTGCCCTTGTTTTCGTGTCCTTCAATAATCCATGTAACAAATTCTGTTTCGCTTGTTTTTACATTGGCGGTTAGTGTAATATCTTCGCCTACTGTGGGCGACGTATTACTGATTGTAAATTCGGGTTTTTCTTTACCTGTTGCAACAGGGTCTTTTTCGCAACCGAAAATTAGCGATACCAATACCAATGTCGGTAATAATAATAATTGTCTAATTGTTCTCATAATAATGTAAATATTAAAAAGGGTTTATAATTTTGTTTTTGGCTTTTTGCTGTTGGCTATTGGCAAGAAGTCAAACAAGTTTGATAAATTAACATTTTTTTTTGATAATTATTTTACAAAGTAAATTTTTATTACTATATTGCGCCTCGTTTTGAAGTCGGCGGAACGGTTTTAGGCGGATTTCTCTATTTTTTGTTCCCCGATGTTGTTGTATCCAAATTTTTAAAAAATAAATTAATGAATAAAATCGCTTTATTTTATGCACCCGAAAAAGGTAGTACCGACAGGGTTGCGCACAAATTTGCAGAAATTGCAGGCAAGGAAAGGTTTGACCTCACTTTGGTAGATGAAAACACAAAAGCTGAACAGTTAGATGCCTATAAGCATATTATTTTTGCTGTTTCCACCGTTGGCAGAGACAGTTGGAGTTCCGATTACAATAAAGTAGGTTGGGATTTTTTTATAACAAAGCTTGAAAGCTACGATTTAACATTGGCAAGAGTTGCGGTTCAACAGGGAGCTGATTTGGTTGGCAAGTGCAGTACTGATGATTACGAGTTCTCTGATTCTGATGCAGTTGAGGGTGATATGTTTTTAGGTTTGCCCATCGACGAGGATAATGATGATGATTTAACGGAAGAGCGTTTGACCAATTGGTGGGAAAGCATCAGGAGTGATTTTGAGTAAGTGCTGTGTGCTTTTTTATGGCTTACAACTAATACGTTTTTTTTTACATAAAATTCATCAATTGTGAATTAGAAATGTATTCAGACTTAATTTAACCGCAAAGAACGCTAAGTTTTTCGCAAAGAACGCCAATATTTAATCTTTTTTGCGAACTTTGCGATACTTTCTTTGCGCTCTTTGCGGTTAAAAAAAATTCTCTGAACAGCTCTGATTGTGAATTTAAAATATCTGTTGTTTATTGGGCTTTTAGCCCTTAGCCTTTTAGTTATTTTTGAGTTATTGATGCGTATATATTTTTCGCTAAATCATATTCAAATCCTCTGCTTTGCATAAATTTCAAGGTTTTTTCTTTGAGTTTTATTTCTGTTTCCTCTTTATTTTCCAAAACTTTTAACTTATTCATAATTAACGACTTACAAGCATTTTTATAATCTTCTTCGTTAATTTTATCCAAATTTGTTTGTATTAATTCTTGATTTATTTGTTTTAGTTTAAGGGCATATTGAATTTTGATTTTTCCCCATTTGTTCAGTTTAAATTTGTCTCTCACAAAAAATTCCACATAGCGATTTTCGTCTATAAATTTATCATTTTTCAGACTTTCTAAAATGAAATCGAAATAATCACTGTTCACTTTCCATTGTAATAACTTTTGCCTTATTTCCGATTGGCAATATTCTTTTTTCGAGCATAATAATTGAGCTTTTATTAGTGCTTCTTGTTTTGTTAAATGCTTCATATTCAATTACGAGTTTTCAATTACAAGTTTTCAATTACGAATTACGAATTATCAACTATCAATTATCAACTATCCACTGTCAATTATCAATTATCAATTATTTTTCGTGCCGCGAAGTTCGCAAAAAATATTAAATCTTTGCGCTATTTGCGAAAAAATGAGCGTTTTTTGCAGTTAAATTAAGTATAAATAAATATTTCTCTGAAAGCTCCCAATTACCAATTAGTAATTACTTAATTGAAACATATTTGTCAAGAAAATAGACATCAAGTGTCAAAAATATAGACAGATTTACAAATTGCTTTTACATTAAGTTGTTATAAATCAATCATTTACATTTTTGGCATAAAATTAGATGTAGCATTCATCAAATAAAAAAAATTATAACCACGGAAAATAAGAAACAGGCGGAAAGAGTAGTTGAAATTACACTTTTTAAAAGTTTCTTGTTCCGATTAATACTTAAAAATATGAAAAGAATATTAAACACAGCAATTTTTTTGGTGGTTATTGCTGCCACCTTATTTGGTCAAGACACAAAAACCAAACATTATGATTTAACCAATTATGATGAAATTGAGGTTTCCAATTCCTTAAATGTGAAAGTAGTGCAAAACGGCAAAGAGGGAATTACGGTAAAATGCGATAGTAAGTTATTGCCTGCTATATTGGTAGATAAAATCGGTAATAAAATCAAAATAGGCATAGATTGGGACGAAATAGAAGAAATATGCGGCACAAGTTTTTTTAGTAACAGGAGTATCAGTGTACACAAAAATTACGTAAAAATAAACGGAAAAGTGTTTGAAGGAAAAATTGAGATTGTCGCCTATTTTAAAAACATTTCTAAGCTAAAAGCAGCCTCATCGGGAGATATTCTTGTGGATAGCGATTTACAATCAGATGATTTACAAGTAATTACATCTTCGTCGGGTGATATTTTAATGAAAGGCAATTTGAAAGCGGATAATTTAGAATTTACAGCATCATCTTCGGGCGATATAGTATGTAATGGTTTGTCAAATTCAAATAAACTAAAACTTCAAAGCTCTTCGTCGGGCGATATTGAGGTTAATTGCAAGACCGTTTCGGCAATTATCAATTTAAGCAGTTCCGGCGATTTTGATGGCAATGTAGATGCTAATAACATTAAGGTAAGCATTTCAAGTTCAGCGGAATACAAAGGAATTATGAATGCCGAAGAGGCTAAATTTGATTTGCATTCATCGGGAAGTGCAAGAGTTTCGGGCAATATTGATAATTTATATGTAGATGCAAGCAGCTCGGGCGATTTCTATGGTAAAAAAGTGGTTTACAAATATGCCGAACTTCAAACAAGTTCAGGTGCTAATATTTATCTTTCCAAATCGGGCAAAGTTGTGGATAATACACCAAGACGAACAGGTGTATTTATTGAATAGAGAGTATTTATAACGTATATTAGGCTGTCCGACACTTTTTGGACAGCCTAATATCTCAATAATCCATGAATATAACAAAACAGTAAAAAATATCGACAAAGCTATACGTTTTCGGAAACCTTATCATTCAAAGATTTAAAACCATTACCCAAAATTTCACGAGCATCAACAACCGTAACAAATGCCTTGTCATCAACCTTGTGAATGTAACTCTCCAAAATTGCTAACTCGCGACGACTTACAACCGTGTATATCATGCGCTTTTTATCACCTTTATACATGCCCTCGCCCGTTAAAACAGTGCCGCCTCTGTTTATATCATTTATAATCTTATCTCTGATTGCCTCATGCTGCTCCGATATTATCAACAACATTTTCTCGTAATTAGCACCTTCAAGAACTAAATCAATAACCTTGCCCGTGATGAAAATAACAAGCCACGAATACAAAGGAATTTTCCAATCCTTAAAAACTATTAAACCCAAAATAACTATGGTGGAATCAACAAAAACCAATAACTGACCAACAGGCAATTTAGTGTATTTTGCAAAAATCATTGCAATAATATCAGAACCTCCCGAAGTTGCTTTCGATTTAAAAATAAGTCCCAAGCCCAAACCTATGGACACAGCACCAAATATACAAGATAACAACAAATCATCGGCTAAACCCAAAGGGTCGTCAGCTCCGAAAATATGAGTTAAAAAGTCAATGAAAACAGAGGTTAAAATAAAGCCGAATATCGTCTTAATACCAAATCTTGGTCCTAATATCTTGATACCCAAGATGGTTAAAGGTATGTTAAGTACTAAACCGAAAAATCCGATTGGAATACCGTCTTTCCAAAATGAGAAAACGCCGCGAGTCAGCTCATGTACCACTATGGAAATGCCATATACGCCGCCGGGCACAATTTTATAAGGGTCGATAAAAAAAACAAATCCCGCAGCCATTATAAATGCTCCGAGAACTACTAAACTGTAAGATACAAACCAATCTCTTGTAAAAAGTTTATCCTTTTGAATAAATGCCATAATGTTAATTTTTTATAATACCTTTTCGACTCCCGACTGTCAACTGCCGAATTTTATACCGAAAAAGATACAATAGGTTATACAAAATCGGGCGCAAAAGTAGAATAAAATTTATTTTATCCTAAGAATAAATTGTTAAATTTAAGCATATATAAGAAAAACAGCAGTTCGCTTGTGTAATTTTATATTAACATTATGCCAATCTCTTACCTGTTTGCTTATTATTTGCTGACTGTCTAAACTAATATCTGCTGCCACGCAAAGTTTACTTGTGGGTTTTAAAGTCTTTAACATTGCCTGCAATAATTGCTCATTTCTGTAAGGAGTTTCTATATATATTTGCGTCATATTTTCTTTGGCAGAGCGTTGTTCGTCTCGCTTTATCGATGCCGTGCGTTTTTGCGCATTTATCGGCAGATATCCGTTAAAGCAAAATCGTTGTCCGTTGAAACCGCTGCCCATTAATGCCAAAAGTATGGACGAGGGACCAACCAAAGGCATAATTTCAATATCTAAATTATGAGCCAATGCAACTATTTCCGAACCCGGGTCGGCTACCGCAGGACAACCCGCTTCCGAGATAATTCCCATATCGTTGCCTTTTAAAAGTGGGTTTAAATATTCATGATAATCATGTTCCGATGTGTGTTTATTCAACTCGAAAAATACTAAATCATCAATCTTGGTCTTGATTTTTGATTTTGATAAAAAACGACGTGCGGTGCGTATGTTTTCTACTATGTAATATTTTATATCGTTTATCAACTTGCTGTTAAAGGCAGGTATTACTCTGTCTATCAATGAATTACCCAAAGTATTTGGTATTAAATACAGCTTTCCTTTTGTCATCTGTTTATGTTTTTCAATTAATAATTTACTAATTCTAAATTTTCAATGAAGTACTTAATCACGAGACCTCACGGATTTCTAAAATCCATGAGGTCTCGTAATCAGTAAAAAAACAACTTTCTTAAAATCAAAAATCCTACTTTTGTAATATAACTTTATAAACTTTTCTTTTATTGGAATTTAATACTTCCACAAAATAAAGACCATTAGAAAAATTACTCATATTTATTTCAGTGATTTTTTTGCTTACCGCTTTTTTTGCAAGTTGTCGTCCTTTACTATCACGAACAATAATAACGGCATTGGCTGATAATACATTGATTTTTACAAATAATTTATCGTGAACGGGATTTGGATAAATCAAAACCTCATCATTTTCAGTTATATTATCAATTGCAGAAGTTGATTTTGCTATTATCAATGTAAACTCGTCGCTTGCAGACGCTCCGTAAGTATCGGTTGCGGTTATTTTTACGTTAAGTTTACACTCTTTCTCATCAGAAGGATTGCCTACAAAACTGAAAGATGATAAATCAAATTCTAACCAATCGGGCAATTTACTTCCGTCAGACAAACTAACGGTATAAGTTAGTGTATCGTTTAAATCGGCATCATGGAAAGTGTTTTTACTTATTGTATAATTTAAACTTTCTCCCAATTTTAAATTTATATCCTCTACTGCATATCTTACAACGGGCGGAGTGTTGGTTTCTTCATCTCTTAAACTGAAACTTAAAACAAACCTGTTGTTAAATGTTCCCGCATCGCTCTTGAATTTGTACGACTTGCCTTCTGATAATTCCACTATTTTATTTGTTAGCTTGTCTTCCAAAAATACACTGTATTCATCACTTACATTTTCATATTTTAATGCAGTAAACTCAAAATCGCCTGCTTTGTCGGTTTTATATCCCATTGGTATTTGCTTTGATAACATTTGGCGAGGATTAATTTTACTAAGTGATTGTATGGCAAATGGTTCGCCGTTTAACAAACTGTAAAAACCTATATTTGCATTACCGAAATTCTTTCTTGCATCATATAAATTATCGTAATCGTCGCTTGCTTGCTCCATGAAAACCAACATTGCCTCATTAAACAATTTAAACGATTTATTTGAAATACTAACTCTAAGTCGAGTAACTGTTTTTTGTTCCTCAGTTAAACTTTTAAAGAACTGTCCGTTGCCTGCCGTTCGCATGGAATTTGTAAATACCAAATCAGTTCCGGAAGCCTGTGCGGCAGGTAAGGCTTTAACAAAAAATCCTTGTCCGCAAGATATGTTTCCGTCGGGAACTTTTACTCCGCTTTCCGAACTAATGCCTGATATTGAGCCTGCCAAATTCCATGTTGCGTAATCCGAACTTGTATAGTTGTTTCCTTCGCTTACATCGTCGTCCCAAAAATACACAGTTCCTTCAATTATGGAATTGTTTGCCAATATAAAATCCTCTGCCTTTATTGCCGACGGATAAGGATTTCCCACCAAATTCCAACCATCAACATTAGCGTTGTTATTGGCGGTATAACTTATCTTAATGTTTATGTCGCCTGTATTGAAATTACCACCTTGCATATCCACTGTAAAATCTCTGTCGAAAGCATGAGCATATCCTTTTGCAACAACAAGGTCGCCGACAATGGCTGCACTGTGATCCCAACCCGCAAGAATATTAGTATCATTCACTGCTTCATTATAAACATAAAAATTAGGATTGTTTGCTCCCCAAGGTGCAACTGAATATAAAGTGTGAGGCACATTTGATAATGGTGCTGATACGTAGTGATATAAGAATTTACCGTTTCCACTGCCTTTTAAGTATCTTTGAACCAAAGCATTACCGAATGTTCCCGAACCTGAGCTTATTGCTCCGTTATCTATCAATGAACCTGTGCCGCTTGCATCTGACAATATTGTAATATCGCCGTTCATGGTAAGTTCTCCGCTTAAAGTCAGTGCTCCTTCGGGAGCTATTGTTAAGGTTGCGCCTTGACGTAAATCCATTTTCTTACAATATGCTTTATTGCTTATTATCGGGTCATTATCTTGGTCGGGAATAATTACATTGCTGCTTGCAATAGGCACATTTTTAGGCTCCCAATTGTTCGGATTGTCCCAAGCTGTTGATACCGCACCTGTCCATTCGGGACTGTAAATTTTACTTTTGGAACTTATCGTGAAAATATTACCTTTATTCGCTATTTTGTCAAATTGAGTATCAACGGTAGATTGAATAGTTCCCGTTGCACCGTTACCCTCTATTTCATTATCCGTATCAACCGCAGTCCATTTATTATTTGCCCATTCCGTTATCAGCAATTGCGATAATCCGACAGGGTCAGAGGGAACTCCGCTCTGATTGTCCCAACTTACTCCTATCTTAGCATTGTTATTGCCGTCGGGACTTTTTATTCTCCAATATTCATTGTCGCTTACCATAGTTACGGGAGCTTCAAAATTGTTAATATCGTAGCCTGCATCTGAGGGATTTTCGTTATAATACTGAACTTCCCAATATTTAAAACCCGAAGTTGATGATTTCACATAGGCATGTCCGTATCTTCCCGCATTTCCTACCGGAAAATCAAAAATTTCTCCTTTTTTTATTTTTTTGAATAAAGGACCGTCCACATGCGATTGATTACTGCCTCCCATTACTATATCGTTTCTTTCATTGTTCAATTTTATTGTATTTGTTTCACTTGAAAATATAACTCCCGCAGTTAATATTAAATGATTATCTATTTCAATTTTGCCATTCAATTTTACACCTGCCATATTATTCATTTTCAAATGATTAAAAGCATTGGTTTTAGTGTTTGAAATTCTTACGAAATCACCGTTGATTGTTTGCATTTGTTGTCCTGCCATGTTTACTACTGCATTTTGACCGAAACCTGCATCGAAACTTCCAGAATTAAAGAATATGTCTTTTTTAATGAATAAACTGTTATCATGTTCGTTTATAACTTCGGGATTATCAGAACCTGAACCGATTTGAAAATCACCGTTTACGGTTAAATCCAAATTGGCAAAACGTCTTTTGCCTGTTCCCGATAAAATCAAATTATTAACACTGCTTACTTCTCCGAGAATATCGTAATTTCCGTTTCCTCCAAATTGCAAAGTTCCGCTGTCGACAGCAAAAAAACCGTCGTATTTTCCTGCCGGCAAATCTCCGCTTTCGGCATATAACTTACCCGTGCCGTATACATAACCCAAACGATGTCCGAAAGTTTTGCCCACATTTACAATCCCGCTTTGCAAAATATGAGTTCTATATGAACTTATACGTGAGTTTTGAGGCGTGATAACTTCATGTTTTATATGAACAATAGCTCCGTTAGGACCTCCACTCGGAACTGCACCGCCCGGAGTAGGATATGTTTCCCAAGTATCGGCATCATTCCAATCGCCTGCTTTTTTTGTAATATAACTGTGTACTTGCATTGGTATGGCATCGTCTATTCCTGCCGTATAATCGCCGCTTATTCCCGCATCATCTGCATTTACAAAATTAAATACCAGCTCGCCTGTGTTTTCATTAAAATCATCAACAGAATATTTTGACCAAATGCCGTTTGTAATGTCTAATAAACTTGCCGTGATATAATCGGCATCGGTATAAGGTGCTGTTACTTTTACGTCGGTAGAAAATGTATCTTTCATTGTAACAATTGCGTTAAAATTGCTCATTCCTTGCGCTTTCAGTGTCCAATGATATTGCAATACATTGTCTTTGTCCACTATTTCAGAATTGGGAGCTTCGCTGTTTTCAATAATTCCCGATTGCATTTCGTCGGCAGCTGCCAATCTTACATATCCGCCTGCATTACAACTTGTTATATTGAAAGTTACAGGTGTATATTTACCTTCTGAACCGATTGGATAAACAAAATTGCTTGGCGAACTGATTGCGGGATAATGTTTCTGAATGCCTGCATCGCCGAAAAACAAATTTGTTTGTATCATATTGTTTTCACTAAACACATTGAGTTCATTTATTTGGGCATTTTCACCAATTATTAACAGATTTTTTCCTATGTTTAAAACACCTCTTGCCATATTCAATTGTTCGCTTATGGTTATGGTATTTCCCGTAGGAACTAACACGCCGTCGGCATTATCGGTTTTTAATTTAGAATAAGTGCCATTACCTGTAATGGTCTGATTTTCACTTCCTTGAAGAATAATACCATTACTTCCTACATTGCTTAAAGTAATTATTTGACTGTGTATGTTGCCTTTTGCCGTTACGGTATAATCTTCGTGATTTAATGTGCCGTCGAGCAAGTTTAACAGATTGTTTACTGTTATGTTGGAATTAAGACTTAGTTTATTTCCTGTATTTTTGGTAAGTTTATAAAATGTTGTTTCTCCCGTGATACTTTGGTCATCGCTTCCCTTAAATACTGTTTCGTTTTTGTTGGGAATATAAGTACCTTCATTTATAAAGTT
>PDWI01009437.1_pt1 | contig 11202 bp, 11 predicted proteins | sample 1430891 | NCBI WGS metagenome assembly PDWI01 (sample SAMN01162508, study PRJNA174530) | Oral metagenome, whole genome shotgun sequencing project. | biome: Marine environment; feature: Marine mammal; material: Swab sample of the gingival sulcus; isolation source: swab sample of gingival sulcus... | reverse complement strand
AACCCGGTGGGCATTTAAATGATATTTTTCAACAAAAAGATATGGAATAATAGTATTTTACGGGTTTTATTGTGCACCTAATTGCCTGCCGGATTAATATTGACACTATTTCTAAAATAGTCTGAAATATTTTTGACACTAATAATTAACAAGGGGGGGAAGGTATGAGTGGGCAACATATAGGGTATATCAGGGTAAGTATGGTGGAGCAGAATACCGGGCGCCAGTTACAAGGGATTACGCTTGACCGTATCTTTGAGGAAAAGGTAAGCACACCAAGGATATGTCAACATCCCTTTTTTAATACCATCAACAATTAGATGTAAAACTCTACATTTAATCTGACAGAATTGTAGTGAAGGGAGGATCAATGCCTCTTCAAAGTGAGAGTTTCATATAAAGAAACATTCTTCTGTCTCACACCACCTGATAGCTGCCAATCTGCACCGGCGCATGAAGGGCTTGCAGAATCCGTTCCAAAACAATACCCTGACGACTATCATATTCATAGCCAAAGGTTGCCCGTACCCCCAAAGAGATAAACTGCACCGCCCGATCAAGGGCTATCGGCAGGCTATCGCCCTGCAGCAGGCAACCAGTAACAATGCTGGCAAAAACATCACCTGTGCCGGAATATTCTGCCGGAAGATAGTCGCAACTCACCTTCCATATTCTTTTATCACTTTTGTCCCATGCCAAAACAGAGGTTTTACCCGCCTCACCCACCAGAACAACACTGGTAATAATTACCGTCTTTGCTCCCTGTTCGGCCAGAGCCATAAGCCACTCCTTCACCTGGGCAAGCTCCATCTCCGGTCGATACTCCTCGCCCAGTAATAGAGCAGCTTCAGTAAGATTGGGCGTAATAATACCGGCATGGCGAATCAACTGGCGCATATTGATAACCATCTCATCATCAAAAGGCTGATAAAGTCCGCCACAATCGCCAAGCACCGGGTCAACAACCACCAGTTGCTCTTGCTGCGTAAACGACTGGATAAAATCAGAAACAATGCCAACCTGTCTGGCAGAACCTAAAAAGCCGCTATAGATCGCATCGAAATGGAGATCAAGAGTTCGCCAATGCTCAATAATCCTGACCATATCATCGGTAAGATCAACAAAATGAAAACCGGGAAAGCAGCTATTGGTGGAGAGAACAGCAGTGGGCAGCGGGCAGACATTACAACCCATAGTTGTAAGCACCGGGATAGCAACAGTAAGACTTGCCCGGCCATAGCCGGAGAGATCATGAATGGCAGCAACCTGTTTTACCGGTTTCATATTTTTCCTAAAAGAGAGAGAGAAGCATTCTAGTCGCCACAACCAGCAGCAGCACCGCAAAAATTTTCTTCAGTTTTGCCACTGGCAGACGATGGGCAAGTTTCGCTCCCAGAGGGGCAGTACACATACTGGCACTGACAATGCCGATCAATCCAGGCAGATAGATAAAGCCAAGGCTGAAATCAGGCAAGCCGGATGCCCCCCATCCACCCCAGATATTGCCAGCGGTACCAGCCAGCGCAATGGGCAGACCAATGGCCGCCGCGGTACCGATTGCGGTATGGATCTCCACATTGCACATCGCAAGAAATGGTACCGACAATGTACCGCCGCCAATACCCACCAGACTGGAAACAAAACCAATAATACCGCCAGCAGAAACCATCCCCACAGCCCCCGGAACCTGCCGGGAGGGTTTTGGTTTACCGCCAAAAAGCATATTGCCCGCTGCATAATAAAGAAAGACAAGGAAAATAGCCTTTAGTATACCCGTCGGCATCCAGGCGGTAGAAAGCGCGCCAATAAAGGTGCCACCAAGGATTCCGGGAGTAATGGTGCGAAAAATATCCCAGCGCACCGCCCCCCGACTATTATGCGCCCGCATACTGGAGATGGAGGTAAAGATGATGGTTGCCAGCGAAGTTCCCAGAGCAATATTCATTATATGTTCATACGACGCGCCCAGGGAAGGCAGTACAAAGACAAAAACAGGTACAATAACCAGCCCGCCACCAATACCAAGCAACCCGGCAAGAATTCCGGCAATTGCACCAAAAAGAAGAAAGAAGAGAAAACTGGTAAGCATGAGACCTCCATTATCAGGATATAAACAGAATTTCGTTTTATATTTTACGCTTGCAGAAAATACATAGGGACTATCGTTTATTCTTTTACCCCTGCGTTATTCCCAATGCTTTTTGCTGCATACTCATATACGCATTTCTTGCTGCTTTCAGGTTGTTCTTTCGTTGACGAACAAGAGATTTTTCTTCTGTTGAAAGAGTGGTTTTCAACAGATTAGAGAGCCTTGCCTGATGGCTTCTCTCAAACTTGCGAAACCCGTCCAGAGGTAATTCCTGGGCAATATCTTTTTTTGACATCGCCTTTTTTACAATCTTGTATTGAGCAGGCTCTTGTACGGTTTTCAACGAGTTTTGAGCATCCTCCAAATCTTCCAGACCGGCGTTAAGACTGTTTTTCATTTCTGGAGAATTGGCATAAAATTTCAGCGCATTTTGCAAAATTACCTTCTCCGCAAAAAGAATAAGGGCAACATCTGCAAGCTGTTCCAGTTTCTCCAATAATCCCAGCGTTGAGCCAATGCCCTGTTTATACTGAACAGCTTCATCGCTTTTTTCCTTTAAGGAGTATGCTTCCCAGTCTGCACCTATCTCATCAACAAGCTCATCAACCCAACCAGATTTTTCCATATTTTCCACCCTAATCAAGCCAGTGTTCTCCAAATTCAGCATACGCATCAGAGAGGTTAAAACCTGCAGCAAGTAATCTCTCCTTGCCATATTCTTCAAGATAGAATTCCGCTAAATGCGGGGCAAGCGGGAGCTGCCTTTTGAGTTGAGAGGATGTTTTATAATCACCCTCCGCCCATGCCTTATTGGCTCTTTTTATAAGGTCAAATCTTTCTGCGTCTGTCATGATTTTCATTGTCTTCATTCTCTCTCCTTTTAATGCAACATATATCTCCGTTTTTTACAGAACTGTTCTTTCGCTGGCATTGTACTCAACCTCTATCAGGATATCAAGAAGCCGACTCTTGCATTTTATCGTGAAAAGTTAGCATGATATATATCATATACACCATCTTTCATTGCCAATCACCATTGGCTATGCTATTTTCCGCTGGGACAATACGACAAAACACCATCATAATTCAAGACAACAGATAACCATGCTGCCAGAAACCATACAAACTATAAACGATATCGACTGGACAACTCTGCGTGCCAGAGCCGCAGCGCAAAAAACACGCAAGAAAAAACGTGCCCAGGACTGGGACAAAAGAGCGCAGGGTTTTGCCAGGCGAGTACAGGAAACCACTTACACAGCACTGATTATGAAGCGACTGCCGCTAACGAAAGAGACAACCGTGCTTGATATTGGCAGCGGCCCCGGCACCCTCTCCCTGCCCATCGCAGAGAGAGCGGCGCAGGTAACGGCACTTGATTTCTCTGAAGAGATGTTGAAAATTCTCCGTATACAGGCAGAGGAAAAGAAACTGGATAATATCAAAACCCTCCCTCTTGCCTGGGAAGATGACTGGCAGCAGGCAGGAGTTACACCACACGATATAGCCATTGCTTCCCGCTCTCTTGCCGTTGACGATCTGGAAACAGCACTCTGCAAACTCAACACTTTTGCCAGAAAGCAGGTGGTTATCATTGATAAAATAGGCGCAGGCCCGATGGAGCCAGAGGCCTTTGCCGCAGTGGGTATCGATCTCAAACCCGGCCCCGACTATATTTACACTCTTAATATCCTGTATAAAATGGGGATTGTTGCCAATATGGAGGTGATAGAATTTGACCAACAAAAAAATTATCCCTCAATGGATGATGCTGTGGCCGGTTTCTTATGGATGTTTGATGAGCTGACAGCGGAGCAGACAGAGCGTTTGCGCCGTTATATTAGCTCCATCAGCCACAGAGAAGAAGATGGCAGCATTACCGTTGTCCGTTCCTCTCCGCCACAATGGGCCATTATCTCCTGGACGAAAAAATAATGCAAGAAGAACACTATGATATAATTGTTGTCGGCGCTGGCCATGCCGGTTGCGAAGCGGCCCTTGCCGCCGCCCGACTGGGCTGCTCAACCCTGCTCACTGTTATCAATGCCGATACTATTGGCGCCATGTCATGCAATCCGGCCATTGGCGGGCTTGCCAAGGGCCATCTGGTACGGGAGATAGATGCACTGGGCGGCGAGATGGCGAAAAATATTGATGCCACCTCCATTCAGTTTCGCACCTTGAATACCAGCAAGGGACCGGCTGTGCGCTCATCCCGCGCCCAGGCAGACAGGCTGCTCTATCGGCTGCGTATGAAATCGGTGATTGAAAACCAGAAAAATCTCACCGTCAAGCAGACAATGGTGGCCGGACTGCTGACAAACGCCGATAACAGCGAGATTGTGGGCATTACCACCTCCCTTGGCGAAGAGATTTTTGCGCAGGCGGTGATTATCTGTTCCGGCACCTTTCTTGGCGGACTGGTACATATCGGGCTGAAAAACTTTGCCGCAGGCCGCTTGGGCGATCCGGCATCCTCTGCACTTTCCCGCTGGTTTCGTAAGCATGGCTTTAGTGTGGGGCGAATGAAAACCGGAACCGTCCCCCGGCTGGATGCAAACACCATTAACTACGATACCCTGGAGATCCAGCATAGCGATATGCCGCCCGGCCACTTCTCCTTTGCCAGCAGCGGCGACTATACCCTGCCGCAACGCCCCTGCCATATCACCTGGACCAATGAGCGCACCCATGTAATTATCCGTGAAAGCATTGGAGAGTCGCCGCTGTTTGCCGGGATTATTCAGGGAGTGGGTGCCCGCTACTGCCCCTCGATCGAAGATAAGGTAATGCGCTTTCCAGAAAAGGAGCGGCATCAGATCTTTGTCGAACCGGAAGGGCTGGATACAGTGGAGGTTTATCCAAACGGCATTCCCACCAGCCTGCCCCTTGCTACCCAGCAGGCCTTTGTAAATTCCATTGTCGGGCTGGAAAAGGCAAAAATCATTCGCCCCGGCTATGCAATTGAATATGACTATATTGATCCACTGGGGCTACACCCCACCCTTGAAACCAAAAAAATACAAAAACTCTATCTGGCCGGGCAGATAAACGGCACCTCCGGCTATGAGGAGGCGGCGGCGCAAGGGTTAATGGCGGCGATCAATGCAGTGCGTAAAATCCGTGGAGAATCGCCCTTTGTGCTTGACCGCTCGGAAGCCTATATCGGTGTGCTGATTGATGATCTGGTAACTCTTGGCACCCGTGAACCCTATCGGCTGTTTACCTCGCGCGCCGAATATCGCCTGCTGCTGCGGGAAGATAATGCCGATACCAGACTCACCGCCAAAGGCTATGCCATTGGTCTGGTTTCACCGGAGGAATATAATAACTTCCAGCAAAAGGAATGCGCCATTGCAGAAGGCATCCGCTTTTTGCAATCCACCCACCTGCTTCCCGATACTGCGGTCAATGACGCACTGACAGCACTTAACACCACCAGACTCAAACAGAAAAGCAGCCTTGCCGATCTGCTGCGCCGCCCGGAGATAAGCATCAGCACCCTTTTACAACTCCCTCTCCCCGGTGAAGCCAAAGAGACTCTTGCGCAGATAGAGGCGAAAAAGACCAAAGCCGAGATTCAGCTACGGGTAAAATTTGAAGGGTATATCCAGAGGCAGCAAGAGCAGGTTGCCCGCTTCAAAAAAATGGAAAATCAGCGGATTCCGGCAGTAATAAACTACCGGGAACTCTCCGGGCTTTCCAATGAAGTGGTGGAAAAACTGGAGAAGATCCGCCCGGCATCTCTGGGACAGGCATCAAGAATTTCCGGCGTTACCCCGGCGGCAATTTCTGTATTGCAGGTTCATCTGCGGCGGGAAAAACACCAGCAAAAAAACAAGGAAGGGGAAAAAGAGTGAACTACCCCGCCATTGACCCGATTATTTTTTGTATTGGCCCCTTATGTATCCGTTGGTATGGGCTGATGTATGTGCTTGGCTTTATCGCAAGTTTTTATCTGGTTAAACAACAGATCAGGGAGTTTGGCTATACCGCACTGGAGAAACATTTTGATAATCTTAATATGGTGCTGATTCTCGGCGTGGTTATTGGCGGGCGTTTGGGCTATGTCTTCTTTTATAACTGGGGATACTATAAACACCATCTGCTGGAAATCCCTGCCACCTGGAACGGCGGCATGTCATTTCATGGTGCCTGCCTTGCGCTGATTATTGGCGGCTGGCTCTTTTGCAGAATCACCAGACTCAACTTCTGGCAAACGGCAGATATCTATATCGTTACCATCCCCATTGGCCTTGGCCTGGGACGCATCGGCAACTTTGTCAATGGCGAGCTTTTTGGCCGGGTTACCACCTCGCCACTGGGTATGGTGTTCCCGATGGGCGGCAGCCTCCCCCGGCACCCATCCCAACTCTATGAAGCGGTGCTGGAAGGTCTTCTCCTTTTTATCCTTCTATGGAGTGTGCATAAAAAACCCTGGAAAAACCAGCAAAGGTGGCCGCATGGTTCCATGCTCTGCCTTTTTCTTTCCGGTTACGGGATATGCCGTATAATTGTAGAAAATTTTCGCCAGCCCGATGCCCAGCTCGGCTTTCTCATTGCCCATCTGACGATGGGACAACTACTCAGTTCTGTTATGGTTGCGGGCAGTATCTTTCTCTGGGGATGGTTGCGGAAAAAAGCACAACTCCCTGCCTAAATTTCTTGACATTCTCCATTGATTTACAGTATGTGTTTCCTCTACAGATATGAATGACCGTTCAGTCATTAACAACTCTATTAGTTGTTATAAAGTATACGGAAGGAGACACCATGATTACCAAGATTTTTCCTTTTCTGTTATGGTTTAAGGGCTATAATGCCGGAAAATTCAAGACTGATTTTCTGGCAGGACTTACTGTTGCCCTGGTGCTTATCCCCCAATCCATGGCATATGCCCAACTTGCCGGCCTTCCTGCCTACTACGGTCTCTATGCAGCCTTTCTGCCACCGATGATCGCCTCGCTGTTTGGCTCCAGCCGCCAACTGGCCACAGGCCCGGTAGCGATCGTCTCGCTGATGTCGGCTGCCTCACTGGAATCGCTTGCCACCGCTGGCTCTCCCGGTTTTATCGCCTACTCCATAGCCCTTGCGATGACAGTGGGAATTTTCCAGTTTACCCTTGGCGTTCTGCGATTGGGGCTGGTAGTCAACTTTCTCTCCCACCCCGTAGTCAACGGCTTTACCAATGCTGCCGCCATTATTATTGCCAGTTCACAGCTCTCCAAATTTTTCGGGGTCTATGTCGATAAGGCAGAACATAATTACGGGACTATTGTTCGTGTCTTCACCGCAGCACTTGACTATACCCATATCCCCTCACTGATCTACGGCATCGGTGCCATAATCATTATGGTAGTATTGCGAAAGATCAATCCCAGGCTCCCCAATGTACTGGTTGCTGTGGCTATCACCACCATTATCTCATGGCTTACCGGGTTTAACCATGATGCTCACGTCTCTGTCGGCTCCTTCAGAGCCCCGGAGGTGATAACAAAAATAAATGCCTTTAACGTTGATGTCAAAGAGCGACAACGCCTTACCGAATCCAGAAAAAACACCTATATCCAGCTTGATAAATTAAAACAGAGGCCTTTCGACGAAGTTGGCGAAGAGCTTTTTCATCTGCAAAAAGAGCTAAACCTTGCCAATTTTAAAATAAAAAAGAGCAAACAACAGGAAAGTCTGCTACGCACGGAACTGCGGCAGTTAAAATTCTCCAGGGTTGAAAAGGATGGCGAGGCTCTTTTCTATAACAGGGAAAACGTACCGCAAGGATTGCAGACAGACGGCAGAATCTGGCGGTTGAAAGTTGGAAATGTTCCCCTTGACCGTAAAGATCTCCTGCTTACCGGCGGTGGTGCAGTGGTTGGTGCCATTCCCAGGGGGCTCCCTCAATTCACAATCCCGCAATTAACCCTTGGCGCATTTTTAAAGTTCTTGCCCACTGCGATTATTATCTCACTGCTCGGCTTTATGGAGGCAGTGGCCATTGCCAAGGCGATGGCATCAAAATCGGGGCAAAAACTTGATCCGAATCAAGAGCTTATCGGCCAGGGGCTGGCAAATATTCTCGGCTCAATAAGTTCTTCCTATGCGGTTTCCGGTTCATTTTCCCGCTCAGCGGTTAACTTTCAGGCAGGAGCCGTCTCCGGTATAAGCTCGGTGGTCACATCTGTGGTGGTAATTATTACCCTGCTCTTTTTTACCCCGCTGCTCTATCATCTGCCGCAGGCAGTGCTGGCGGCAGTTATCATGATGGCTGTTATTGGCCTGATCAATATCAAGGGATTTATACATTCCTGGACAGCGCAACGCTATGATGGAATTATTGCAGTTATCACCTTTTTCACCACACTCTATTTTGCCCCCCATCTTGATAAGGGGATTATGGTCGGTGTAGGACTGTCACTATTGGTCTTTTTCTATAAGGCAATGCGTCCCACTGTTGCCACCCTGTCAATGAATGAGGCAAGGGTACTTGGCGCTTCTGAGTATTACCGGCTAAAAGGGTGCAAACATATTTCAGTTATTCGTTTTGACGGCCCGCTCTTTTTTACCAACGCATCATATCTGGACGAACAGTTGACCAAATACCGTTCAAACTGTCCTGAATTACGCTATATCCTTCTTGATGCACGGGGAATAAATGATATGGATGCCTCTGGTGAGGAGGTATTAAGAATGATTTGTAAACAGGTACGCAGCGGTGGGCTGGGCTTTGCAATGTGCGGCACCAAGTTCCCTGTATTACGGGTAATGGAGCGTACCGGACTACTTGATATCATCGGCAAGGAGTTTATGTTCCCGGACAGCAGGGCAGCAGTACTGGAGCTTACCCATCGGGTACATAACGACCCTGCAGTAAAGAGCGACTCCTGCGACAACTGCCCCCTGCTTCAATATATTCCTGAAACAAAATGTTAAAAAAACACTTCAGGAGGAAAAATACAGAAAAACCATAAAAATAGCGTATTATCAACATCTTAATAGGGGGGGGTACTCCCCCCCTTCCCCAACAGGGCAATTTTTGCAATTTCTTCAAATATCTTTCCCGCCTATCGCTGAAAATGAGTTAAATTGGGCTGGTTTTTAGTGAAATTTACTGTATAGTTAATAGTCAGGCTTCGTAGAGACACCGGAGGTGTATCAACTGTTCCCATTATCTGGACAGTTTCAGATTTGTAACGAGTAAACGTTTCCATTTTAAAGGTAGTATAAAAAACCAGGATTTTTTTACTTAAACCAATATTGCAATATGAGATATTCGTTACTTATACGTCTGGTTCTTGCGTTCTGTCTGATCGCAACCTGTGCGCATGCTGATATTGCTGTTGTGGTGAACCATCAGAATCCGGTAGAGAAGATGAACAAGCAGCAGATAACCGATCTTTTTATGGGTCGCTATGTCGCCTTTGCAGATGGAACGATTGCACTCCCTCTTGATTTGCCGGTAAAAAGTGCTGTTCGTAATGCTTTTTATAGAAGCATTACCGGAAGAAGTGTTGCCCAGATCAATGCGTACTGGGCCAAACTGATTTTTAGTGGTCGTGCCACGCCGCCAAGAATTGCGCCGGGAGAGAAAGAGGTAATCAATATGATAGTCAACAACAAAAATGCAATTGCCTATATAGATGTAAAGTATATGACCCCGGAAGTAAAAATTGTCTATCTGGTAAAAGACAAGGATATTTATAAAAAATCCTTATAGATATCAAAACTCTGGATGTCTGACAATTTGTCACTGTTTATCAGCAGCATCAAAAGCCGCTCCACCCCCAGGGCAATCCCTGCCGCCTCGCCCATTGCCGGTAATCTCTCCAGAAATTTCTCCGGCATAGCCGCCTTGCGACCATAGTTTTCCCTGATAGAGTCGATTTCTGCAATAAATCGCTGCCGTTGCTCGTTTTCATCGGCAAGCTCGGAAAAGCCGTTGGCAATTTCCACACCGCCAATATAGAGTTCAAACCGCTCGACAACACGACAATCAGTGGCAGAAACCCTGGCCAGAGAACCCAGGGAGACGGGGTAGTCATAAAGAAAGGTGGGAGTCTTTATGCCAAGATGCGGCTCAATATGCTCAACCAGTAACTCCTCAAACATCTCTTTTGCCAAGGCCTCCTCAAGGCTTACCGGGCTATATTGTACAAAAGCGTCGGCAACAGTGATACGTTGCCACGGGCCATCAATGGCAATACCGGCAAAAGGCGCGGCTTCAAACGCTTTCATTGCAGCGGCAACGCTGCATACCAAAGCCCGACAATCATCCATAAGCTGAACATAATCAGCACCCTTGCGATACCATTCAAGCAGGGTAAACTCTTCCGCATGAAGGCGGCCAACTTCTCCCCCACGAAAACAGGGGCAAATCTGAAAAATACGCTCTGCGCCCTGGGCAAGAATCATCTTCATACAAAGCTCGGGGGAGGCCTGGAGATAGAGACCATCGGCGATAAGCGGGGCAATATGTGTTTCGGGGATAATAACAGGCAGACGCACAGGGGTATCCACCTCAAGAAACTCTTGCTCCACAAAAAAATTGCGCACAGCATCCAAAAATGCCGCACGCAAGCGTAAACCATCAATATCAAGCATAAAACCTACTCTTTTACTCTGGTAACATACTCTCCGGTACGGGTATCAATCTGGATTTTATCGCCCTCTTCAACAAAGGGGGGAACCTGGAGCTGATAGCCTGTCTCCACAGTAACAGGCTTGGTATCGGTGCCAGAAGTATCGCCTTTCGCCCAGGGGTCAGCTCTGGTAACCTCCAGATTGACAAAGGTTGGCATGGTGATGTCGATGGCCTGCCCCTCATAGAACAGCATATCAACCTCCATATTATCCAGCAGATAGTTGATATTGTCGCCAATCTGTTCACGAGTAAGAAAGATCTGGTCATAGGTTTCGGTATTCATAAAATGAAACTCATCACCCTGATTATAGAGGAACTGCATCTTGCTCTCTTCCAGATCGGCCTTTTCAAATTTATCGTTGGAACGATAGGTCTGCACCAGCTGGTTGCCGGAGATCATATTGCGCATCTTGCAGCGGTAGAGCGCCTGCCCCTTGCCCGGCTTGGAAAACTCAAACTCCACCACAATATATGGCGC
>PDWI01010932.1_pt1 | contig 11203 bp, 10 predicted proteins | sample 1430891 | NCBI WGS metagenome assembly PDWI01 (sample SAMN01162508, study PRJNA174530) | Oral metagenome, whole genome shotgun sequencing project. | biome: Marine environment; feature: Marine mammal; material: Swab sample of the gingival sulcus; isolation source: swab sample of gingival sulcus... | reverse complement strand
ACATTCTCATCCGTCAGGAGAAGATCGTGCTCATGGCGACGCACGATCCCATCCTGGCCCTGATGGGCGACCGGCGGGTGATCATCAACGGCGGGGCCATGGTGGATGTGATCGAGCCCAGCGACAAGGAGAGGGCCAACCTGGATGAGTTGCGCGCCATCGACGCGCGGATGATGGGCTTGCGGGAGCGGTTGCGCATGGGGGAACGGCTGGACGAGGTGTGACGGCGATCCGGTGAGGAAAACGGAAAAACTCCCGCAACGGGGCAGGAGTTTTTTCGTGATTTTTTTTAGTATTTATCTCTCTTGGTTTTTTTCCTTGCCCGCCGGGGTGTTTACCCAATAATCGTAAGTGATCCTCGTTTTCCCAGCCTGGAACAGCTTTTGCCATTCTCCGGATACGACGGTACATCAACCACCGACTCGCGGTCGCTGAACAGCCGGTTGCCGGGCCCCCGGGAGCCGCGCGCGACGGTGCCGCGACCGCCTGTCGCATCGGGCCGGAGGCCTTTCTAGGAGCCGGCCGGATGATGTCTCGAAACCAACGGATGGAGACCGACTCTTGGCTCTCAGACACCCCGTGGCCCTGGTCGGGGCCGGCGTATTCGCCCATAACGTGTGCAAGGTGCTGGAGGCCGGGGGCGTGCCCGTCTCGTTTTTTGTAGATGAAATAAAAACAGGGTCTTATATGGGCAGGCCCGTGATCTCGGCAAGAGACCTGGACGCCCCTCGGGCGGCGGAAACCGCGCGCTTCGTGGTGGCCATCAGCGTTGCGGAATACCGCCGCGCGGCGGTGGAGCGGTTGCTGGCCGCGGGGGTGGCGCGCGACCGCATCATGCCCCTGACGGACGACCATGTTCTGCCCATCCTGGGCCTGGTGTTCCAGGAGTTCGGCGACGAGGCGGCGGCTTTTTTCGTGTCGGACGGCTGCCGGTCGGTTTTCGACCTGGAGCGGCGGTTTTTTGGCGATGGCTGGCAAGCGGCCGTCCAGGCGTTGGATCCCGACCTGCCCACCATCGCCTTCTGTTTCTTCGGCCGGGGCGGGGGATTCCGTCGCCATCTGCAGGGCTTCATTCCCGGTTTGCGGGGCAAGGCGAATCTGCTGGCCCTGATGGACGAGAAGCTGGCCGGCGAAGATTACGGCGACTGGGGCGTGCCCCGTATCGACCTCTGCATCACCGCCCACTTCCTGCCCTGCACGCCGCCGGACCGGCCCAAGTTGAACGTGCTGCACACCAGCTTCGATTTCATCCTGGAAGCCGAATGGATTCTGGACCGCCTGGAGACCGCCGACCCCCATTACATCTTCACCTCCACCCGCGCCACCTACGAATGGATGCGGGATCTGATCACGCGCCGGTCCCTGCAGAACCGCGTCTGCCTCATCCCCGGGGGTTACACGCGGCTGGATCGGAACCTGGAAGAGGCCAAGGCTTATGGCGGCCCGGTGGACAGCATCATCTACGCGCCGACTCTGAGCCTGAACGCCGTCCGGCACCATGAACTGACCTACTCGGCGCCCCATGCGGTGGCCATGTTGAGCGCCCTGCACGAGGCCTTCGAGGATCTGGAGATCGTCTTCCGTCCCCACCCCAACGACATGGCCCTGCTGCAGGCGGGCCGGGACGATGAACTGGCCCAGCCCTTCCTGGACGCCCTGGCCCTGTGCGAGCGGCTGCCGCGCCTGAAGCTGGACGCGGGCAAGACCCGCTACATGGAAAGCTACAACCGGGCCCATCTGATGATCTCGGACACGTCTTCCACCGCCTACACCTACGCCCTGAGCACGCTGCGCCCGGTGGTCTTCTTCTCGCCGCGGGACCGCGAGGTGCGGGAAATTTTCTCGCGCGACAGCTTCTTCATCCGCGACCGGCAGAGGGTGGGGGCCGTGGCGGAATCGGTGCCGCAGATGGTCAGCCAGGCGCGGACCATGCTGACCGAGGCCCCGCGCTGGCGGGAGCGCATCGCCGCCTACCGCGCTGAGGTCTGCTTCCACATGGGCGAAACCGACCACTATTTCCAGGAGAGCCTGGCCGACATCCTGGCCGAGCGCCGCAACCCGGATTGGCTGCACCTGAACTGGGAGGAGAGCGGGGAATGAAAGGCACGGTCTACTGGGTCACGGGGCTGGCGGGGGCGGGCAAGACGACCCTGGCCACGCTGCTGGTCGATCGCCTGCGCGCCGCCGGCCGTTGGGTGATCTTCCTGGACGGCGACCGGATGCGCGCGGTCTTCGGCGACGGCATGGGCCACAGCCCCGCCGAGCGCCGGCGGCTGGCCGGGCAGTACGGCCGTCTGTGCCGGCTGCTGGCCGAGCAGGGCGCCACCGTGGTGTGCGCCACCATCAGCATGTTCCACGAGGTCCGGCAGTGGAACCGGGAGAACATCGCGCGCTACTGCGAGGTGTATGTCCGGGTGCCGCTGGAGATCCTGGAACTGCGTGACCAGAAAGGGCTTTACGCGGCCGCCCGCCGCGGTGAAGCGGAGAACGTGCTGGGGGTCAACGCCCCCTTTGAGGAACCCCAGCGTCCTGATATCATGATCGACAACGACGGAGCCCGGACTCCTGAAGCCGTCCTGGACGACCTCTGGAACCGGATCGAACAATGGAGTGAGCGATGAAAACCCAGTGGGATTATACCGACCTGGCCGAGGCCTACCTGAAGCGTCCGCAGTACTCCGACGAGGCCATCGACGGCTTCCTTTCCCTGACCGGCTGCGTCCCGGGCGCCGCCGTGTGCGACGTGGGGGCCGGGGTGGCGCACCTGACGTTGAAGCTGGCCGACCGCGGCTTCAAGGTGACCGCCGTCGAGCCCAACGACGCCATGCGTGAGCGCGGCATCCGGCAGACCGCCGGGCTGCCGGACGTGCGCTGGTTCGAGGGCACCGGCGAGCGGACGGGGCAGGCATCCGGCGCCTTCGACATGGTGACCTTCGGCTCGTCCTTCAACGTGACCGATCGTCAGCGGGCCCTGCGGGAGACGAAGCGTCTGCTCAAGCCCCGGGGCTGGTTCGCGGCCATGTGGAACCATCGTGATCTGGAGGATCCGGTGCAGGCGGCCATCGAAGGCATCATCAAGCAGGCCATCCCCGATTACGGCTACGGCACCCGGCGGGAAGACCAGAGCGCGGTCATTGCCGAGAGCGGCCTGTTCGAAGAGGCCCACCGCATCGAAGGCGGCGTCGTCCACACCCAGACCGTGGCCGAGATGGTGGAGGCCTGGCGTTCGCACGCCACCCTGCACCGCCAGGCGGGCGACCGTTTCCCCGGCATCATCGAGAGCATCGAGCGGATGCTGAAGGACCTCGGGCGCGAGACCATCGACATTCCCTACACCACCCGGCTCTGGGCGGCCCGGTTGCGTTAGCAGAGGAGCGCTGGCATGAAGGTCCAGTTCGGCACCAAGGCGGAAACTCTGGAAAGGCTGGCCGGCAAGGTCACCACGGGCCGGGTGTTGCCGCAGCTGCGGTTCACCGTGGCCCGCTGGCGCCGGGATGCCGACGGCATCCTGGCCGACCTGGCGGCCACGCCCTGGGGCGCCGATCCGGTGATCGTGCGCAGCAGCGGTCTGGGCGAGGACACGGACAGCGAATCTCTGGCCGGGCATTTCTGTTCGGTTCTGGACGTGCGCGGCGAGCCGGCCCTCAGGCAGGCCGTGGAGAAGGTGGCCGCCTCCTTCGGCCAGGATGCCGCGGCCGACCAGATCTTCATCCAGCCCATGGTGGGCCAGGTGGCCTTGGCCGGGGTGGCCTTCACCCGGGATCCGCGGGGCGGGGGGCATTACGACGTCATCAACTTCGATGAATCCGGCAGCACCGACGCGGTGACCTCGGGGCGCAGCAATGATGTGCGCACCCTTTATCTGGAGAAGAGGGGAGGTGGCCCGCAGGCGGAACGCTTCGCGGGTCTTGTCCGCCTGCTGCGCGAGCTGGAGGATTTGCTGGGCAACGATGCCCTGGATGTGGAGTTCGCCCTGGCCGGGGATCGCTGGCATCTGCTGCAGGTGCGCCCGTTGGTCGTGCCCGCGGACGGCGCCATGGATGCCGCCGAACAACGGCGCACCCTGGACCGGGTCCGGGCCAAGGTGGCCCAGCTGAGCAAGCCGCACCCTTACCTGCACGGCACCCGCTCGGTGTTCGGGATCATGCCGGACTGGAACCCCGCCGAGATCATCGGCGTGCGCCCGCGTCCCCTGGCCCTTTCCACCTACAAGGAGCTGGTGACCGACAGCGTCTGGGCCTACCAGCGCAACAACTACGGCTATCTGAATCTGCGCAGCTTCCCGTTGCTGGTCAGTCTGGCGGGCCTGCCCTACATCGACGTGCGGGTCAGCTTCAACAGCTTCATCCCCGCCGACGTGCCCGAAGAGCTGGCCGAACGCCTGGTGAACCACTACATCGACCGCCTGGTGGAGAAGCCGCAGAAGCACGACAAGGTGGAGTTCGAGGTCATCTACTCCTGCTACACCATGGATCTGGATCAGCGCTTGCGGAAGCTGCGCGACGCGGGTTTCAACGCCGACGATTGCCGCACCCTGAGCGACAGCCTGCGCCGTCTGACCAACCGCATCGTGCACAAGGACGGGCTCTGGAAGACGGATATCGAGAAGATCTCCAAGCTGCGGGAGCGGCAGGAGATCATCGCCGGCAGCGGTCTGCCCGCCATCGAGGCCATCTACTGGTTGCTGGAAGACTGCAAACGCTACGGGACCCTGCCCTTCGCGGGGCTGGCCCGGGCGGGGTTCATCGCCGTGCAGATGCTGCATTCCCTGGTGGAGACGGGCGTCTTGCGGCGGGGCGACTTCGACAATTTCATGGCTTCTCTGGAAACGGTCAGCTCCAAGATGGCCCGGGATCTGCGCCGGCTCAGCCGTGAAGAATTCCTGCGGCGTTACGGCCACCTGCGGCCCGGAACCTACGATCTGACCAGCCGGCGCTACGACGAGGAACCCGATCGTTATTTCCGGTGGGATGCCGCCGGCAGCGGCGCGCCCACCGCCAGCCAGGAGGACCGGCGGGGGGCGAGTCCGGAATTCTCCCTCAGCATGGCCCAGATGAACCGCCTGGAAGACATGCTGGCCGAGCACCGCATCGAGCACGGCGTCCTCAGCCTGTTCAACTTCATCAAAGGCGCCATCGAGGGCCGCGAGTTCGCCAAGTTCGTCTTCACCCGGAGCCTGAGCGAGGCCCTGCGCCTGTTCGGCGAGCTGGGGGCCGAGCACGGTTTCAGCCGGGAGGACATGAGCTTTGCCGACATCGAGGTGGTGGGCAGGCTGTACGGGGGCTGCGGCGATGTGCGGGAGGTTCTGGCCGGCAGCATCGCCGAGGGCCGCCGACGCTTCGCCGCCGCGCGCCAGATCAACCTGCCGCCGCTGATCACGTCGCCCGACGACGTGGACGGCTTTGCCATGCCCGTCAACGAACCCAACTTCGTGACCCTGGGCGCGGCCAGCGGGCGGGTGGTGCGGGCCACCGACGACGCTTCCGAACTGGCGGGCGCCATCCTGATGATCCCCAGCGCCGATCCCGGTTTCGACTGGATCTTCGCCCACGGGGTGGCGGGCTTCATCACCATGTTCGGTGGGGTCAACAGCCACATGGCCATCCGCGCCGCGGAGCTGGGCATCCCCGCGGTCATCGGCGCGGGGGAAAGCCTGTACCGGACCTGGGCCGCGGCCGAGGTTCTGGAAATCGATTGCGCCCAGGCCCGGGTCAGCGTCCTGCGATGAGGGCGCGCGTCTGGCTGACCCAGCGGGTGGAGGTCATCGCGGACCGCGATGAGCGGCGGGATGCCCTGGACCGGCGCTGGATCGCCTTCGTGGACGCCTGCGGGGCGGTGGCGGTGCCGGTGCCCAACGATGCCGCCTGGGTCGAGACCATGTGGGCGGAAGATCCGCCGGCAGCCGTGCTCCTGACCGGAGGCAACAGCTTGGTCAGTTGCGGCGGAGACGCCCCGGAGAGGGATGCGGTGGAGAACCTGCTGCTGGATCTCTGCGCCCGGGACGGCGTCCCGGTGCTGGGCGTGTGCCGGGGGATGCAGGTCATCATGGCAAGGCACGGGGCGCGGCTGGTGCCGGTGACGGGGCATGTGGCTCCGCGCCAGACCATCGACATCGCCGGCGTGCCGGCCACGGTGAACAGCTACCACGATTTCGGTGCCCATGAGGTACCCGCGGGGCTGGAAGCCTGGGCCAGGGCGCGGGATGGCGTCATCAAGGCGGTGCGCGTGCCGGGCGCTTCCGTGGTGGGCATCATGTGGCATCCGGAACGGATGGATCCCTTCCGTCGGCAGGACAGGGAATTGTTGCGGGAATTGCTGGGAAACGGAGAAACGACGTGAGCGCCAAGACAAGGGGCATCATCCTGGCCGCCGGACGCGGCAGCCGCATGGGCGGGCTGACCAGTGATCGGCCCAAGTGCATGACCGTCCTGGGCGGGCGCACCCTGCTGGACCGTCAGCTGGACGCCCTGGCGGGGGCCGGTATCGCCGACCGCGCCATCGTGCGGGGCTATCAGGGCGCGACCTTCGCCGCCCCGGTCACCTATTTCGAGAACCCCCGCTGGTCGGAAACCAACATGGTGGCTTCCCTGGCGTGCGCCGCGGACTGGTTGCAGGCCGCGCCCTGCGTCATCAGCTACTCGGACATCGTCTACGGCGTGGACAGCGTGCGCCGGTTGCTGGCCTGTGACGGCGACATCGCCATCACTTTCGATCCCCATTGGCGCGACCTGTGGGAGCTGCGCTTCGACGACCCCTTGTCCGACGCCGAATCCTTCCGCCGCGCCCCCGACGGGCGACTGCTGGAGATCGGGGCCCGCTGCGCGCGCCTGGAGGATATCCAGGGGCAGTACATGGGATTGCTGCGCTTCTCGCCCGCGGGCTGGTTGCAGGTCCGCGCCTTGCTGGATGACCTGGGACCCGCCGGCGTGGACGCCCTGGACATGACCTCCCTGCTGCGGAAGCTGCTGGCTAGGGATGTGCGCGTCGACACCGTGCCCATCGCCGAACCCTGGTACGAGGTGGACAGCGAGAGCGACCTTCGTCTGTACGAAGAGAAGTTCTTTTCCGCGGAGGCCGGCTCATGAGCACGGCCGGGTCTCTGATCACCGTGGCCGTCACCGTCCACGACGGGCGCCGGTTCCTGCGGGAGGCCTTGGGCAGCGCCCTGGCCCAGACCCATGAGCAGTTGGAAGTCCTGGTTTACGATGACGCCAGCAACGATGGCAGCGCCGAGCTGGCCGAAGGGCTGGGCGATCCCCGGGTGCGGGTTCTGCGCGGCCGTCGGAACGTGGGCGTGGGGGCGGCCCGGCAGATACTGAAGACCGAGGCCCGGGGCGACCACATCGTCTGGCTGGACGCGGACGACGTCATGGAACCCCGCCGCCTGGAGATCCTGCTGGCGGAGGCCCGCCTCAGCGGCGCGGACATCGTCATCGACACAAGCGTGCTCATGGACGAGGACGGCCGGGTGCTGTCCGGGTGCCGGCGGGTACCCGACCACGTGGCCGACGATCCCCATTTCACGCGGCTTTTCGAGCGGAACCGGATGAACCCCCACCCGCTGGTTTCCCGGCGCTGTTTCGCGGTCATCGACTTCGATCCCGGTCTGCGGGTTTCCGAAGACTACGATTTCTGGTTGAAGGCCTCCTACGCGGGTTTCCGTTTCCGGCGGGTGGAGCAGGCTCTGCACCGTTACCGTCTGACCGGCGGCAGCCTGAGCAGCCATCCCCGGCCGGCCCGGGAGGCGGTCAAAAAGATCTTCGGGCGTTATTCGGTGGAGGCGTTGAAGGACCTGTACCGGCGGCGGGGTTTTGCGGAGGAATCGGTGCGGGGGATGGCCTGCGTTCAGCATATCTTCCGTGAAAATTTCACGGCGGCCCTGGCCGAAGCCCGGCGACCCTGGGCGCGGGACCCGGCCTGGGATCCCGATTTCTATCGCGGCACGCTGGAGCTCCAGTGCGGCGATCCGGAAGAGGCCGGCCGGTGCCTGCGGCGGCATCTGGACCACACTCCCGCGTCGCCGGCGGGCTGGAACAACCTGGGGGTGTACCTCAGACGGCGGGGACAGGACCCGGATGAGGCTTGGCGGCAAGCCAGAAAACTCTTTCCCGGCTACCATGACGTGGCGGACAATCTACGCGGTCGGGAAACCCTGACCCTGACCCAGCTCGCGGCGAAACGTCATCGTTGAGGTGTCATCGTTGACTGAAAGGAAAGACCGTGCCGGACAAGGTCATCATCGTATCGGGAGCCACCAGCGGCATCGGGCTGGCCTGTGTGCGGTCCCTGCAGGAGGCCGGCTACCGGATCCACGGATTCGGCCGGACGGCGGACAAGGCCCGGGCGGTGGCCGCGGAAACGGGTGCCGAGATCAGGGCCCTGGACATCAGGGATGAAGACGGTCTGGCCGCTTTCGTCCGGAATGTGGAGGAATCCGCCGGGCGTATCGACGGACTGGTGAACGCCGCCGGTGTGATGCGGATGGAGCGCTCTCACCGGGTGGCCCGACAGGACTATCAGGAGCAGATGGAGGTCCTTTTCGGAGGCACCTTCCGTTTGACCCAGCTGATCTTGCCCTCGCTGCTGAAGCAGAAACAGGGGCTGGTGGTGAACATGGGATCGGTCAGCGGGCGGCGACCGGCCCCCGGGCACGCGGTGTACGGAGCGGCCAAGGCCGCGGTGGAACACCTGACCCGATCCCTGGCCGCGGAGTACGCCCCCAAGGGCATCCGCTTCCTGGCCGTCAGCCCCGGACCGGTGGCCACGGATCTGCTGGACAGCATGACCCTGCAGATGCTGGGCAAGAAGATTCCCCTGGGCCGGCTGGGCCGGCCCGAGGAAGTGGCTTCGTTGGTGGCCTACCTCTTTTCCGAGGGGGCCCGATTCATGACCGGCTCGGTCCTTGCCTGCGACGGCGGGGCCGGGCTTTGAACCTTGGGGGAACCATGCCAGACCTGGATGCCGTGCTCAAGACGCTCTTCCTGGATGTTTTCGAGATCGACGCCGAAGAGTATTCCGATGATCTGACCTACGAGGACACCCCGGATTGGGATTCTTTGGGCCACATGAAGATGGTGGCGGCCCTGACGGAGGAATTCGCGGTCGATTTCGATATCGAAGAGGTGATGGCCATGGAATCGGTGGCCCATATCAAGCGGATCGTGGCGGGAAAGCTGGCCTCATGAATTTCGCCGACGCCATCCTGCGGAATCCCGCGGCCGATGAGAAGACCGCCCTGTTCACCCAGCAAGGCGATCTGAGCCATGGCCGGCTGCGCGCCCGGGCCCTGGACGTGGCGGCCACCTTGCGGGGCGCCGGTCTGCGGCCGGGCGACCGGGTCTTGCTGGCGGGGGAATCGTCGTCATTCTGGGTGCAGTGCTACCTGGGCATCGGGCTGGCCGGTGGTGTGGCCGTTCCGGTGGCGGTGCCCGTCGATCCCGCCTACCTGGCCACCATGGTGGCGGAGACCGGCGCCCGGCTGGCCTGCCTGCAGGCCCGCTGGCTGAAACGGTTGGCCGGGTCCCTGACCGGTGTGGAAACGGTGCTGTGCGACGCCCGGGTTCCCGGGCTGGAGATGGCGATCCTCACCGCCGACGATTTCGTGAGCGGCGCGGGCTTCTCTGTCCAGGAGGTGGGGGCCGACGATTTGGCCGCCATCATGTTCACCTCCGGTTCCACCGCCGAACCGCGCGGGGTCATGGTCAGCCATGGGAACATCTTGGCCAATACCACCGACATCATCGACGCCCTGGATATCGGCCCGGAGGACCGCGTCATGGCGGTCCTGCCCTTCCACTACTGCTTCGGGACGTCCCTGCTGCACACCCACTTGCTGGCGGGCGCCTCCCTGGTCATCGACAACCGTTTCCTGTTTCCGGAGAAGGTGCTGCAGAACATGGCGGCCTCCCGCTGCACCACCCTGGCCGGGGTGCCCAGCACCTACCAAATCCTTCTGCGCCGCAGCAACCTCAAGAAAATGGCGTTCCCCCATCTGCGGAAGCTGCAGCAGGCCGGCGGCAAGCTGGCCGACAACTTCATCGCCGAACTGGAAGAAAGCCTGCCCGGTGTGGACCTTTACGTGATGTACGGGCAGACCGAGGCCACCGCCCGGCTCAGCTGTATCAGCCCCCGGGAGCGGCACGCCCATCCGGGCAGCGTCGGCCGGGGCCTGGCCCATACGCGTCTTGAGGTGCGGGATGAAGACGGCGGCCTGGCGCCCGTCGGCACGGTGGGCGAGATCGTGGCCACGGGGCCCAGCATCACCCAGGGCTACTGGCGGAACCCGGAAGCCACCGCTCGCATCTTCGGGAACGGCGGGTTGCACACCGGCGATCTGGCCTGGATGGATGAAGACGGCTTTCTGTACATCGTCGACCGGGCCCGTGATTTCCTCAAATGCGGGGGCAAGCGGGTCAGCTGCCGCCAGATCGAGGAGGTGGCGCTGATGTTCGAGGGCATGGCCGAATGCGCCGTGGTGGGCGTGCCGGACATGGTGCTGGGCGAAGCGGTGTGCCTTTACGCCGTCCATGAAAGGGGCGCCGAAGCCGCCGACGATCTGCGGAAGCACTGCGAAAAGAATCTGGACCGTACCCTGCACCCCAAGCGGGTGGTCTTCCTGGACGATCTGCCCCGCAACAAGTCGGGCAAGCCCGACAAACAGGCCCTCAAGAAGAGGGCGGCCAGGGAAATCGAGGCAGAGGCATGACCGCTGGACGTGGCTCGGACACCGATCTGGACACCGGCCTGGAGGCGTTGCTGGGCGGCGCGATGTACGGACGCGCGCACGCCGAGAAGAAAGAGATTCTGCTGCCCCTGCTGTGGGCCGGCGCCCGCCGCTGCGCGGAGACTTTACCGCCCCTGGCCGACTACTGGCGTCAGATGGGGTTCACCCAGGAGGAGCCCGCCGATTACACGGGGCTGCCTTATCTGCCGGTTTCCCTGTTCAAGGAATTCGACCTGGCCACCGTCCCGCCGGACGAGGTGGCGCGCACCCTGCTTTCCAGCACCACCACCGGAGCCAGCCCCAGCCGCATTCCCCTGGACAAGATCACCGGCAAGCTGCAGGCCCGCGCCCTGGCCGCCACCCTGAAAGACACCCTGGGGGGCCACCGCCGCCCCTTCCTGGTGCTGGATATTCCGGAGATCAACAAGCCGGGTGAGGAACTGACGGCCCGGGGCGCCGCCGTGCGCGGCATCATGCCCT
>PDWI01009436.1_pt1 | contig 11203 bp, 10 predicted proteins | sample 1430891 | NCBI WGS metagenome assembly PDWI01 (sample SAMN01162508, study PRJNA174530) | Oral metagenome, whole genome shotgun sequencing project. | biome: Marine environment; feature: Marine mammal; material: Swab sample of the gingival sulcus; isolation source: swab sample of gingival sulcus... | reverse complement strand
GAAATAAGAAGAATAACCTCTCTATCTATGTTGCCTAACGAAAAGGAACAGTAGGGAAAGAAAGTTTAACAATTTAAGTAGTAAAGAAAATGGAACTAAAAAGTTATATTAAGAGGTATTATAAAAAGGACAACTTTTTTGTATGTACTATTCGGAGCATATCACATAGTGGATATACAAGAAAGATTGATTTTTATATTCGAAAAGGAAAGAGCCTTGTCAGTATCAATAAAGAAATATCAGAGGTATTATCAATGAAGCAAGATAGCAGAGGTCTATTGATTGTTAAGGGCTGTGGTATGGATATGATTTTTGATACCTTGTATCAATTCTTATTAGGTCTTAATTTAGACGATAATTATGCTAATTATTATACTATAATATAAAGTTAATTATTATGAGAAACTTATTGCCAAAAGAAATTGCAGAAAGTATTCCTAAACTTTATGAACAAGAATATATTTCTGTTGGAGAGAAAGATGTTTATGCAAGGTTTTATTTTCCTCGAGGTTCATACGTTGCTTATCTTTTTGAATATGATATTGAGACATCTTTGGGATATGGTTTTGAAATGGGGTATATAAACCTTAAAGAGATGGAAGATGTAGATATAGGCGGTTTGAGGATTTGTAGAGATACTAATTTCAAGAAGTCAAAAGTTAAGGATATAAGAGAACTTCAAGATTGGTCTCAACGTTTTATATAAGCACAGAAAGAAGAGGATAAAACCTCTTCTTTTTTTCTGTTGATTAAACTTTGACTCGGCTACTCGGCTACTCGGCTACTTGGTTACTCGGCTACTTGGCTACTTGGCTACTTGGTTACTCGGCTACTTGGTTACTCGGTTTTACTGAACTATAAAACTTATACATAAGTTTGACAAGTTTTTTCGGTCAAAATTTGCGGTTCTTTTCCCTTTCGTTTATCTTTGCGATAGCAAAAAGCAAGTAGTGTTTTTGTGTACACAAAAACGAACTTGCCCAAAAAGTTGGGTATAATACGGTCGAAACTCCCTATTAGATGAAACAGAAGAAGAAAACGAAGCAAATACATATTCGTCTGACAGAAGAACAAGATAAATTATTACGTTCAAAGGCTCTAAATTACACCAGTCTGACAGACTTCCTTATTGATGCAGCCTTAGCATTCAATGAGAAAAAAGGACGTCGTGGAATTGATACTATGATAGAATTTTCCACTTATTATGAAGAGTATCGAACAGATATTTCAAGGATTGGTAATAATATAAATCAGATAGCTCATACTCTTCATATAATGAAGAAAAATAATAAAGTTATAGATAGTTCTTGCTTTATTGAAGAGGTTCAAAAAGCAAAAGAAACTCTTGAAAATCTCCTTGTAGAGCATAAAAAGTTAGCAAGAAAAACTAAAAGATTAGACTAATGAATGTAACTTTCTTAAACTCATCAGGAGCATTCGCAGGAGTTGAATATAACCTTAAAAAGGTAAACAAAGGAGAGGCTAATATATTAGAAAGTCGAAATTTTATTGGACTAAAATACCTCGATTTTCCGACAATGAAAGATTATACAAATTATCTGAAAGATTGGAGTGCAAGGAACAGTAGGGTAAAAGATACTCAGTTACACGTAGCAATATCTTGTAAGGGGAGACATAAAACACAAGAGGAATTACTAGAGATTTCTAAAGAATGGTTGGATAGAATGGGGTATAAGAATACTCCTGCATTATTTGTTTTTCATAAAGACACCGATAATAATCATATTCATATTGTAACCTCTCGTATTGATGAAAATGGCTTAAAGATTAAGGATAGTTTTGAGCAGAAAAGAGGGCGAGCAATTCTTTTAGATATTGTCGGACTAAATCTCGAAGAAAATGCTTTAGAGGACTTAAATAAGGTCTTTGAGTATCGCTTTGATAGTATAAAACAATTTCAGACTATTTTTACCTCAATGAATTATCGAGCAGAGGAAGATAAGGAACATATATCATTTTTTAAGGAGGGGAAGAAAGTCTTATCTATCCCTAATCAAGATATTCAAGAGAAAATAAGTAATAATAAGAGTATTGAAGATAGCAACCGAATAAAACAGTTAAGGTCTATAATACTCAAGTATAAAGAAGAGTTACCTCTTAATGATATGAAGGATTATCTAAAATCTAATTTAGGAATAGAGTTAGTATTCTTTGGAAATAAAGATAAGCCTTATGGATATACTGTCATAGACCATCCTAATAAGACTGTATATAAAGGGGGAGATATTATAAAATTGAAAGATTTACTTAATACGACTAAATCACGAGTTTTAAGTGATGATGTTAATAATGTCATTCAATCAGTCATAAATGATAAGGATATTGGATATAAGAAACTTAATGCCGAATTAAAAGGTAACGGTCTATTTCTAAAATATGATACCATTTATAAGTATGGTAAGGTCCTTGGAACTATTGATAATGATTTATTAGATAAAGTAAAAGATAATGAGTTAAGAGAATTTCACCAGTTAGTAGAGGAAGCTCTCGATAATAGGGGTGAAATTTCTCAATTATTGAAGGGGAATGGCTATTCTATATTTAGGGATAATTTATATCTCTATGGAAAGTCCATAGGAACTATTGATAAATCAATCCTGGATAAAATTCATATTGATAACAGTAGGGCAAATGAAATCCTTAAAGATATAATGCTTAATCAAGGTATTAGAGATTATAAACTCATAAATAAAGAACTCAAAAAATACGGGTTATCTACTTATAAGGATACATTGTACCATTATGGTAGTTCTATTGGAGAAGTTGATATTAAGGGGATAAATAGACAAGAAAAAGACGATATAGAAAACTTAATATCATCTATTTTAGATAGTTCGAATGATTGTACGCAAGCATTAAATAAGAAACTTCGAGAGTTTGGTGTAGTAATACATAAAAATTCAATTTATAAAAATAAGAAGTTGATAGGTGTTTTAAGTGAAGATATTATCAAAAATATAAATGAGAACGATAGGGTAGAGGGCAATAATTTAATAAGGAGATTATTAGAAAATAAAAACCTAAATAAACTTTTACTTATTAAAGAGATGAGCCAAAAAGGTTATAGAATTAAGAATAATGAGTTATTCTTATATGGGCGGAAGTTAGGTAAGATAGATAACGATATATCTGAAAAACTTAAAACTAACCAAGGTAAAGATATAAATACCTTAGTTCGGTCTATGTTAAAACTAAATAGCGATTATACTACTCAAGATTTGAATAGAGACCTTAGGGCTAATGGAGCAAGTATAGTTAAAGGGGTAATATATTTTTATGGAAAAGAAATTACTGAACTTGATGAAGATTTATTTGATAAGTTGAAAGAGAATAATAAACTATCAATAGCTAAAAGTATATCTTGTGCAAGTTATGAAGCTCGAGAAGCTCTTGCAGACTATTTTAATGTAGAGTCAGATAGATTAGACAGTAATGTATCTAATGAACATCAGATTACTTTGCAAGATAAGTATGATAGAGCTGTTAAGTCCGAACGTTTTTGGGATTATATGAATGAGAATAATCTTATATTGATAACTTCAAATAATAGAAGTTTCATTTTAGATAAGGAACTTGGGGCTATTTCAGAAGTAAATACCTTATCTGAGGATTATGCTATTATTCGAAATCTTAATGAGTACAATGGAAACAATGCTAGTGCTATCAGTTTAGGAGCATTAGATGATATTTTATCTATTATAGACCAAGATATGTCTAGTTCAGAAGATAATAGACCTAAAAAGAGGAGACGATAATAGGCTAGTATGTAAATATACTAGCCTATTATTGAACTGGATTATAAATATGTTAGAGTATAAAAATGGTAATACTCTATATTATTATCGCTTAATATCTCTAATTATTTGTTCGGCAATCTCTTTGCCTGAGATTGTTTTGTAATATAATTCTGGGGATAGTAAACGAGGTATATCAGCAAGATTAAGCGTATATACTTGATAGGTAAGTGTGCGTAATTTAACTCTAAGTTGTTCCAGTTCCCAAACAATTTGTTGCAATAGCATCATACGTTCAGCAGAGTTCATTAAAACTTTTTTATTTAGGACTATTCCTTTTACTTTCAGAGCAATTGAAGAACTTTCTAAACCTATCTTTGTTAATAACTTACTATCAGCAATAACAGATACTAATAAGCCTTCTTTATTTTGTTTTATGGCATCTGGAAGTTCCTTGGTACAGATATTAGTAATATCAATAGCTATATCCGCAGCTTTCTTTACTTGGTAAGCGTCGTGTATAACATTAGATACCTCAGATAGATATTTTAGAGTCTTATCTTGTATCTTATTTATCTTTTTGAGGGTATTCTCTGTTTTTAATTGGATTGCATTTATGGTCATTTGACTCTCGTTTATCTTATCAAGAGCACTTTTCTCCATAGCACCAGAAACAACAACAGCACTAGATAATGCAGGGTCTATATTCTGTGCAGATATACTGATACTTGTGAGTATAAGGAATATACTTATAAGAAATTTATTTATTAGCGATTTCATAGACATTTTTATTCTTCTTTGAATTGACAATGTTAATCCTTAGTTCTTCAAGTAGTTTTACTCCGACAGAATTTTTAATACCATATATTTTTAATATAGGGTGGGAATTGTCGGTAGATTCAATCTCAATAGAGCATAAGCCGAGAGTTCGTTCTATTATTGTTTGAGAACTACTATAATCATATATACGATATAGTTCCATATAGTCTATTTTAGTAGATATAACACCACGTTTATATATTAGTTCATCTTGCGTAAACTCCCAAGAAGTACTTTTTATGATTAGGTAGTCTATGAGTAATCTCATTAGAAGTATGATACAGACAGATAAACTAAGTATATATACGTAGTTATTATCATAAAATAATCTTATGATAAGTAGGGTCGGTATCGATAGTATATAAACTATATTCTTTGCTATATAGTAGCTGAAATTAGGGCTTAGAATCATATCATTTAATAGCGTATTTACTAACAGTATTACTTTTCTGCTCTTGGAAGAGAAGTTCATTCCAATCTTTATGACCATTATTTGGTTTCATAACAGCAAGCTCATTGTTATTTATCCTTAAATTACTTTCGGTTAAGAAAGTATTAAGGCTTAATTTATCAGCCTCAATACTAAAAGTTTGTTGCTTATTTGTTGAAACTCTATCTAATGAGAAAGTTATGATATTACTTTTATTATCTAGCTTTGCTTTCATCTGAATATCTAAACTTAAGCATAGAGCCCTTATATCATACATATGACCGTTAAGGTCATTATCAAACAATAGGATTGGTTTAGCATTAGGATAATGCTTTATAAGACCTTTATATTGTTCATCAGAGAAAGACCCTCCAAAAGAAACAAATACAGATTGGTCAAGTTTTATTCGTCCTTGATATAATTCAAAAAATGATAGAGCATCTAATGCTGATTCAGAAATAAATATATTTTTAATATCGCTTGGATTTTCATTAAACTTCGCTAACCACATACCTTGCTGAGAATTAGTTCCAGTCGCCTTTGATTTGAATCCATTATATCCTCTTATTTCATACCCTACTGTTTCATCTTTACCAGGTATAGAATAAGGAAAAGCTATATTATTATAGTTATATTTTGATTGATTATCGTGAACTATTTTTATATGCTCTTTGAATATAATACCTGTGTTAGAATTTATACCTCTACTTTGTAAGTATTTATCTCTATCAAAAGGATTGTTTATAATCTGCCAACGGTCTTTATCAAAAGATTGTTTTTTTTGTGGAATAGTCTTATACTCCGATGGCTTAAATTCATAAGATTGATTAGCAAACTTATGAAGAACCTTATTTATCTTATCGAGTTTATTATATCCTGTTTCAGAGAATTTAGATATATTCTCTGAAACAAAGGATATAACATCTCCTCCTTTATTATCCCCTCTTCTCCAGTAACCTTGAATGTTATTATTATGAGGGTTTTTGATGTAGATACGGTCTATTTCTTCATTGCCACTTTTCAATACAAAAGAGGGCTGAGACAATCCTTTTGAACGGTCAAACTGATAGCCTAAATAACTTGCTACATCTGCAATGGATACAATCGATTTTAATTCTTGATAAGTCATACGATATTATCGTTTCATCCCTATAGATTTAGTTTCGTCTATACTTGAAATTATATCATTGGATATACGCTCTTTTTCGGTTGAACTATCAGATAAGCGATATTCCTTAAATAATGCTTCAAGTTTATACTTCTTCAAGAAATCATCTCGTTCTAAATTAACTCCTCCATTAGCCCATATATCGTTTATTCCAGAAGCACCAGCTTTTTGGATATACTTTATCTTATCTTCTTCTGGGCTTGTAACTTTCGGAACTATTTTGAATTCTTTATCTTCTGATAAAGGGTCTCGATAGGACATAGATATTCCAGACTTAACATTTAAGTCCAATTTAGCCTGGTAGTATAATCCATTTTGATTATCCCTAATTTCAACAGTCTCTCCTTGCCTTATCCTATCTATTTGGCTGGGAGTAAATTCTATACCATTATGTCTATTTGGTATAGAAACTTCATTAACAGGAATTTTTCTTAGTTGGTTAAGTTCTTTATCAACAAAGAAGTATTTATCAACTTTGGAGCCATTTTCTGTTATAGTTTTTCGAATAGTCTCTCCATTATTGAGTAGCTTAGCTTCGGATTTTTTTATATGTTCTTTCTCTACTAATCTATTAAGAAGACCTGTTTGGTTAAGGAAATATAATGCTGCAACACCAATAACAGGTGCTACTGGTATTGATAGTAATAGTAATCCTATCTTTGCAGCTTTTGCAGGTATAAATAACCTATTTCCTTTTATTGGAGTAAAGCTAATGTCATTGTCTGATAAGAATTTCTTATTTTCAGTATTGTTTGCTACTGTATAGCCCTCTTTTAACTTTTTATGAGACTTATATTTTAGATATGCTTGATTAGTTGATTCATCGTATATCTCTTCATATTCAACATCCTCAGCATCAAAAATACTTCTATTTTCTTCTGTATCTTCAATGAGTTCTTCTGTCAGAACAGTCTCTCTATAAGATTTATCTAAGGTTATAATAGAACTTTCTTTAATCCAGGGTTCTGTTATATTATTCTGAACTGTTTTGATAGCATTTATCCTATCTTCTAATGTTGGCATTACAGGTAATTCTATCTGTCTTTGCTCTTTTACATATTCTCTGATACGTTCTCTAAGATTATCTTCTAATTGATACTTCTTAGTTAAAAGTTCTTCCTCTACATTTATGCTTGAATTTTTCTCAAGTTTATCTAATATCCCAGTTCTATCCTCAATAATATCTAATATGTCTTTTGGTATATTAGGTAATGCTTGAATAGCATTTTCATCAAGATTATTAGGGTTTGCGTAGGCAATAAGTATGGGTTCAATAGAAGTATCTTCTTTTTCTTCTTTAACAGAGTTCTTGACTTCTAATCCATTTTCAATTTTATCTGTCATAAAATCTGAGGCTTTTGTAACTTCTGGTAGTATTTCTCTGAGAAATTCAGGTTGCTCCTCAAGAGATTTAAGCCAACTTTTGAGGTATTGGGCATTTTCATCAAGAATAGTTTTATTGATATTATAGTGGCTACCCACAATTGCAGAACTTAATTCTGCAATAAGTTCTTCTTTTGCATATTCAGGAGAACCAAAATCTCCATTCATACTTCTCTCAAGGTCTTTTCCTGTTGAATGTGTCATCTCGTGCAATAGAGTGCTGTGATAACGTTCATCATTGGTGAAGAATTCCTTTGAAGGAATATGTATTTCGTGAGTATTTGGACTATAATATGCCCTTTCTTTCTGGTCTAAGATAATTGGTGTAATCCAAGATTGATTAGCTACTACCTTATCTATTATTGTTGGATTAAGATTTTCAGAAAGCTCTCGCTTTTTGACTTCATATTGGTTTTCTATTTGCTGATATAGATTAGCATTAGATTGTTTTATATCTGTTTGGTCTATATTCCAAACATTACTGATTCTGAAGGTATGTTCCTCCTTGTATCTATCTTGTTCCTGGCTACTAAGTTTATCATACTCCTTGGGGTATATTCTCTCATTTGTCTCTTTGTTTTCATAATAAGTCCCCATTGATAAGATTGGAATAGATTTCTCGCCTTTATTGATTTTAATACCCTGCTCTTTTGCTTTCACAAAAGTTGTATAAACAGGCAAGTTGTATCCATTCTTATCTGAGTGAAGATGCAACATAAAAGCATTGTGTCCATTGTAATTTCTCCCTTCAATATTTTGAGGAGAATTATTTTTTTGTTCAAACCAGGGCTTTTCCCAGTTGTCAGAAACAGTTTTAATCCTATCGATTAAAAGTTCTGTAAGTTTTGAAAAAAACTTATCGTTGATATTAGGCATAATACTTATCTAAATTATGTGATTGTTTTCTAAATATGGATTGCTACTATCTTCTATTATCTCAAGAAACTCTTGAGCTGAAGTTTCATTCTCAGGCAAACTTCTTTGATGGATATATTGCATAAATTCATCTTGATAGTTTTCCATCACAATATCTAATGCTGTAATATGATTTTCTAAATTCATACTCTAAATTATTTATACGTTAAATTATTTTTGATTTTTCTTTCTCAATTAAATGTAGAAGAGGTAATGGGTTTACCTTTTTTCCTCTGTATTTTAGAATTAAGTGAAGATGGTCTCCTGTTGCTCTACCAGTACTTCCAGATATTCCTATTTTACTCCCTGCTGTTACCTTATCTTTCTTCTTGAGAAAAATAATTGAAAGGTGTCCGTATATCGTTTCAAAGTTTCCGTGGTCAATAACAATAAAGTTACCTAGTCCACGCTTTTTATATCCAACCTTTTTTACTATTCCAGGAAACATTGAATATAAAGTGCTTTCCTTTGTTCTTATATCAACACCAGAGTGAAAACGTTTTTTCTTGCTTATGGGGTCTATACGGTAACCATAGGGAGATGTTATTCTAAGGTCTTCATCTATTGGTGAATGAAAACGAGGATTTTTATCTACATAAGTTTTATGAGATATACTATCTGAATTAGTAATGTTCTTTTCTTTATAGTTCTTCTTAAAATAAGTAATCTTATTAGGTCGTAAGGTGTTGAAATATACCACTTCTTGAGCTGAAATCGGTGTTGAGATAAATAGAAGAAATAATATGGAATATATATAGTTCATACTACTTATCTTTTTTTAGAATATGAGAACATAAACTATCAACTTCTGATATAATTCTTTCATAGTTGATAGTTAGAAGACGCTCTTTATCCTCTTCGTTACCAAAGTCATATATTATTGGAAGTTCCTTTGGGTATTGTTCCTCTTCTTTTTTTATAGCTTCTAAGTCTAGGTTTGTTTTTGCAAAAAACTTTGTAGTCTGAAACTCTTCGGAGGATTGTATGTCAATACTACCATCAGACTTTGTTTTTGTCTGAACAAAGTCTCGTGCGGTTTGTCCACATAAAAACCCTGCTGGCATATCAGCAATTTTTGAAGCAGGAACAAGTTCTCCCATCTCTTCATTTAGGCTAATTGTAGCTCTATGATGGTCAACAGAAATACCTTTCTTTACTTGTTTTACCTTACCAAAAATACTGCTTGACATCCAGTCTAAGGTTGTTTTATTTCGAGCAGAAGCACAGATAACATTTGCACATACTGTTAGGACTTTCTCCATTCCAACTTTACCATAGTCATCTTCTAATTGAGGTAGCTCTTGAAATCCCAATGTTACGGCAACCTTATTGCTTCGAGCTGTTCCAATTAGTCTATCTATTTTATGGAAATATATCGTTGGTAATTCATCAATGATGATATTAACTGGAACGTTTTTCCCCTCTCCACTATTGACACGAGTAATAAGCCTGTTTAGTACTAAGGCATTTAAGCTACTGTTGATACCTTCCATTTCTGGGTCATTGGCGATAAGTAGATATGATGGATTTTTAGGGTCTGATACTTTTAAGTCAAAATCATCACCTGTAAAAATCCAATAACTTTCTTTTGTTACTAATCGACTCATATCAACTCTTAGTGTACCAATCATCCCTTCTAATTGGTCCATAGCCTTATTGGTATATGCTGTCATAAATGGAGCAAGAAGAGGGCGTATCTCATTATTCGTTAGTAGAACCTCAAAAATAGTTGTATAACTTAGATTTAGGAAACTAAGTACGTGTGCCATTGTTGAGTATTTACCATTCTCAACACGAGTAAAGAAGTATATAATTGCTGCCAAGAAGTTTATTGCAGATTTCTTAAAAAAGTCATCTGCACCTCCGTTACTTTTACTTCCTTTTTGAAGAGACTCAACTAAAACAGACGCTGTTTCAGATGCGGAAGCTAATGTCTTTATATATTTTTTTTGAATAGGGTTAATACGGTGAGAGTATTCTACGTGAGTAAAGTTAATCATTCTAAATTTACAGTTCTTAGGAGTCTTGTTTTCCCTACTGTTTAATAAAAAATGATAGTATAGTTTTCTCGCAAGTGTTGGAAACTTATAGTCATACACAACCAATGCAAAGCCTTTACGAGAGTGTTCTCTTATAATAGGTTCTATTATTGAAAAAGTTTTACCAGACCCCGGTGTCCCAAGAACCCACGTTCCACGGAATGGATTAGTAAGGTTAATATATCCGTCTCTCATTTTATTCTTATAATAAAATTTAGTAGGGATATTAACGGAGTATTTATTGAGAATTTTCTCCTGTATTTGTTGAAAACTCTCGTTCTCAATGTTGAATTTGTCTTGTCCTAATTTTTCTTTGATAATCTTTGAAAGACTATCAAAAGAAGACATAATTAGTAGAACAGCCAATATAGAACAAATAATATAAGCATATATGAATCCTCCTTTTAAGTTTAAGAAGTAAACACTAAGTATGGTCATTATAGCCCCAATGATAAATGGATAATAAACCATTTTCTTAACGTCAAAATCTAAACGTTTCTTTGCTCTTGTTCCCATACTATAAACTATTATAAGAACAAGTGTACATAATTTAGATAACCATACATTTTGGTATATAGATAATTCTCGGAATTTATCTAAAATAATATTTGCTGCTCCAAAGAACTCTCGAGGTAGAAAAAAAACTATCTCTAAGAATAGAGATGCATATACTATAGTTCTAAATAAACTATGT
>PDWI01012694.1_pt1 | contig 11205 bp, 11 predicted proteins | sample 1430891 | NCBI WGS metagenome assembly PDWI01 (sample SAMN01162508, study PRJNA174530) | Oral metagenome, whole genome shotgun sequencing project. | biome: Marine environment; feature: Marine mammal; material: Swab sample of the gingival sulcus; isolation source: swab sample of gingival sulcus... | reverse complement strand
ACCGGCAATTCACATTACGCGCAAAGAATTCGACAAATTTAACGCATTGCACTTGTCTTTAGCCGACGCCATCTTAATCGACGAACCGAAAAAGCCGTCAGTCACATTTGAATTCGAGTCACTTGAGACGCGCGACGCCGCCCGCGCCGTGCTCGACGGCAACACCATTCGCTACCGAACTGGCAAGACTTTAGTCCCCTTTAGACTTTCCGGCAATATTCCGTGGGGCGTGCCCGTACCGCAGCGCGACGGTCTAGACGACTTGACTTTCTGGGTTTGGCCGGAGTCGCTGTGGGCACCGATTTCATTTTTACAGACCTATTTGGAATCAATTGGCAAGTCGCGCGACGAATGGTCGGACTGGTGTATTAAGGACGATGCCAAAGTCTACCAATTTATCGGCGAAGACAATATTTACTTCTACGGCATCGCCGAAATGGGCATGCTACTCGCCTACTTGGGACACGGACCACAAGATGCCTACGACGTGGATGACATTAATTTCCCGACTTTGGTGGCAAACTGTCACCTGCAATTTATGAATAGCAAGGCGAGCAGTTCCGGCAAGGTCAAGCCGCCGATGGCAGATGAGTTATTACAGCACTACACCAAGGATCAGCTGCGCATGTACTTCCTCAGCTTGGGTCTCGCCAAAAAAGGCGTTAGCTTTAACCCCAAGCCGTATGACCCGAGCGCCGATCCTAAAGTGGCAGACCCGGTTCTAAAAGACGGCAATTTGCTAACTAATGTCTTTAACAGAACGGTCCGCTCGGCGTTTTACACCGCGCAAAAATACACCGCTGGTCGCATTCCGAACCTGCCGGTGTCTGAAGAAATTCTAAACTTAATAGAAAAGGATACGCTAAACTACGAACAAAAAATGGCATCGACCGACTTCCACTTGGTCATTTACGCGCTCGACCACGTCATTCGCCACCTCAGTAAATACTGGTCAAAGCAGTCTAAAAAGGCGGGCGAAGATCAGGCGGCAATTGAGCAGCTGTTAGCAGATACGTTCTATGCGATTAAGTCTATTTTAACGCTGCTTCACCCGATTGTACCGGAAAGTAGTGAGCGCGCCGCGCAGCGTCTCAACTTGACTGACGACTTGTGGAACTGGCAGCACATTTTAAAGCCGACGCAGTTTTATATGGAAGATGCCGAAAATCATACAATTGTCGAGATTCCACCGAAATTCGACTTTTTTAAAAAGCACAATAGTCAGTTGGCAGATTCTTAAACTCCAACGAAGTAAATATAATAATCTTACTGTAGAGGTGTAGAATTGAAACGAAATCTAAACAAAAACAGCACTTAGCTTTACAGGCACTTTAATTGCGGCATAACTCCTCGCTTAACGGGGCAGTGGTGGGATTTATCGAAGCGCTTATGCTAACACTGCGGGATTCCCTCCTGCAAATCCTCGCTAAAGCTGCATCCATGCAGCTTTTACGCAACGCGCTCCGAAAATCTTTTGATACGCCCCTACTCGTCAAATGCACACAATTTAAAGTGCCTATACGCTTAGCGTGCTGTACGTACTCACGACAATTCGCTACACCAAAAAGCGCTGAACCTCAAAGGGTATCAGCGCTCTTTCTTTTAGTTAAAATACATTATTCTTGCGTCGTGTTTTCTTCTTGCTGCTCGTCAGCCACTTCTGTCGCCTCTGCCGATGTTTCGCCTTCTGCTTTTTCGCCCTCAGAAACTTCTTCATCTTGAGAATCGTTACAGTTGTTGAGCGCGTCTTTGACGGCGTCGAGTTTATCGAGCGTGACGTCTTTAATGTTGACGACATCGCCGTCTTCTTTGTGAATGCTCATCTCGCAACCTGTGGCGAATGCCGCGACGATTGAAATGACGACCATTGGTGCAAAGAAAACTGCGCCGATTGCACCAGCCGTTACCGGCAAGTCGAGTATGCGCTTTTCGTCTTTATCGATGGTAATTCTAGTGACATTGCCCTTGTGAATAATGTCCTTAAAAAAGTTTGAAACATCTTGACCCAAGGCGCTAAACTGACCGGTGCCCGTGTCGGTATAGGTCTTAAATTCGCTGGAACTCTCCAGATAGACAATTGCCTCTACGACGTCGCCATCGCAGTGCTCGAGTGCTTCTTTGGCGAGCTTATAGCTGACGCCGGTACGCCCTTTAACTTGATCGACTTTTTCTAAACTGATTGACATAATATCCCCCTTATTATTTATAACATCTTTAACATTTGATAACTCTTTAGCGGGCGCCTGACGACATGCGTTTCTAAGAAATGATTTGTCCAGGTGCTCATTTTCATAAGCATTGTATCATTAACCGCTATTGTTTGAATAGTTTTAAAGGGCTTTTTTAATACAAAGTTAATCCAGTTCAAATCTGCCGGTTCAAAGCGATAGCGGCGCTCTACTTCGGCAAGGCAATCGCGGCAAACGACGCCGCCGTGTTCGACGCTGAGCACTGCCATCAACTGCTTTTCACTACCGCATACACTACACGAATTGAGCGTTGGGCGGTAGCCAAATGCATCGATTAACTTTAAGTCGTAAACCACTTTAAAGCGCAGCATATCAGTGGCATCTTCTAGCTGCGACAAGGCGTAGGTCACTTTATCGTAGAGTCCGGGAATAAAATCGCCGTCTTCTATTGCCAAGTCGACCAATTCCATCATGTACGTCGCCAAAAAAATCTTGTTCATGTCGTCGCGAATGTCGAGGTGTGCATGTGTCACCTGCACTTCCGATAGGCGCGCTAGGTCGCGCGATGACGTGAATAGCGAAAACTCGCCCTCGGTAAACGGCTGCGTCGCCGAGGCAAAGCGCGATTTTGGGTAGCGCGCACCGTTGACATAAACGCGAATCTTACCCTTTGCAAAGGTCAATATATTGATGATTACGTCGCCTTCGGCAACTTTTTTCCGCGATAATACCAGTCCTTTTGTCGTAATCAAAACGCGCTCCTATAAGAGGGCGACCATCAAAGCCGTCGCCAGCGAAAAGTAAATACTCAATCCGGTAATATCGATTGTCGTCGTAATAAACGGCGCTGAAGCAACTGCCGGATCGACGCCGACGCGCTTAAATAGCAGCGGAACAATCGTACCAATCGTCGCCGCCGTTACGATATTTGCCCACATCGCCACGCCGACGATAACGCTCAGCAAATAGCGACCGCGCATAAAATATGACAGTCCGGCTACAATCAGAGCGCAAATCAAACCGACGATAAAGCCGACGATAATTTCCTGCGCCAAGGCGCGCCACGCCTCGACACCTCTGATGTCGTTGATTGCGATATTGCGCACGGTTAGCGTCGAGCTCTGCGTGCCGACGTTGCCGCCCATACCGGCGAGTAGCGGCATAAACATGGCAAGTGTCTGGTCGGCAGCCAACGCCCCCTGATAATTTGAAATGACAAAGGACGACAGTAAGCCGCCAAAAATTGTAATGATCAACCAAGGCAGACGCGCCTTGACAGAATAGTAAATACTCTTTGCGATGTCGTCTTCGTAGTGATCTAGTTCCTCGTCCGTGGTACCGGCGAACTTGAGCATGTCCTCAGTCGCCTCTTCTTCGATGACGTCGATGACGTCATCGACTGTTATAATGCCGACAAGGCGCTCGTCGTCGTCGACGACCGGTACGACTAAGAGGTCGTATTTTGAAACGACGCGCGCGACGTCCTCTTGGTCAGTATCGACGTAGACGTGAATGACCGACTGACTCATCACCTGATCAATTTTCACCCATGGCGATGAAACGATTAATTGACGCAGCGAAATAATACCGACTAGACAATCGGCATCATCTGTAACGTAGACGTAGTAAACCGTTTCGGCATCGGGTGCATTCTCGCGCAAGTACTCCGTCGCCTGCGCAATCGTCATATCGCGTTTAATGTCGATATAGTCCTTGGTCATGATGCCGCCGGCACTATCTTCTGGATAGACCAACAGTTCTTGTACGTCAGTTTTTGACTCGGCGTCGAGCAAGGCGATAATGCGCGCCTTTAACGCCTCAGAGACCTCGCCCAAAATGTCGACGATATCGTCTTGCGCCATTAAATCGAGAACAGCAACTTTTTGTTCGCGCTTTAATAGGGCAAATAGTTCTTCGAACAATTCGGTATCGATGTCGCTAAAGACTTCGGCTGCCTGTTCGCGCGACAACAGCGTAAACAGGCGGTTGCGCTCTTTGTCTTCGAGCTCCGTCATAATCTCAGCCAGGTCGGCGCTGTGCACGTGTTCAATCGCAGCTAACACGACGTCGTCGTCACTATTGATTAAGTGCTCTCTAATATTCTGATAAAGGTGATCAAATGTCTCTCTGTCATCTAATCGATTTTCCATAATTCACCTCTAATACTACGCTGCTTCGCGTTTTACTGATAACCATAGTGCTTTAACTGCGCCTTGCTATTGCGCCAATTCTCGCGCACTTTCACCCAAATCTTTAGATTGACTTTGACGCCCAACAGGTTTTCCATATCTTGCCTACTGGCTTTGCCGATGCCCTTTAATTTAGAGCCGCCCTTGCCGATGACGATGCCCTTATGCGACTTTTTCTCACATACAATCGTCGCATCGATGTCGACCAAGGGCTTATTGGTGCGCTCGCTAAAGCGATCGATCACCACTGCAACGCCGTGCGGAATTTCGTCGTTGAGATACATCAACAGCTTTTCGCGGATGATTTCAGCCGCCATCTCGCGTTCGATTTGATCGGTTACGACATCGTCCGGAAAGTATTTTGGTCCCTCGACGAGGTGACTTTTTATCAATTTGATTAAGCCGTCGACATTGCCGGCTGAAATCGCACTGACACCGATTACGTCGCTGACAAAGGGCATCGCCGAATAAGTGTCGTAAAGCACCTTAAAGTCGTCCGGGTTGATTAAGTCGAGCTTATTGACCACGACGATGACCGGCGTCTTAATCTGCGAGAGTTCTTCGATAATAAAGCGGTCGCCGGGTCCTATTTCAGTGCTGTCATCGACCATAAAAAGTACCACTTCGACGTCTTCTAAAGTCTTCTTGGCGGACTCCACCATATATTTACCCAATTCATTTTTGGGTTTGTGGATGCCCGGCGTATCGAGAAATACGATTTGGCTTTCGGCGTCGTTGTAAACGGCGCGTATGACATTGCGCGTCGTCTGAGGTTTTGCCGTCATAATCGCAATTTTTTGTCCGGCTATACAGTTTAACAAGGTCGATTTACCGACGTTGGGGCGACCAATAATGGCAACAAATCCCGATTTAAACATATTATTCCCCTTTCAAATCGCAACGGTTAAAACTGTTAGGCAACAGATCGCTCAGCATATAAGATTGACAAGCATCGGCGTCGCCGACGATGACTTCAATATCGCTGGAGGCAAATTCCAATAATACTTGTCGACAAATGCCACAGGGCATAATGACGTCCTTTAAATTACTGGCGATGGCAATCTTTGCGAAATTGGCATGCCCTTCAGACACCGCCTTAAATACAGCTGTGCGCTCGGCACAGTTAGTGGCGCCGTACGAGGCGTTTTCGACGTTGACGCCACAGTAGACCTCGCCAGTCGTCGTCAACAACGCCGCCCCTACAGAGACACCCGAATAGGGTGCGTAAGCGTTTTCCTTTGCAACTATCGCCATATCGAGCAACTGTCTGTTATTCATATTATTCCCCTTTTTGGACCAGTTCAAAATCCGGTTTTACGAGTTGAACCCATATTTTTCCGCGCTTTAAGACGAGCGCGTCGCCATCTGCCGTATAATAACGGGTGCGTTCGCGCCTGGCATCCTTTTTCCAGGTGATCGGAATCGCCACGCCGTCGTATAAATAGTACCCTTTACCACTGCCCACGACATCAATTGCAAGGCGCCCATAGCTGTCGATGACGCGCGTCTTGGCACACTGTATGATGATGCTGTCGGCATAGAGCTGCTCTTCGGTGACTTCGTCGAGATACGCTTCGCCATTCAGTTTTCGCAAGTATTTTCCAGACTTTTCATCGTAATCAAAACCGGGTACATAGTGAAATTTATCGTTCTCGCCCTTGCCTTGTCGATACGTGATTTCAAAGCCAGTCAACTTCTCGGCATCTTGCGCACCGTAGTCGTCGCCAAATTTCCAACTGTCAAATTTTGCCTCGGTGCGATACTTGCGGCGATTTGCCCAAGCGATTAAAGACTCGCTCGACGCGTACATATTGTTGGGAATCTTCTTGTGTTTCTTGCGCCAAAAAGTATCCTTGCCACTGGCTAAGCCGTCGACGTCAGCCATTTGAAAATTAATGATATCGGTCATCGCCTGCATCGACCCGCCGACGTGGGCGTAATAGGCATCGTACTCCATCGCCAGTCGCAAATAATACGGTCTAGAACTGCGAATTGGACCAATTAACTCCGGTAAATGCGACTGAAATACCGCCATATAGCGCGTAATGCGCCCTTCGACATAGGCTTCGTAAACGATGTCCGCAGCGTTTAAGCCGGCTTGTGGACGAGCGGCGTAAAAGTTATCCATCATCACCGCTAGCGGTCTCTGCGCTGCCGACGCTTCAGGTATTACCGTGCCGTTAATGGCGCTGTAGACTTCGCCCTCGCCCGGAATATTCGGATCTGCCGTCGTCTCGGCGACAGTCGTCGTTGCGACTTCGGTCGTCGTCTGCGTCGTCGTCTGCTCTGTAGTGGTCGCCACTTGCGTCGTCGTTTCGCTCGTAGGTTGCGTCGCTTCTGTAGTCGGTTCAGTCGTCGCATTACAGCCGACTAAAATAATTATAAGCGCAGTAATTAGTATTGCTAATCTCTTCATATTCTCTCCAAATTAAGCTGTTTCATAATGACCTCTTCACGGCTGCGCATTTCGCGTTTTTGACCCTCGTCTTCGTGGTCATAGCCGAGTAAGTGCAAGCAGGAATGGCAAATCAAATAGGCAATTTCGCGCGCCGCACTGTGTCCGTACTGATCTGCCTGCTCTAGTGCAATGTCATAGCACAGTACGATATCGCCTAAAAATATCGGCTCGCCTTCATTGGCGACAAACTCCGCTTCGTCGTACTGCACAAAGCTGAGTACGTCAGTCGGTCGGTCTTTAGCGCGGTAATCGCGATTATATATCCTTATCTGCGCGGCGTCGACTATGATAACAGACACCTCGTAGTCATCGCTAAAGTCCTCCGCTTGCAAAGTCGTTTCAATCGCGCGCGCGATTAATTGTTCATCTGTATCGTCTAGTTTTGCCGTCGGGTGCTGATTAATGATTTCTATCATGTTTTTCCTCAGATTTATTGTAAGCCTCTATTATATCCTTTACTAGGCGGTGTCTGACGACATCGCACTTTTTAAACGTCACCACTTCAATGCCTTCAATTGGCTTTAATAGGCGCGTGGCGTGAATCAGCCCGCTCTTTTTATTGCCCTCTAAATCGACCTGCGAGGTGTCGCCGTTGACGATGACCTTAGACCCCTTGCCGATGCGCGTCAAGAACATTTTCATTTGATCGATGGAACTGTTTTGTGCCTCGTCGAGTATAATAAAGGCATCTTCTAAAGTCCTGCCCCGCATATAGGCGAGCGGCACGATTTCAATGGCGTTTTTTTCGCGATAGGAATTGTACATCGTACTGCCCAGAATGCGATTTAAAGCGTCGTCAATTGGCTTTAAATAGGGCTCTATCTTTTGCTCTAAATCGCCCGGCAAATAGCCGAGTCGCTCGCCGGCTTCTACCGCCGGTCGCGTAATAATAATCTTATTGACCTTGCGCCGTTTTAAATGGCTGACCGCCATGGCGACGGCGACAAAGGTCTTGCCGGTGCCAGCGGGACCCAATCCAAAGACGATGTCAGAACGCCTAATCGCCTTGACGTACTCGGCTTGCGTCACCGTACGCGGCACGATTTTATCGCCCTTTGGCGTCGTGATAATGACATCGCTGTAATAGTCGTCGACGATGTCGTTTTCCTGCTTTATCATATCGATATGATAGTCGACCGTCTGCATATTGACAGTTTCGCCCTGCTCAATGCGCGCGTATAACTGCTCAATTAATTGTACCGCCAAAGCTACCCTCGAATTCTCACCGCAGATGACAACTTGTGAATCGCGATAGTGAATCGTCACATTTAGGGCGTTTTCAATCGCATTGACGACCTCGTCGAGATTGCCAAACAACATATTGAGTAGTGCCTCATCTGTAATTTTTAAGGTCTGCTCTTTCATCTGCCACCACCAGCTTAAATTTCTATTGTGTCAACTTTGCCTTAACCGTGTCGGCGACAAATTTATTATCTGCTTTGCCCGCCAACTCGCCCTTAATTGCGCCCATCACCTTGCCCATATCTTTCATTGAAGTAGCGCCAATTTCGGCAATCGCCTTGTCGATAATGGCGACGACTTCGTCGCTCGACAATTGCTCCGGCAAATACGCCTCTAAAACGGATATTTCAGCTTCGGTCTGTTCGACCATGTCGGGGCGCTCAGCCTTTTTAAAATCATCGATTGCGGCGCGCTTTTGCTTAATCTGTTTGACGACGATATCGACGACTTCAGCGTCGCTCAATTCGACGCGCTGGTCGACTTCGATTTGTTTTATCGCCGCCCTCAGCATGGTGACGGTCGATTTTTTGACGGCGTCTTTCGCCTTCATGGCGGCTTTTAAATCGTCCATTAATTTATCTTTTAACATAGTAACTCCTTGAAAATAAAGTTGAAAGTGGAAGGGAAAAGCAAAACCATCGCTTGTCATCCCGAGCATAGTCGAGGGATCTCGCTTTTGACTCTGCTTTCCTCTTTCTGCTTTCGGTTTTCTACTTTATTAACCTTTCCAAAAAATAGGTAGCGCATGCCTAAATGACATGCGCACACGACCTAACCTAATGGCACAAAGCACTAGGCATTACTTTTTTCTTTTCTTCCTTCTGGCAGCTCTCGCCGTCTCACGCTTAAATCGCTTGATTGCGCTATCGATAGATTCGTTTTCGCCAACGATAATACTTGACATGTCCAACCCCCCCTCCGTGCTTCTGCACTCTGCCCGGAATAAATCCTTACAGAGGGATGAGTAGTCATATTTACTCACCACGTTTACGACATTGGCATATCGTAGTACTTTGTTATTATACATGAACTAATCGCGGAATGCAATTGTTATTAGCAAAAATATTGTAATCTGGGACAATTTTTTGACTACATAAACATTATTGCACGCGCCACTTCATAAAAGTCGTCACTTTTGAACGAAAGCGTCCGAGCGTCTACTTTTTCGACGCCGGGATAAAATGAAGCGGCGTGGTAATCGGCAATTTGCTTGTATTCTATTTGCAATTCAAAGTGCTGCGGCAAAGTTGTCTGACGATTGTCGAGCGGCTGTTTAAGCGCCTGCCTGACCATCTCCTTTATCGCTTTAAAACTCTTTTCGGGGTGAATTGAAACCGTTGAATTGCCAATGCCATATTGCGTCGCGACAGTTAAAATATTCGAATCGAAGCGTCGTGCCTCCTCGCAAATGCCGCGGTCGCCACTGATGGCTACAATCGGCACGCCGTGATAATAGCTCAAATAACTGTTAATTTTAAACTCGCTGCAGATTTCGCCATTTAACACTATCTTCTGATATTTGCGCGACGACATGGTGTGCGACAAAGGATTAAAAGAAGTATACGCCGCCGAGTGATAGCCGATAAAGATGACGGCGTCAAAACTGTCGTCCAAAGTCTCCATCATCGACATCGGCGAGCGCGCCCACCCGCGTACAAAGGTGACTTCCTCCGGCAGCTGCCTGACGTTTAAGTTGCGCGCCGAATCGTGTGCGTCGGCATAATATTTTCCGCGCATGTGCTCGTGGTCTGTTTCATCCCATTGACTGATACCGGCGACGCCTTCGATGTCGGCGCTAATAAAAACTTTCATAACGACCCCCTTATACTCTCTTCTTACTCTGCGGCGCATATTCGATAAACATTTTAAATATATTCATTTACTCGGGCACGACGCGCAACATCATTTTGGGATACCGCTGCACGCCAAAGGCTTTTGGGTTATCCTCGCGTTCAACTATCTCAAACCAATTGTCGGTCGCATAATGCCTCCTACTATAAATATCTCAACAATAATGCAGCTCTATTTAAAAATATCTCCGCCGACGATTAACTTTTGAATTTCGTTGCCGCGACCGCCCAGCATTTGAACGGCTTCCGTCGTCACTTCCATCGCCAGATTACTGCAGACGTACTTCGCCATCGCCGCATCTGTCGTATAGCGCTGACCGCTTTCCTTGACAAAGACCGCCTTGTGCAATAAAAGCCTCGCCTGTTCGAGCTTAATTTTTAATTCCGCCATTTTAAATGCCAAATACTGATTTTTATAGAGCGGCTTGCCAAATTGTTCGCGCTGCATCAAGTGTTTGCGCGCGATTTCAAATGCGCCACCGGCGATGCCGAGCGCCTGTGCGGCGACGCCCAAACGGCCATCGTCCAATGTATTCATGGCAATTTTAAAGCCTTCGCCCTCTTTGCCAAGTAGGTTTTCAGCGGGAACGCGAACGTTCTCAAAGATGACTTCGGAGACTTGAACGGGACGAATGCCCATTTTGTTCTCAAAGCGTCCCATGCGAATGCCGGGCGAATTGCGATCGACGATTAGGGCGGATAACCCCTTAATGCCCGCCTCCGGATTAGTGGCGGCGATTAACAGATAATAGCCGGCAATCGGCGCGTTGGTAATAAAGCACTTGACGCCATTGACGATGTAGTCGTCGCCATCTCTCAGCGCCGTCGTTTCAATGCGCGAGGCATCTGAACCCGCCTCTGCTTCGGTCAGACAGAACGCGCCGAGCGCTTCGCCCTTTAACACCGGCGGCATAAATTTTTTCTTTTGCGCTTCAGTGCCAAAGCGATTAAGTGGACCACAAAAAAGCGACGCGCAAACCGAAAACGAATTGCCCATCGCACCTTCTACTTTAGATATTTCTTCGACCGCCAATACATACTCTAAATAACCGCCTTCGGTTCCACCGTACTGCGCGTCATAGGGCAAGCCAATAAAACCCAACTCGCCGAGCTTGTTAAATGCTTCCATCGAATACTCGCAGGCTTCGTCTCTTTGTACAACCGTTGGCGCCAAGTACTCTGCAGCGTACTGGCGAGCGCGCTCAATTATTTGGCGCTGTTTTTCATTAAGGCTGAAGTCCATATTCTCCTCCCCCTATCATATATAGATTAATACT
>PDWI01009435.1_pt1 | contig 11207 bp, 9 predicted proteins | sample 1430891 | NCBI WGS metagenome assembly PDWI01 (sample SAMN01162508, study PRJNA174530) | Oral metagenome, whole genome shotgun sequencing project. | biome: Marine environment; feature: Marine mammal; material: Swab sample of the gingival sulcus; isolation source: swab sample of gingival sulcus... | reverse complement strand
AACCCCTATCTGGTTTTGTTATTGTTACAGCTCAACTTTATCAGATTTGGGGTTCTTTTTTAACTTTTTTCTTGCTTATCCCGAACTCACGTTAATTTATTTCGCTATATAAAATCCTTAAAACAACTATTTTCAACATAATCATGCCTACTTTACACGCTAGAACAGAAATTTTGCTCGGACAAGCCGGCGTAGAGAAACTGCGCCAACAGCACGTCCTCATTGCCGGCATCGGCGGTGTCGGTGGCTATGTGGCGGAAAATTTAGCCCGCGCCGGCATCGGTCATTTGACTTTGCTCGACCACGATGTGGTATCGGAATCGAATGTCAACCGGCAGTTGGTGGCTTTGCGCTCGACCATTGGGCAAAAGAAAACCGCCGTGATGCAAGCGCGCATCGCCGACATCGACCCGAGCATTGAGGTTACGGTGAAAGATGAATTTATCGCCACCGACACCGCCGAACAAACGGTGTTGGCGGCCGACTACGATTTTATCGCCGACTGCATCGATACCATTGCCTGCAAGGCGCAATTGGTGTTCTCAGCGCAGCAACACGGCATTCCTATTGTCTCGGCCATGGGCGCCGGTAACCGCATCGATGTCGGCAAAGCCCGCATCACGCGCCTAGACAAAACCCAAGGCTGCCCGCTGGCGCGAGAAATGCGCCGCAAGTTGCGCGAATTGGGTGCGGACTTAAAATACCCCGTGATATTTTCCGACGAACCGCGCCGACAACCGCACGTGGTAGCTTCTAGCGACGGTCAATACCGACAAAAAGCCACCAATGGTACGATTTCTTATTTACCGGCGGTATTTGGGATTTTATTGGCCGGTGAAGTGGTACGGTTGTTGTTGGAAGACACGCCCTAGGGCAGGGGATTTTTCGAATTGCCGTCTCAAATTTTTTAGCACGCTCTGCGGTTTATGCTATAATTGCAAGTCGCTTTTTGTGTAGGGCGAAATGGTGCGACGATACGCCGAACCCGTTAATTGGCTTGAAGCACGACTTATGCCGATGTGCCGCATTGGCCATGTTGCTCTTGTCACATCCGGTATCAGATTTTTTAATCTATTACACTAGCTACATTATTCACCACTATCCATAAAATACTATGTTTGACAGTTTACGCGAAAATTTCGAGCTAATCCTCGTTATCTTATTTATTATCTCAGCGCTTTGTTATGCGCTCTACCGGCTGACTTTTTACGATGAAATTAGAAAAGATTTGGCCAGTAATAAGGAGCAGTTGACACAACTCAACCGCCGCGAGCGCAAGGCGCTAAGGTACTACATTACCTCCAGCTATATCAATAGTCCGATACGCAAAGCGGTGTTCTTCTTTGCCGATTTGTTTTGGGTGTTATTGTTTGTGGTCGTGGTGCGCAGTTTCTTATTTGAGCCATTTATTATTCCCTCTAGCTCCATGAAACCGGGTTTGCAAATCAGCGATATTGTCTTGGTGAATAAATTTGAAAAAGGCTTGCGCTTGCCGGTGACCAACCAACGCCTCACCGAGGGTGAAGCCGTTAAACGCGGCGATGTTATGGTATTTAAATACCCTAAAGATCCGAAAATCTCCTTTATTAAGCGCGTTATCGGCTTGCCGGGGGATAAGGTGTATTACGACAACCGCAAAATGACTATCAATGGCCAAGATATCAGACTCAGAAAGCTCAGTACCGAAAGTGACGAGACCGATGTCGAAACCAGTAAAGGGATTGCACCTGAGCCGGTCGAATACGTGGTGTTCGAAGAGGATTTGCTAGGTTACTCGCATACCATGCGCTACGCCAAAAAATTCTCGTCTAGCTATTTGGCGCGTGAGTGGGTTGTTCCCGAAGGCAAATATTTAGTCATGGGCGACAACCGCGACAACTCCAAAGACGGCCGCTTTTTCGGCTTTTTGGACGATGACTTGCTGATTGGTCGCGCTACGCGCATTGCTTTCAACTTCGATTGCTTGCGCGGCAAAGGCAAATGCGACCGCTTCTTTAAGAAAATCCAGTAACACAAACACCATGAATGAAAACCAGTCACTCAGTCGCTTGCAAAGTCGTTTGGGCTATCAATTCGACAATATCGCCCTATTGGAGCAGGCGCTGACTCACCGCAGCAAAGGTCGCAACAACAACGAGCGTTTGGAGTTTCTCGGCGATGCCTTGCTAGAAACCATGCTCAGTGACTTGCTCTACCATTTGCGCCTCGATGCTAGCGAGGGCGATTTGACGCGGCTGCGCGCCACTATGGTACGCGGTGCGACCTTGACGATATTGGCCGGCGATTTGAATTTGCAAGACTTTATGCGCGTCGGCTCGGGTGAGTTGCGAACCGGTGGCTATCAGCGCGCCTCGACGCTCGCCGATGCTTTTGAGGCGGTGATAGCGGCTATCTATTTGGATTGCAACAGTTTTGACGAGACTTTTTCGGTGGTCAAAACGCTGTATCAACAGCAGCTAGCCGGCCTGCCCGATGCCCAGTCGCTCAAAGACCCGAAAACGCGTTTGCAAGAATACCAACAAAGCCACGGTTGCGACAAACCGCACTACGAACAGCTCGGCGTTAGTGGCCCCGACCACGACAAAAAATTTGAGGTGCGTTGTCACATCGGCGATAAAACTACCACCGCCAAAGGCAGTAGCAAGAAAAAAGCCGAGCAAGCCGCCGCCGAAGCCATGTTGAAATTGTTAGCCATTTTGTAGCGCTAAATATAAAGTTGTAGGGCAGGGCACGCCCTGTCCCTACAACCCGACCAATAAAAATTCTTAACACATTCTTATGAAAATCTTACTTATTACCGTACAAATCCTATTTATCTTGCGCTTTCACCTAGAGTTATCCAACGTCAGCGCCTTCTCCGAGCCGGCGAGTAGCATTCGCAAACTCACCAATCCGCTGGTTTTGCCCCTAAAAAAACTGTTGCCGTTTGTGGCGCAAAGATTTGCCGCCGTCATCATCGCCTATGTCTTTACTTATGTGTTATTGCTGTTGGTTAACGGCGGCAATCCTTTTTCGCTCGTTTTTAAATCTCTGTTGTGGCTGTTGAGTTCGTGGCTATTGTTTATGCAATATGGCTTGTTGATTTACGCCTTGACCACATGGATTCAGCACCCCAAATTGCACCCAATGAGCTATTTTTTACACCACGTTTTTGAACCGGTGTTGCGACCGCTACGGCCTTACGTTCCCCCCGTGGCCGGCATGGATTTTTCGCCTATGGTGTTGTTTATCGGCCTGTCGCTAGTGTCTAGTATCTTTTTTAGTTTAGTGGGTTAGGTGAGCCGATGAAATATCCAGAATCTTTTGACGTTATCGTCGTTGGTGGCGGCCACGCCGGCACCGAAGCCGCCGCCGCCGCGGCGCGCATGGGCGCCAAGACGCTACTGTTGACGCAAAACATCGAAACTGTCGGCATTATGAGTTGCAACCCCGCCATTGGTGGCATCGGCAAAGGCCACTTAGTCAAAGAAATTGATGCGCTAGACGGCCTGATGGCGCGCGCCGCCGACCGCGGTGGGATTCAATTTCGCACCCTAAACGCCCGAAAAGGGCCAGCGGTGCGCGCCACTCGCGCCCAAGCCGACCGCAACCTCTATCGCGTCGCCATTCGCGAGTTGCTCGACAAGCAAGAAAATTTGCAACTGTTTCAATCCATGGTCAGCGGCCTAGTGATTGAAAATCACCGCGTCGTTGGAGTCGATACCCAGCACCAAGTGCGCTTTATGGCCAAAACTGTGATTGTCACTGCCGGCACCTTTTTGGGCGGCAAAATCCACGTTGGGCTGAATAATTATCGCGGTGGTCGCGCCGGCGATGATGCCTCGATGACTTTGGCCGATAATTTGCGCGACTTGCCGTTTGCGGTTGAACGCCTAAAAACCGGCACACCGCCACGCCTTGACGCCAAAACCATTGATTTTAGCGTCTGCCAAGAGCAACCGGGGGACGAGCCGCGACCGGTGTTTTCCTACCTCGGCAGTCACCGCGACCAGCCGCGACAAATTTCCTGTTGGATTACCCACACCAATGAAAAAACGCACGACATTATTCGCGCCGGTTTGGGCGAATCGCCACTTTATACCGGCGTGATTGACGGCGTGGGACCACGCTATTGTCCCTCGATTGAGGACAAAATTATGCGCTTTGCCGACAAAAACTCGCATCAAGTGTTTTTGGAACCGGAAAGTCTCACCAGTTGCGAGGTCTATCCCAACGGCATCTCGACTAGCCTGTCTTTTGAGACGCAAATTCAATACGTTCGCAGCATGAAAGGCTTGGAAAACGCCGTGATTACTCGTCCGGGTTACGCCATTGAATACGACTTTTTCAATCCGCAAGACTTGCACAACAGCTTGGAAACCAAAGCCATTGAAAACCTGTTTTTTGCCGGCCAAATCAACGGCACCACCGGCTATGAAGAGGCCGGCGCGCAGGGTTTGTTGGCCGGCATTAACGCCGTGCTCAAAGTGCGCGAGCAGCCCAGTTGGTTGCCGCGCCGCGACACGGCTTACCTCGGCGTCATGGTCGATGATTTGATTACCCAAGGCACCAAAGAGCCGTATCGCATGTTCACCAGTCGCGCCGAATACCGGCTGTTGTTGCGCGAAGACAACGCCGACCAACGCTTGACCGAAATGGGGCGGCAATTGGGTTTGGTCAGCGATGCACGTTATCGCGCTTTTTGCGAGAAAATGGAGGCAGTTGAGAAAAATAAAGAAAAACTGCGCGCTACTTGGGTGCAACCGAACATGGTGACGCCGGAGTCGGGCTTACAGTTAGCGCGCGAAGCCAACGCCTACGACTTGCTCAAACGCCCCGAAGTTGAATACCGCCAACTCGAAACACTGGACGTGATTGATGCCGATATTCCAGAAGTGGTGAAATCGCAACTTGACGTCGAAATCAAATACGAAGGCTATCTCAAGCGCCAACAAGACGAAATCGACAAGCACCGCCGCAACGAAGAAAAGGCCATTCCCAGCGATTTTGACTACCAAATCGTCAAAGGCCTATCGGCCGAAGTCACCGAAAAACTGGAGCGCGTGCGCCCCGAAACTGTTGGTCAAGCCGGCCGCATTGCCGGTGTGACGCCGGCGGCCATTTCGTTGATTTTGGTGTATTTGAAAAAGCATTATCACCAACGCGCTTCGTAAAGAGTCATTTTGCTGCGACCATATTTATATATTGCTATTTCAGCAATTACTGCTAGAATATCCACCGTTTTGGCGTTTGCCTGACGGGTAGGCGTGAAAAACGCTTTGACTTTTTTAACATTTACATAATTTAACAAAGGTTTATTATTATGATTACTACTGAAAAAAAAGCCGAAATCATCAAAGAATTCGGTAAAAACGACAACGATACAGGTTCTACTGAGGTGCAAGTTGCGCTTTTGACTTATCGTATCAATGATTTGCAAAATCACTTTAAAAACCACAAGAAAGACCACCACTCGCGTCGTGGCTTGTTGTCACTGGTTAATGCGCGTCGCAAGCACCTAGATTACTTGAAGAAGACAAATCTTGATGGCTATTTGGCGCTTATCAAAAAATTGGGATTACGCAAGTAATTCAATGGGTAAAAAGGGGCAGTTTTGCCCCTTTTTTACGTTAATGAAAATAACAGCTGTGTGAGTTCCCTGTCTTTAAGTTTTACTTAATAAAAAAACTTAAAGAGAGAGAATTTGCACGCTAATGTTATAACAAAATTATTTATTATTTAATTTAACTTAGGAGCAAACATGCTAGATTTACAAAAAATCACCCAAACTTTCCAATTCGGCAATCGCACTGTCACCCTATCAACAGGCGATGTCGCTAGACAAGCTAACGGTGCGGTCATGATTGACATCGAGGGCACAACCTTATTGGTTACCGCTGTGGCCAAACGCGAAGCTGACGAAGGTCGTGACTTTTTTCCATTAACCGTTAATTACCAAGAAAAATCGTATGCCGCTGGTAAAATCCCAGGGGGATTTTTCCGTCGCGAAGGCCGTCCTTCTGAAGAAGAAACCTTAACAGCGCGCCTTATCGACCGCCCGATTCGTCCGTTGTTCCCAGAGGGTTTTACCAACGAAGTTCAAATTATTATCACTGTAGTTTCGGTTAACCCAGAAATTTCCACAGAAGTTCCGGCTATTATCGGTGCTTCAGCGGCGCTTGCCTTGTCAGGTGCGCCTTTCCAAGGACCTTTAGGCGCGGCAAAAGTTGGTTATCGCGACGGTGAATATTTGCTTAACCCTTCACAAGCTGAATTGGAAACCTCAGACTTGGAATTAGTGGTTGCCGGTACTAAAGACGCGGTGTTGATGGTTGAATCAGAAGCCAACTTATTGCCTGAAGACGTCATGTTGGGCGCGGTTGTTTTCGGTCACGAAGCCAGCCAAGCCGCTATTGCCGCTATCGACGAGCTCGTGGCTAAAGTCGGCGTTGAGGCGTGGGACTGGACGGCGCCAGCAAAAGATGGCGAGTTGATGGACGAAATCAAGCGCCTTGCTTTTGAAGACTTTACGGCCGCCTACCAAATTTCAGAAAAATTAAAGCGCTACGACCGTGTACACGAAATTACCGACGGTGTAGTCGCACAGCTCATTGGCGATGACGAAGCACCACGCTGGGAAGAAAAACTGATTCGCGAGTACGCCCATGACTTAGAAAAAGCCATCGTTCGCCAACGCATTTTGGACGGACAACCACGCATTGACGGTCGCGACACCAAAACGGTTCGCGGTATTGATGTGAAAACGGGCGTGTTGCCACGTACGCACGGCTCGGCCATTTTTACCCGTGGCGAAACGCAGGCCTTGGTGGTTGCGACTTTGGGTACGGCTCGCGATGCACAAATTATTGATGCCTTGGCGGGTGAGCGCAAGGATAACTTCTTGTTCCATTATAACTTTCCTCCATTTTCTGTCGGTGAGACCGGCATGGTTGGCTCGCCCAAGCGTCGTGAAATCGGCCACGGTCGTCTAGCCAAACGTGGCGTGTTAGCCGTTATGCCGAATACGGATGAGTTTCCTTACACCGTGCGTGTGGTATCTGAAATTACCGAATCCAATGGCTCAAGCTCGATGGCTTCTGTTTGTGGTTCTAGTTTGGCCTTGATGGATGCTGGCGTGCCAATCAAAGCACCTGTTGCAGGTATCGCGATGGGTCTTATCAAAAACCAAGACCAGTTTGCCGTACTCACGGACATTTTGGGTGACGAAGATCACTTGGGCGATATGGACTTTAAAGTTGCAGGTAGCGAAACCGGTATTACCGCTTTGCAAATGGACATTAAAATCCAAGGCATCACCAAAGAAATTATGGAAATTGCCTTGGAGCAAGCCAAAGAAGCGCGCATTCACATCCTGAATGAAATGGGCAAAGTACTTGCCAAGCCTAGTGATGACGTTTCTGAATTTGCGCCGCGCTATGCCAATATGAAGATTGATTCGGATAAAATCAAAGACGTAATTGGTAAGGGTGGTGCAACCATTCGACTCATTACCGAAGAGTCGGGGGCGAGCGTTGATATTGACAACGATGGGAAAATCACCATTGCTGCAGTGGATAAGAGTCAAGCCGAAAAAGCCAAACAAATGATTAAAGATATTACTGCCGAGCCAGAAATTGGCCGCATTTACGATGGCGTGGTTGCCAAAATCATGGACTTTGGCGCTTTTGTGACTTTTATGCCCGGTCGAGATGGCTTAGTCCATATTTCACAATTGAGAGACCAGCGCGTTGAAAATACCAGCGATGTGGTTAAGGAAGGTGAGAAAGTTCGCGTTAAGCTGCTAGAAGTTGATCGCCAAGGCAAAGTGCGCTTAACCATGAAGCCTTCTATGTTAGGTGAGTAACTAATCGGTGAATAACCAACGTGATTAAAAAGCGCATTTTTTAATCCGGTAAAGGGCGACTGGTTGATGACTGGTCGCCCTTTTGTATTTTCAAATCCACATTTTTGGGTTAAGGGTTTGCCTCACTGAATGCGAATTTTAAGTTGAGTGTAGATGCATTTTCGATTACTATAAGCACCTGCATACTTTTTATAATTTCAACGGAGTTTATGATGAAAATGAAACACAGTTTACTGGCGCTTGCCTTATTTGCCGGCTCGGCTTTGGCAAAGGACATTACGATTAAATTCTCGCACGTGGTTGCCGAGGATACCCCCAAAGGCCAAATGGCGCTGAAATTCAAAGAGCTGGTCGAGCAAAAATCTGGCGGCAAAATGAAAGTGGAAGTTTATCCTAACTCACAGTTGTTCACTGACGGCAAAGTGCTAAAAGCCATGCTATTGGGCGATGTGCAAATTGCCGCACCGGCGTTGTCTAAGTTTTCACGCTTTACCAAAAAGCTACAAGTTTACGATCTCCCGTTCTTGTTCAAAGACATGGCAGCTGTGGAGAAATTTCAGCAGGGTGAAAAAGGCCAAGAATTACTCAAAGCCGTTGAGAAAAAAGGTATTATCGGCCTAGGTTACTTACACAACGGCTTGAAGCAATTGTCGGCGAATGAGCCACTACTCGTGCCGGGCGATGCCAAGGGCAAAAAATTCCGCATCATGACCTCTGACGTATTAGAAGCGCAATTTGAGGCCGTTGACGCTATCCCATTGAAAAAGCCGTTCTCGGAAGTGTTTACCTTGCTACAAACCAAAGCCATTGACGGTCAAGAAAACACTTGGTCTAACACTTACTCTAAAAAATTCTTTGAAGTACAAAGCGATATCACCGAAACCAACCACGGCTTGCTCGATTACATGCTGGTGACTTCGAAAAAATTCATGAACAGCTTGAATGACGAGCAAAAAGCCATTATCAAAGACGCGGCGAAAGAGTCTTTGGCGCTAGGCAACAAACTCTCTGGCGAGAAAGCCGAGGGCGACAAGAAAAAAATCGCCGACTCTGGCGTGTCAAAAATCCACACCATTACTGATGAGCAACGCCAGCAATGGGTAGATGCCATGAAACCCGTGTGGAAAAAGTTTGAAAAAGATGTCGGCGCCGATGTCATTCAAGCCGCTGTTGATAGCAATAAATAATTAATCATCAATTAATAAAATAAAAAACAAAAGGGTGAGCGGCAGTTCACCCTTTGTTATTTGGAGTGTGGCAATCTAATGAAATTTCTACATAAATTTGAAGAAAGCGTGCTTTCTATTTTACTGGTAGCGATGACGATTTTGGTCTTTGCCGAAGTCATCGCGCGCTTTGTTTTCAACCACGGCATCAGTTGGGCACAAGAGCTGACGCTGATTATGAATTCGTGGATGGTGCTAATTGGTGCATCGTATTGTATCCGCGAAAAAGCCCATATCGGCGTGGAATTTTTGGTCGATAAACTTGACGGTACGGCGGCGCGGGTGGCGGCTTTGACGGCTTTGTTCGCCTGTTTGGTCTATGCCGGCATTTATTTATACGGCGCTTGCGTTTACGTTTGGGAAGATTATCAAATGGGCATCGGCCTAGACGATGTCGTTATCCCCGAAGCGGTGATGGCGTGGAGCGAAAAAATCGGCATCAACTTTGAAGACGAATACATTCCGACGTGGATACCGGCCTCGGTATTGGTGATTGGTTTTGCCTTGATTGCCCTGCGCTTTTTGCACGCTTTTTACCAGGTGTTAGTGCACAACAACATTCACGTCTTACAACAAGTTGGCGAAGTCGAAGACTCGATGGAGCTAGCGCACAAACTCAAAGAAGAATTGTAGGAGGCCACCATGACCATTTTTGTTTTATTCTTTTTACTGTTTTTCTTGATGCTGATTGGCGTGCCGGTGGCGTTTGCCTTGGGGCTGTCTAGCATTGTGACCATTTTGTGCTTCTCCGATGACTCGTTGGGCTCTATCGCCTTGAAGTTTTTAGAGGCCACCTCCGACCACTACACTTTACTCGCCATTCCGTTTTTTATTCTGTCGTCGGGCTTTTTATCGACCGGCGGCGTTGCCAAGCGCATTATTGACTTTGCCATTGCCACGATTGGCCACATTCGCGGCGGTTTGGCGATGGCATCGGTGGTGGCGTGTATGATTTTCGCCGCCATTTCTGGCTCTAGCCCCGCGACAGTTGCCGCTATCGGCACGATAGTTATCGCTGGTATGGTGCGCGCCGGCTACTCCGAGGCCTTTGCCACTGGCGTGATTGCCAACGCCGGCACTTTGGGCATTCTCATTCCGCCCTCGATTGTTATGCTGGTGTATTCGGCGGCTACGGAAGAGTCGGCCTCGAAAATGTTTATGGCCGGCGTCATTCCCGGTTTGCTGATGGGCGGCTTGTTAATGGTGGCCATTTATATTGTCGCCATTATCAAGAAGTATCCGACTGAGCCTTTTGCCGGCTTTGGGCATGTGTTTCGCACCTTTGCCAAGGCCTTAGGCGGCTTGATGCTGATTGTGTTGGTGTTGGGTTCAATTTATTTGGGCGTGGCCTCGCCCACCGAAGCCGCATCGGTAGCCGCTATTTACGCGTTTTTTGTCGTGGTTTACGGCTATCGCGATATGGGGCCGCTCAAAGGCGTGCCGTGGAAAAAAGACGGCGAAGGCCTCGGCCTAGCTGTGGCTCGCGCTATTACGCAATTTTTCACTTCTACGCTCAAATCACCCTTTGACGAAGAAGTCCGCCAAGTGGTTATCAATTCCGTCAAAGTCTCGGCCATGTTGTTGTTTATCATCGCCAACGCTATGATTTTCGCGCATGTGTTGACTACGGAAAAAATCCCCCACCATATCGCTGAAACCATTACCAGCATGGATTTATCGCCGTGGGTATTTTTGATTATCGTCAACATTCTGTTGCTGATTGCCGGCAATTTTATGGAGCCGTCGGCGATTATCCTCATTATGGCGCCGATTTTGTTGCCGATTGCTAGACAATTGGGCATCGCCCCGATTCACCTTGGCATTATTATGGTGGTGAATATGGAAATCGGCATGCTGACGCCGCCGGTGGGATTGAATCTGTTTGTGGCTTCGGGCATTACTGGCAAGAGCATGGGCTGGGTGATTAAAGCTTGTCTGCCTTGGCTGATGCTATTGCTAGTGTTCTTGGTGATGATTACTTACATTCCGCAAATTTCTTTGTGGTTGCCGGAACAGATGTCGCCGTATAATAAATAGTACTAGGGCGTGTCCTCAATCCAAACATGCTCACTGTTGATAGCCAAAATTGCCTTAGCCAAGGCACAAAACGCAGCTAATACCGAGGTCTTAGCAAGTTT
>PDWI01009434.1_pt1 | contig 11209 bp, 11 predicted proteins | sample 1430891 | NCBI WGS metagenome assembly PDWI01 (sample SAMN01162508, study PRJNA174530) | Oral metagenome, whole genome shotgun sequencing project. | biome: Marine environment; feature: Marine mammal; material: Swab sample of the gingival sulcus; isolation source: swab sample of gingival sulcus... | reverse complement strand
GGCTCGCATGAAGGCCTTCCAGAAGGATATCATGGAGCAGATGGAGCAGCTGCAGGTTGAGATGAATAAGAAGTACCAGGATTACCTGCAGAAGCGCGAGAAGCTGACGCCAGCCGTTCGCGAGTCGAAGGAGAAGGAGCTACAGGATTTGCAGGCGCGGTTCCAAGAGTTCCAGGCGGCTGCCCAGCGTGACCTTCAAGATACGGAGGCCAAGCTCATGACCCCGATACAGGAGAAGGCCAAGAAAGCCATGCAAAAGGTGGGTAAGGATAATGGTTTCTTCTACATATTCGATAGGAGCGCCGGTAGCCTAGTATACGTTTCCCCTGAGAGCGTAGATGTGCTGCCACTGGTGCAGAAGGAGCTGGGTATTAAGCCCAAAAAGAAGTAAGGATACCCTATATTGTGCCACCTATTGGAGTACTAGATTCGGGCGTAGGGGGCATTAGCGTACTCTCAAGGCTGGAGGAGCTTATGCCCCTCCAGCCTTTTATCTACGTGGCCGATTCTGCCTGGTGCCCGTATGGGCCTCGTTCGTATGCGGAGCTCCAGGAGCGGGTTGGGAGGATAGTGGACTACCTGCTCTCTGAGGGTTGCGCCACGGTGGTGCTGGCCTGCAATACGGCAACGGCGGCTGCCATATCGCATCTTCGTGCTAGCTACGACATCCCTTTCGTGGGTATGGAACCGGCGGTTAAGCCTGCGGCTCTGAGCTCTCGAACCGGCCATATCGGCGTGTTGGCGACTGAGGGTACGCTAAGGGGGCGGCTCTTCCAGCGGTCGTTGCGGCGCTATGGGACGCATGCAGCGGTGCATTTCCTCGAGGGGAAGGGCTTGGTGGAGCGTGTAGAGGCTGGGTGCTATGAGACCCCTGATACCGTAGCCTGGCTGGGCGACCTCTTGGACCCCCTGCTTTCGTTGGGCATTGACCACCTGGTTCTGGGGTGTACCCACTACCCCTTTCTTATGCGTGCGTTTGAGAGCGTTCTGCCTCAGGGGGTGCAGGTCGTTGATCCAGCACCGGCTGTGGCTCGCCAAACGGTGAGGGTTTTTGGCGAGAGGGGCTTTGCCAATGGGGAGGGGGAGCAGGACGGTCCGCGCATACGGTTTCTTTCCACGGGTATGTCAAGCTCTTTAGTAGGGCACTATTCCTACTTTTCGCAGCTGGTGGGTATCTCAGCGATAGGGGAGTATTTTGAGGAATTCCTGTCCCTCTAGAGCTGTGTCTAGGGTGTGCTATGAGTATTATTTTTCGGTCGCTTTTTCGTTGCTTAGCACGCCGGCTGTAGTTTAGAATGATTTTCGTGTACGTGGAATTCTTGTAGGGTTGCTGAAAAGTCCCTAAATTGCGGCTCTAAAGGAGGGGACTATAAGGACTAAATAGGCATGGACAAACAGCAGATTCGTGAGACGATAGCCCAGCGTGTAGCCCGTGAGCTGCATGATGGGGATGTGGTTCATCTGGGGGAGGGCCTCCCGAAAATGGTCTCTTGCTATATAGATGCCGATTCGGGCGTTATGCTCCTCTCTGAGAGTGGTGTTGTGGGGGTTGATCCCGTCTCGGTTGGTGCTCGACTTTCGGGTGGTTGTCGCGATGGTCAGGGGGCGGCGATATTGCTTTCCCCGAATGCGGCGACATTTGACAGCGCAATGTCGCACGCTCTCATGCGGGGTGGGCATCTTGATGTCTGCGTTCTTGGGGCCTTTGAGGTGGATGCGAAGGGGAATTTGGCCAACTGGATAGTCCCACGGACTCTGGTGCAGGGCATGGGGGCAGCCATGGATCCCCTGCATGGGTCGAAGAAGGTCATTGTAGCCATGGAGCACACTGCGGAGGGGAAGCATAAGATTGTGCAGAAGTGTTCTTTGCCCCTCACTGGTGTAGGGCATGTAAACCTCATAGTTACTGAGATGTGCGTGATTGAGGTGCGCCCCGAGGGCCTAGTAGTAATAGAGCTAAACCCCCAATTCTCTAAGGAGCAGGTGGTAGCGGCTACGGGTGCGCGTTTGACGTGGTCCCCGGAGCTCATACCAATGACATAAAAATAAACCTATTAGTTAATCAAATAAAGTACGTACATGGATTTTTCATTGTCGAAGACTGAAGAGCTGTTCCTACAGATGATTCGGTCGTTTGCGCAGAATGAGGTTAAGCCCTTGGCTGCGGAGGTGGACGAAGAGGAGCGCTTCCCTGCTGAAACGGTAGAAAAGATGGCCAAGCTAGGCCTATTGGGTATTCCTTTCCCGAAGGAGTACGGTGGTGCAGGTGGCTCGAATGCTCTCTATTCGATGGCTGTAGAGGAGCTGGCTCGCGTATGCGCCACCACTGCGGTTATCGTTTCGGCTCATACATCTCTCTGCGTTAACCCTATATATGAGTTTGGTACTGAGGATCAGCGTCAGAAGTATCTCCCCAAGCTCTGCTCGGGCGAGTGGCTGGGGGCTTTCGGTCTGACCGAGCCTAACGCTGGTACTGATGCAGCAGGGCAGCAGACTACGGCTGTGCTCGAAGGTGATCACTATGTTCTCAATGGCTCTAAGATATTCATCACCAACGCTGCGGCAGCACACGTGTTCGTTGTAATGGCGATGACCGACCGTAGCCAGGGGACTCGTGGTATTTCTGCCTTCATCGTTACCCGCGATATGAAGGGCTTCTCCGTAGGTAAGGAAGAGCTGAAGATGGGTATACGTGGTAGCGCAACCTGTGAGCTGATTTTCGAAGATTGCATCGTGCCTAAGGAGAACCTCCTCGGCCGTGAGGGTAAGGGTTTCAGCATCGCCATGAAGACCCTCGATGGTGGTCGTATCGGTATCGCTTCGCAGGCGCTGGGTATAGCCCAGGGGGCCATTGACGAGACCGTGGAGTACGTTAAGACCCGTAAGCAGTTTGGCCGTGCGCTGGCTAAGTTCCAGAACACCGCTTTCCAGCTGGCTGATATGGATACGCGCACCCAGGCAGCTCGCTACCTAGTTCGCGCTGCTGCGTGGAAGAAGGATCATAAGCTTCCCTACTCGAAGGATGCGTCCTATGCTAAGCTATTTGCAGCTGAGACCGCCATGGAGGTGACCACCAAGGCTGTGCAGCTCTACGGTGGCTATGGCTATACCCGAGACTACCCGGTAGAGCGCATGATGCGTGATGCCAAGATTACCGAGATCTACGAGGGTACGAGCGAGGTACAGCGGATGGTTATCTCGGCGCATCTGCTGAAGTAGCCAAGAAGGTAGAATAACAGATTTAGAAATATAGCAATTAGGCAATGAATATAGTTGTTTGCATTAAGCAGGTGCCAGATACGACTGAGGTTCGTATCGATCCGGAGAAGGGGACTATCATCCGTGACGGTGTACCGAGTATTATGAACCCCGACGATAAGGGTGGTCTGGAGATGGCCCTTCGTCTGAAGGATAAGTATGGCGCAAAGGTTACCGCCATCACCATGGGTCCTCCCCAGGCTGATGCCATCCTGCGCGAGGCCTTCGCAATGGGCGTAGATGAGTGCTACCACCTGAGCGATCGTAAGTTTGCCGGGGCTGATACCCTTGCTACCTCCAATGCGCTTGCTGGTGCGCTGCGCGTACTGCCCTGCGACCTCGTTGTGACGGGTCGCCAGGCAATCGACGGTGATACGGCTCAGGTAGGTCCTCAGATTGCTGAGCACCTCGACCTTCCTCAGGTTAGCTACGCCGAGGAGATCGAGTTTGACGGTAAGGATAAGCTGACCATCCGTAAGGCCACGGAGGAGGGTTACCAGATGGTAGAGGTTCATACCCCCTGCGTGGTAACGGCGATCTTCCCCGCGAAGGACGCTCGCTACATGAGCATGCCTGGCATCCTTGAGGCCTACGAGAAGGAGGTTTCTGTATGGAGCGCTGACAATATTGAGGTGGAAGAGGAGAAGCTCGGTATGAAGGGTAGCCCCACCAAGGTGTTCAAGTCCTTCTCGAAGGGCGCAAAGGCCGCTGGCGAGGTGCACGAGCTCACCGCCGAGGAGGCTGTAGATATGATTGTAGAGAAGCTAGAAGAGAAATTCATAATTTAGTATATGGCAATGGATAAGTCGCAGTATAAGAATGTATTTGTTTTTGCGGAGCAGCGCCGTGGCACGGTTCAGAAGGTGGCCTACGAGTTGCTCGGCAAGGCCCGCGAGCTAGCCGATACTACTGGTGAAAAGGTGTGCGCAATGCTTCTCGGGAAGGACGTTAAGGGGCAGGCCCAGTCGCTCATCGAGCATGGTGCTGATGAGGTGATTCTCGTTGAGGATGCGCTTTTTGAGCCATACACCACCGAGCCCTACGCCCAGGCGATCACCCAGATCCTGGAGGCCAAGAAGCCTTCCATCGTTCTGATTGGTGCTACGACCATCGGTCGTGACCTTGGCCCCCGTCTCTCCGCCCGCGTGGTTACCGGTCTAACTGCAGACTGCACGGGTCTTGCCCTCGGCGAGTCTGGAGATCTGCAGATGACCCGTCCGGCCTTCGGTGGTAACCTGATGGCTACCATTATCTGTACTGAGCACCGTCCCCAGATGGCTACCGTGCGTCCTGGCGTGATGCGCCGTATGGATGCTGATACAAGCCGTAAGGGGGAGGTTGAGAATTTCTCTGTGAAGTTCGATAGCTCCAAATTCAAGGTGAAGGTGATTGAGGAGGTGCTGGAAACCCACGATAAGATCGATATCACCGAGGCAAATATCCTTGTTTCTGGTGGTCGTGGTGTTGGCTCGCCCGAGGGCTTCAAGAAGCTCGAGGCACTCGCGGAGGTTATCGGTGCTCAGGTGTCGTCCTCTCGCTCCATGGTGGATGCAGGTGTTATGCCGCACGACCGCCAGGTAGGTCAGACGGGTAAGACCGTACGTCCGGGTGCCTACTTTGCCTGCGGTATCTCTGGTGCTATTCAGCACCTCGCGGGTATGGAGGAGTCGGAGTACATTATCGCAATCAACCGCGATAAGGAGGCTCCCATCTTCAATGTGGCTGACCTAGGTATCGTGGGCGACCTGCACAAGATACTGCCCCTGCTTACCGATCGTCTGTCGAAGAAGCAGAAGGAGAACGCCTAGTGTTCGTTCCAATGAAGCGTATAGGCTAGCTAGCCTAGCTTAATAATGAGCGGAGTGGTAGAATTCCACTCCGCTTTTTTTGCGCCTATCTAGCCCCCATATGCGTGGCGTTGCTCACCCTCTGCTTTAGTAGCCCTTTTTGCCTACTTGTTCCTCGCAATTTCGCCTAGAACTCTTCAAGATGCGCGCTGCTAGGGTGGTGTAAATCGGATTGATGTTCTGTTGGTTTCTTGCTGTGATTTAGGGGGGCTTCATGATGAAAGAGCCAGCCCGCTACGAGAGGACTCGCAGCGGGCTGGCTCTTTAGTTGCTATCGGCTTAGCTAGGCTTGGAGATACTAGTTGGCTAGTACTGGCCGAAGGTATGGAAGGAGTCGCTCTTGAGGTTGACACGGGGGGGAAGGATCAGCACCGGTACAGGCGATTTGCAGAGGAATCGTTGCGAGTTGTCACCGATTAGGAAGACCGGTAGGCTGTTCTTGTCCTGCTCTGTGATGACGATGAGCGCATCTAGCTTGTCCTTGGCGAAGGTGATGGTTGCATCGACGAAGTCCATGCCCTCAATGTGGTATACTTGGTACTCTACGCCCTGCTTTGCGAGGTATTCCTCTACCTGCTTGGTGTAGGCGGCGAGCTTTTCCATCTGTTTTTCGGTGGGCTTCTCGGCTATGGCGAGCACGCTTACGGGGCAGCCGTAGACCTTGGCAGCGTTGGCGATGTAGGCCGCCTTCTGGCGCGAGCCGAATGAGGTGTCAAGGGGGAAGATAATCTGGCCGAAGCGACGAGCCTCTACGCCGTGGTGTATCGTGTATATGGGCTTTTGCGATGCGGAAATCATGCGCAGGGCGTTGCTTCCGATGAAGAACTCCTCGAAACCGGAGGCCCCGTGGGTGCTGGCTACGATGATGGAATCGTCGCTGGCTTCCGCCTGTGCGCATATCTCCTTGTAGACCTTCCCGTACTTCACCAGGTACTCTACGGGTATCCCGCTGGGTACGATAGGGGTGATTTGCTCGAGGGTCTCGTCGAAACGCTTGCTGATGGCTTGCTTCTCGCGCTCGACCTCTATCCCCTGCAGGTTACGGTTCTTAGGCACGTGGACGAGCTGGATGGTGGCCTTGAAGTAGTCCGCCAGCTGGGCAGCTAGGGATATGCCGTTACGTGCCTCTTGGGAAAAATCGTAGGGTACAATTATCTTTTTCATTGCCTTATGTTCTATTTGAAGATTCCTCGCATCCGGCCGAATGCGCTATCTTCTACAAAGGTAGTGATTCTTTTAGAATTGACCGCAGCGCTGTTCGGCATGGCCAGCGGGCTTGTTTAGATAGCCCCATCGATAAGTTGCTCTACGACTTCGCCCAGGTGCTGATGCTCGAGGGCGTGTATTCGTTCGGCGAGGGCTTCGGGGCTGTCGTCGGGGTGCACGGGGCAGGTGAATTGGGCGATGATACTACCTTCGTCGTACTGCGCGTTGACGTGGTGAATGGTGATGCCACTCTGGATTTCGCTCGCTGCGATGACTGCCTCATGGACGTGGTGCCCATACATGCCTTTGCCTCCGTATTTGGGTAGGAGGGCCGGGTGGAGATTGACGATTGCCCCGGGGTATTTGGCTATTAATTCCGGGGGAATGAGGCCAAGGAAGCCTGCTAGGACGATGTAGTCCACGCCGTGCGCCCGGAGGGTTTCGGCAAGCTCGTTGGATGCTAGTGCGCTACGGTGGCAGAGGTAGGTGGGAACATTGGCGCGCTGGGCTCGAGCGATGACCCCAGCGCATGGGTTGTCGCAGACTACCAGCGACACGTTGTGCCGATGCGGGGCGGAAAAGCGCTCCATTAGCTGCTGGGCGTTGCTCCCTGATCCGGAAGCGAATACGGCTATTTTGCTCATTATCTATGCTTTATGCCACTCCATGGAGGGGCTTGCGGTAAAAAAATGGTTCTCGTAGCGCAAAAGTATAAAGATTTCATATACCTTTGCCGCCGGAGTAGGCGGTGTAGTAGTGCCGTTTGGCATGTACACCGCCCTTAGGACAGGAAGAATGTTTAACTATTCTAACGGTTAAGACTATGGACATTACGGGAAAAGTGAAAGCTATCATTGTGGACAAGCTGGGTGTAGATGAGGGGGCAGTTGTGCCAAACGCTAGCTTTACCAACGACCTCGGGGCCGACTCGCTCGATACGGTTGAGATTATCATGGACTTCGAGAAGGCGTTCAACATTACCATTCCCGATGAGGAAGCAGGTAAGATCACCACGGTTGGTGAGGCTATCGCCTACCTCGAGTCGCACATAGAGAAGTAGATAAAAGGTACCTCTGTACGTCAAACTATCCGGCACATGGATCTCAAGCGTGTAGTAATTACTGGGATGGGGGCGCTGACCCCCATCGGTAACAATCTTAAGGAGTACTGGGAGGCCCTGGTCGCTGGCAAGAGTGGTTGTGAAACGATAGCAGGTTTTGACGCCTCGAAGTTCAAGACTACCATGGCCTGTGAACTGAAGGGGTATAAAGTGGCAGACCACTTTGACCGGAAAGAGGCGCGCAAGCTGGATCTGTATGCTCAGTACGCCCTCGTAGTCGCAGATGAGGCCATGCGCGATGCCGGGTTGGACAAGGGTGGCTTTGACCCCAGGCGCTCTGGGGTGGTCTGGGGTTCTGGGATCGGTGGCATCCGCACCTTCTGGGAAGAGGCCAATGGCTTCTTTAGTGGGGACGGTACGCCGCGTTTCAGCCCATTCTTCATCCCGAAGATGATCTCGGATATTGCAGCTGGGCAGATTTCCATCCGCTTCGGCCTCAAAGGGCCAAACTACGGTACGGTATCGGCTTGCGCTTCGTCTACCCATGCTATCATCGACGCTACGAACCTGATTCGTCTGGGTAAGGCGGACATGTTCGTGACGGGTGGATCTGAGGCCGCAATCAACGAGGCGGGTCTGGGTGGTTTTAGCTCTATGCAGGCCATCTCGACGCGCAACGATGAGCCGGCGAAGGCTTCCCGCCCTTTTGATGCAGAGCGAGATGGTTTCGTGATGGGTGAGGGGGCTGGTGCGCTTATTCTGGAGGAGTATGAGCATGCCAAGGCCAGAGGTGCAAAGATTTACGCCGAGGTTGTAGGTTCCGGCATGACGGCCGATGCGCATCATCTTACGGCGCCCGACCCCGAGGGGGAAGGGGCTGCGATGGTGATGGCGCTGGCCGTAGAGGAGGCGGGCATAGCACCCACCGACATGGACTACATCAACGTGCACGGCACTTCAACCCCGCTGGGTGATGTAGCAGAGCTGAAGGCCATAGAGAAGGTCTTCGGAGATCATGCTACCAAGCTCAACATCAGCGCAACCAAGTCGATGACTGGGCACCTTCTGGGGGCTGCTGGGGCCGTGGAGTCCATTGCGACCGTAATGGCCATCGTGCACGGCATAGTGCCGCCAACCATCAATCTCGAAAAGCTCGATGGGAATATCAATCCCGAGCTGAAGCTTACACCCAACAAGGCTGAGAAGCGTGAGATACGCTACGCCCTCTCGAACACCTTTGGTTTCGGTGGGCACAACAGCTCTGTCCTCTTCAAAAAGGTCGACTAGCCCTTGCTACCCGGCTTTGAGGGGAATTTAGTACTGGCATCCAGCTATCGGAGCGCCCCCCTTGTGGAGGCATCCGAGGAGCTGGGTGCCTTTTTGCATACCTATATTCAGGAGGTCCTCTCGCTGGAGCCGGTTGCACTGGGCTATTACTACCTGGCATTGGCCCACGCATCCGTACGGCTAAACGATGCGGAGGGAAAACACCTGTCCAATGAGCGCTTGGAGTTCTTGGGCGATGCAGTGATTGAGCTCCTAGTCTCTGAGGCCCTCTACGCCAGGTACCCCCAGATGAATGAGGGGGATTTGACGCGCCTTCGCTCACAGCTCGTCTCTCGGCAGTATATCAACGGCTGGGCGGTGGAACTCGGCGTGGGGGAGGCCATGACCCGTCTATATGGTATTCCCCCCGAGTCCAAGCATATCCTTGGGAATGCTCTGGAGGCTCTCTTCGGGGCGATATTCCTTGACCAGGGTTTAGAGGCTGCACGCTCTGCGCTGAGCTTTGCCATCCTGGATGGCAGGGTGGATTGGCAGCACCTGCTGGACCACATGGTGGACTACAAGTCCCAGCTCATGCACTGGGCGCAGGTCGGGCACCATGATGTGGAGTTCGTCATGGGCACTTATCGCTCTCGTCCGCCACGCTTCACCTGCCGCTTGCTGGTGGATGGCCAGGAGGTAATCACCAGTATACAACCCACCAAGAAGGAGGCTCAGAAGCAGGCGGCCAAGCTCTTTATCCAGTCCCTGCAAGAAGGAGTCGAGTAGGGGGATAGCCCTGTCCCCTCGTCTTGCCTTTCCATGGTATGACTCTTGCCACCCATCCGGTACGCCCCTCTTGTGCCCCATGGGCATGCGAGGGGAAGCGTAGGGCTTCCTATGCCTGGCTCGACAGACTTTGGGGCATAGTGCCACTTCCCCTGCCCCACCATTTTCGCACTGAAAATCTGCCCCCGCACATAGATATTATATGTGCTCCACCTATGGCTTTTCCCAAAAAAAGCTACCTTTGCGTCTAGATTCCTCCTAGCCCTGCCTGTGGTGGGGAGGTACTTAATTTCAAAAAGAACGAAGAAGCATGGAATTTACGGTATCGAGCGGCTTGCTACATAAGCACTTGTCTAATGCCAGTAGGATACTATCCGGTAAGCCCGCCTTTCATATACTGGACTACCTTCTGATGAAGGTAGAGGGGGACACGCTCAGCATCATGGGTTCGGATCTTGAGAACACCATCCTCACGGCCCTCAAGCCGGAGTCGGTGGATAGCCAGGGGGCGCTGGCCGTTCCCTCCAAGCTCCTGCTTGACACGCTCAAGGAGTTCCCCGACATCCCCATGCACTTCACGGCCGACATGGAGAGCCTACAGCTCAAGGTTAAGTACGGCACGGGGACCAAGGAGGGCGAGTTCAGCTTCTCGTGCCAGCCGGCCGATGAGTTCCCCGAGATGCCCGTCCTCGAGCGCGAGGATGTTACCAGTATCGAGACCACCAGCGATGTTCTGCTGGCCGGGATATCCAAGACCCTCTTTACGGCCAGCGTGGACTACCTGAGCATGCCGCACATCTGTGGGGTTTACATCGAGGCCAAGCCCCAGCACCTACGCTTTGTTGCGACCGATGCCAACCGCATATCCTGCTATACGCGTACGGACATCCATTGCGACGGTGAGCATGGAGTCCTCCTCAAGAACCGCCCGGCCCAGCTACTCCAGGCCATCATGTCCAACGATGGAGAGCCCCTCCTGATAGAATTCGATACCCGCAACCTGCAGTTCACCACCCCCATGTACACCCTGGTTTGCCGCCTGAGCGAAGGGAAGTACCCCGACTACGAGAAGGTTATCCCCACCGGACATCCAGACGAGATGATAGTAGACCGCGTTATGTTCCTCACGGCCCTCAAGCAGGTGGCCCCCTTCTCACACAAGGGCAAGAACCTCGTCGAGCTCAACATAGAGAACAGCGAGCGGCTTACCGTTCGGGCGCAGAATACAGACTCGGGCAACGAGGCGCACCAGCAGCTCCTCATGCAGTACAAGGGAGAGCCGCGTAGCGTCTACTTCAACACCCAGCTCCTGACGGACTCCCTACCCATTATCGCCTCCCAGGAGGTGCTGCTGAGCTTCTCGCCAACGGCGAAGAATTCCATGCTCCGCCCAACCATCATGGAGAGCGATGTGGAAGACCTCCGTATGGTCATCGTACATAGCAATGCAGATGTCTACTAGACCCCGCTGCTAGCAAGCAATAACGAATAGTACCTAGGCCTCCTAGCTACATGGCTAGGGGGCCTTTTTAATAGCACGATTATGCCACTCAAGCTAAGCAAACCGCTGGTTGTGTTCGACCTGGAGACCACCGGCGTTGATGTCGCCACGGCGCGAATCATTGAAATCGCCATGGTTCGCATAGAACCGGATGGCTTCGAGTCTACCTTCAGCTCGCGCGTTAACCCCGGCATGCACATCCCTCCCTCATCTACCGCCATCCACGGGATTACCGACGCCGACGTGGCCAATGCTCCCCGCTTCATCGACCTTATCCCCGAG
>PDWI01009433.1_pt1 | contig 11209 bp, 10 predicted proteins | sample 1430891 | NCBI WGS metagenome assembly PDWI01 (sample SAMN01162508, study PRJNA174530) | Oral metagenome, whole genome shotgun sequencing project. | biome: Marine environment; feature: Marine mammal; material: Swab sample of the gingival sulcus; isolation source: swab sample of gingival sulcus... | reverse complement strand
CACAGTCGTTCCGCGGTCACTGGCCCGCAGCACCTCCTTGGGCGAGATGGAAAGGCTGTGCAAGAAGCGCCCGTCAACAATGCCGATGACGCTGGGGGGGTCCTCGCGGGCGAGTAGGTCGTCGATGTCTCCGCGGGCGATCGGCGGGAGATACTCGGCGTCGAGGACCGCGCTAGCCGTCTGCCGGTCCAGACTCGGACCAAGAAAGACGACTGGCCGGTCCGCCGTGGGGGCGCTGCTCGGCGCCACGCCTTTCATCGTAGCCCTGCCGTGACCGTTATCTGAGTACGACCGGCGTGAGACAGCTCGGCGACCGCCGTGTTCCAAGCCCGGGTCGCCCTAGCACCAATGACGCAATGGTCGATCGCCCACGACTCCAACGCAGGCACAATAACGCGTACGACGCTGACAGGGATCCCGGGTGGCGACAGATCGTAGACAACGACGCGGTCGAGCCCCGCGGCGCGCAGACGCTCTAGCATGAAACGAATGTCGCAACACACGTCGTCACTGGGGTAACTGGCGATGTCGGCGAACCCGACGGTGCGGTCCACTGGCTTCCAGGCCCACGTCTGCTTGTCCAGCGTCGAGGAACGGCGCACGTGAAACTGGTACTTGGGTACCGCTGTCCCGGGGAGGGTGATGTCTTCACGCATCGCTTGGATGTCGACCGCTCGGCCTTGCGCGCACTCAGTGATCGCTCGGGCCACGGCAACCTCCGCGTCCGGGTGAGTGCCGAAGCCGCCATGCCCTTGCGAGGTCGACGGCCCAAGGTCCTCAGCCGTCGCCGCGAAGAAGCTCGGAACTCCGAGGTCGGACGTAATGTCGAGGATGCGCATTTCTAGTCCTGCGGCGTGAAAGCGGGCCACAAGCTCAGCGGCACGGTCGGGCAACGACTCAAGCCGGACGTGCGGGTGCTTGGCCTTGAGCCCATCGGTAACTACCTGGCCATGTCTGGGTACGAACATGCCTTTCGCTAGCACCTGGCTGAGCCGGTTACTCACGAGTTCGGCCATCGTCATCGCGTCCCGTTCGACAAGCTCGCTGAGGGCATGACATATCGCCTCTTCCAGGCTGTTCCCGGAGGCGAGGCCGTTGGTGGTGGTAATCCGGTAGCAGGGTTGCTCATGCAGTCGCGGTTGGTACACCGCGCCGTCCTGTGGGATAAGTATCGTTTCTTCGCGGAGCAGGTCGAACCCCCGGACCCACGAAATCGGGTTCCCATCGCGGTAATCCCCCGCCACCTCAAGGTTATACTCTGAGGGGTGCATAACGACGTCGCCCGCCGCGACGAGTTCCTCGTACGTGGCGATGACGTCCGGGCGGAAAGGCAGCCATGCCGAGAACCGCTCAAGAGCCTCCATCACCGCAGAGGTCTTTGCGTCGATTGGGCGGGCACCTTTGCCGTTGTACACGGAGATGATGTCGTTGGAACGCGGGGAAATCGCGTTGTACACGGGAATCCCGATGCGGTCTAGGTGGGTGATGTCGGCGACCCGCGTTACTCCAGCCCGCCGAAGGTGCGGGGTGATGCGTTGCCATGTCTGCTCGGCGGTGAACTCCCGGTGTGCACCTCGGCCGTAGACTTTCTTTACATTCTGGCGAAGGTGCATATCAGCTCCCAGATGTCGAGGTTTGGAGGGCGGCCCAATGGGACGCGTCTGTCTGCGAGGCTGACCGGACCTGTGCCCGGCCGTCGCCCTCGTAGCAGTACGTCAACCGCACCGGCGTGCCTGCGGTCAGACTTATCGGCTGGGCAAACGCCCAACCCGCGGTGAACCAGTGGCTCTTCTTGTTCCCTTCCCATGGAGCCGTCGACAACGTTGTCCCGGCAGATAGGGTGGCGTCGAAGTAGAGAATCACTCCGTTGGCCGTCCCATCGCCATCTGGGATGACATCCACGCTGCTCTCAAACCGGCGGGCTCGATCGTGTAGGTTCGTGTGGAAAACCGTGACGGGGGAACTACGCGCAGGCCAAGTCCGCATGATTTCTGGGCGGTCATAGAAACCAGCCACCCGCCGGTTTTCCGCATCGAGCATCGGGGAGAAATCGATCGCGTAGAGGCCCTTCCAACGCTCGATGTGCGAGGGCATGATGCGGTGACGCTCAATGTCGTCGACGGGGATGTCGACGAGGTAGAGGTAGGCGGTGAAGGCGGAGGGGATCAGCCGCGCGTCGGGAGTGAGCAACCGCTCGCGCGCGTCCTGCAGCGTCTCCCAGATCATCATGTCGAACGCTTCGTTACCGACGATATCGGTTGTCAGGACGGTCGCACGCTCCGGCAAGTTCGTTGATGTCGACCAGCCGCGGATGAACGTAATTCGCTCGGCCAAGCCGTTAGCCTGAGCTACCTTCGCCGCGAGATCTCCCGACCGAGCAGGCTCCACCGCGTAAACGTGCCTGGCGCCGGCGCGAGCTGCTGCGATCGCTAGGATCCCCGACCCTGTACCTAGGTCGAGCACCACATCGTCTGGGGTGACAACTTCCTCAATGGCTTGGATGAAGCAGGCTTTGCGGACCGGGTCGTCGAGGATGGCGATATTGAGGGATGCCAGCCCATACCCGCCGCTGGGGAAAACCAGGTCGGTAAAGGCAGGTTGCTGTTGTTGTGGCTGTTGCAGGACGCCGGCGCTCACAAGCGTGGTCACCGTGCTGAGCGCCTCGTTGACCGCGCGTTCACCGCTGAGCCGCGGCGCGATACGGCGCATCGCCTGACCCACCGACAACGGCTCTTGGAACACATCGAGAAGGGATATCGCGTGGTGACCGAACAGGAGGACCCTTCGATCGTGGTGCACACGGAGCTCGTTGGCACTGTCGATCTCGAGCAAGAGTTCCGGAACACGTTGCAGCACGGTATTCGGAGTTAGAGTCATTGCGTACTTCTTCCACTCTCCCAAGCTCTCGTCGCCGTAGTCAACGGCGAGCCCAGATTCTCGACGATTCGAACGGCTCGCGTTTTCCAGGCTGCTGCGTTCACCTGCTACCTTCCTTTCTCACGTGTTGTCGCGCGTCATCCTCCGCCACGTGGCCTTCGCTTTCGTCGGCCGTCCTTCGGGTGAGCACTGTGGCTAACGCCGTCAGGAGAGGCCGACGGAAGTCGCCGAGCGACCCTACTTCGTGCTCGCCCGTCGCGAGACTGACACCGAGGCGGGGGTGCACGACGGTATAGCCGTCGTCCGCAAGCTGGCGTACGTTGCGCTGAACCGCCGGTTTGTTCCACATAGCTGCGCTCATCGCCGGGACAAGGATGACCGGACATTCGACGCTGGTGACTGTGGCGGTAAGGACATCGTCGGCGATCCCGCTAGCCAGCTTCCCGAGCTTATTCGCTGTAGTCGGCATAACGACGACGACATCGGCCCACCCAGCCAATGTGACGTGGCCTGGGCCCGGATTCAGGTCGTCCCAGTCTGTAACGACGTCACACTCGAGCACATGACGTACCGACTCTGGGGTCAGGAAACGCTTGGCCATGCCCGTCATGACCACCCGCATGTCGCGCACGCCGAGGCGCGAGCGCAGCCAGTATAGGACGTGCGGTGTACCCATTGCCGACACTGCACCGCAGACGCCGACGAGGAGGCGGACACCCGCGAACGGTGCCGTCCCGGCCACTGGTTCAGCCCCGGCCTCGTTGCGGGAGGGGGTGAAAGAGATCGGATCCGGTTCCAAGTCACACCCCCACCAGGATAAGGCGCAGGATGCGCCATCCCCGATCGACCGCCTCGAGCACCGGAGCGACCCGGTCGGCATGTCCGAACGCCCACACGCCTTGGGCGTAGTGTTCTAAAATTCGGTCGGCCACAAGCGTCTGCAGCCGCGCTACATCCCAGGCGCCCCGACGCTGGGCATAGGCGCCGAGGAACGCTTGAATCCGTGGGGCGGCCGAGGCAGGGTCGTCCCCCGTCAGGCTCCCTGCCTCCACACACTCCGAAAGCAGGTAGGCCACGTCCCGAAGTGGGTCGCCCAGACCGGCTTCGCGCCAGCCCATGATTCCGATCGGCGTAACGGCCGCGACCACGCCCGTGGAGAATCGGCCGTGGACCCGCGTCTTGTGTGCGGCGGGCTCGGCTGCGCCGTTGGCATCTTCGACGAGTGCGCCGCACCCCGCCAAGGGCAGGCGGCCACGAGCCGCACGCACCCCGGCTTCCGCCTCTTGGTCCCTGCTGAGCCAGGCAGGCCGCACGCGCTCGGGCAGTACGTCCATCGTTTCGTCTAACTCTGACCCCTCGGCCATGTCTGCGTGCAGTGCCCCGAGGAAGTCGCCGAGATCCGCCAGAGCGCGGCAGCCCCAGCTCGGGTCGGCTGCGGCGACCGAGAACAGCCCGTCGCATAGCAGATTTGGTGTCGGCAGCAGGGGCCAGACGGTTGTGCGCCGGCCCAGTGTCGTCGGGATCAGTGGCACGGCGCGCCCGGCCGGAAGGGCGGGGCGCAGCGTCGACAGCGCGGCTACGTCAAGATACTGCCCCAGCGGCCTTCGGACTGACTCGACCCAGCGGAAGCCGTTACCCTCGCGCAGACAAACGCGCAAGACGAAGGGCCCCGGAATGCGGCGCACAGGCACTGCCGTACGAGAGATCCTCCCGGCGTTCTGGACACGCACGACCGACGCAGTCATGATGGAAACACCTCTACTGGACGGTTGAGGTAAGGGGCGTCGAGGTCGAGACCGTCACGGGCAAACCGTCTGACGACAGCGTCCAGCCGACCCCCAACCGACGTGACGCCGTCGATGAACGCCGCAAGGAGGCCCTCGGCGACGAGCAAACAGCGGTGCTCCCCGAAACTCATCCGGTGTCCTTGAAGGTCGGGCTCTTCGGCGAAAGAGATCCCCGGAGCCAGCGGTCGCGCGAAACACGGCGGGTCATGGCGCAGATGTCCGGCCAGATCGGCATGTAGCCTACAAAGATCGTCCATGTGCGCGTCGTAGAATTGTTTGCCGACGTAGAGGACGCTACAGTCGCGACGGCTCAGCGCCGACGGATGATTGGCGACCTTGAGCTGAAAGGGCTCCCGGAGCGTATTCACCATAGCAGCCACACGGCGGACCACCTCGACGGCGCCAACGGCATCGCGAGCGGTGAAGTAGAGACGCGCCATTGGCGCGTCTCTATCCACTGGTCCTGCGTCACCCACAACCATGTACCACCCGAGAAGCGTGTAGCGGCGCTCCGGCGGGAGGAGAACGGTGACCCTTCCGTTGCTGCTCTCGCCTCGTTGCAACCGATCATGGGGGACATCGAGAGCAATTCCGTGGCGCCGAACACGAAGTCCGTCGTCAATCTCCCCAACCTCCTGCCATCCATGGGACTTATGGCCGGTGCAGGGGTTAGCCGCGCGCAGTCGCTCAACGAACTCGTAGTCTTCGTGGTCGGGAATCGCGGCTACCGCTCGTCCGCCCGAGATGAAGAGCCGGGCGGCCGTCAGATCGGCAGCATAGTAGACAAGGTAGAGAATCCTCCACAGGTACCGCAGCACCGGCAACTCGACGTCGGTCTCAAGGTCGCGCGGCGGGTGCAGTGTCCCCAGAGTTGCGTGTCGGAAGGACGTCCGGTCGATGATCTCGGTGTCACGGGCAATACCAGCCACCAGAGCACGGTAATCACACATATACCTCACCCTTTCTGGGCCGGCGGCCTTGAGGCTCCGCACCGCGCAGTAGCAATGCGCCAGGCTGAAGCAGAAGATGTTCGGCCAGAAGCAGACAAGCGTGCCCAAACCGGCCTAGCGCTCCGAGCTGCTGTAGCCGCATCGACGCGTGCACGAGTAGGGCGATCCCAGCATGAAGCGCGGCTCGCTCGGCCAAGTCGTCATCTGGCTCGCTGTGGGAGGTGTAGGCCTCGAAGAACACCGAGACATTGCGCATCGCTGCCTGAAAGCCCTTTGGGTTGTGGTCCCCAGACGCCTGAGCCCGCAGCCACGGCATGAGCAGCTGCGCCATCAGGTACCCGACGTCATAGGCGGGTTCTCCGAAACCCGCCATCTCCCAGTCGATGAGACGTACGCGGGGGGCTGCCGGTGACCCGAAAAACAGGACGTTGTCGTCTCGCAGGTCGTAGTGCACAATCGAACGGGGCTTCCATTCGGCGTGCATTCGTGCGAACACAGGCTCCAGCCGCTGCATCACCTCTAGGTAGGACTCGAAATCGAGGCCACAGCCGTGGCTGTACTCCTCAAGCGTCAGATTGCATCGGCTCGGCACCGGAAGCATGAGCAGCCACTCGGAGTACTCGCGGTAGGCGTCGGTGACGTCTATGGCGTGAAGTTTTGCCAGCGTGCTCCCTAACGACGCGAGATGTCGCGTTGGTAGCACAGGGTAAGCGGTAGAGAGATCCCGAAGACTTGTGCACGGATCTACGGCATCGAGCGCGATGACACGCGTATGCGGTCCGCCGCCGATGACGGTTGGGACGCTGTCGCGAACCAGCTGTGGCAGGTCTAGCCCCGCCATGATCCCGAGGAAAACCCACTCATAGTCGTTGTCCAGTTCAGGGTCGGGATCCGGCCACTTGCACACAATGGGCATCTGGTCGGCAAACCGGACCAGTGCAACTCTGCGGCGCGACACGCAGCGAGTCACCGAGGTGACAGTCGCTTCGCCGAGCCGCATGACCTCCAACGCCTGACGTATTTCGGGCAGGCTGAAGTCGGTTGCCTCAAAGTCTCGAGGCGAGGGCCGAGTACCCGGACGTGGGCTGTGGAAGCCCAGCGTCCGGGCTCGCAGAAAAACTTCCGCCTCCTGAGAGATGGGCATGCGCTCAACTCCGATTTAGCAGTGGGTCGCTGGAGTGACAACCAAAGAGCCGATGGTGCCCTGGACACCCTCCTCCTCAGACATTCCAACCTTTTCCTCAAGGAAGCTCTGGAGCTGATCAGGGGTGAATCCCGCGATCTCTTGATACTCGACGTCAATGGTGCCTAGATCGACGCCCTCGAGATGATCGGCCTTGATCTGGTCGACGAGCGAGTCGACCTCGACACCGCTGTACTCCGCTACAGTTGTTGCGCTCATGTTGCTCATGTCATGTCCTATCTCGGTGAGGAAATTCTGACACTGCCATTCTTTACGAGCGCGGCTCGGGACATCAAGGAACAGATTTGGTGTTCTGTACATCAAGGAACAGATTTGGTGTTCTGTTCCTCATACAGGTCGGGAAGGATTGCCGGGAACAGCGGAAGCTCCACCCACGAGCCGTTGAGGCCATGGTGCAACCGCTGTTCCGCCCGGATCGTCTTGCCAGAAGTGGTGTAGGAGGACGGGTTGGGCGCCCAGCGGGGGTGCGCTCCGCCGGACACTTGCACCCGCACACGGTGCCCTTGGCCGTAGGTGTATGCAGTAGGTGACAAAGCAAACTGGACGTCGCGCAACCCTTCACGAGTATCTACCCGTGCGAGGGCGTCGCAGATGTTAATGGACTTACCGTCCGGAGCGACATCGCATAGTCGCACAAAGTAGTCAGCGCTGTCTGCCGTGCTGTCCACCAAGAGCTTGACGCGAGGGGTCCCGACGACTTGCAGCGGCGCGTCGAGCGGCTGCGTGGTGTAGATCAGTACGTCACTCCGGGTTTCAAGGGCTCGGTTATCCCGCGCCCCTGAACGGCGATCAAACGCAATTCTACCACCGACCGCTGGCGCAGGATTGTCTGGGTTGACAACGAACTGTCCGGGTGGACCGTCGTGCGCATGCTCTTGGAGCGATCCGTTAGCGATGAGCCACAACCGTTGCACGGCGAGGGGGTCGTCTGGCCAATCGGGCAACTCCATCCAGTGAGCTCCATGCCCCATGACATAGATCCGGACAGGGGCCAGCTCCGACTCGTGCGACTCCCCTCCGGCGAGGTCGGACACCTCGGGCAAGGACAGCCAACGATGCAGCCAGTTCACCGCCTCTGCGAAGACTTCGGCATTCCAGCTGACATCCATGTGCCTCCATGGCCCCACGACGAGCCGAACAGGTCGTTTAACCTCCCGCAGAGCCCGGTAGTCGGCCAGCGTCGAAGAGACGTAAATGTCATGCCAACCCGCAACGAGATGGAAGGCAGGTCCGTCCAGATGATTCGTTGCCGCTCGGCGATGGTCCGTCAGCGCCCACCATACGTCGTCAACGTCGTGCGAGATCCAGTCGCGAATATGCCTGACGGGCTCGCCAAAGGCCGCGACGTCGATCTCGACTGGGGGGCGGCTCTGCACAGCGCGGGCAATGCGCCGAGCGTCGCGATAGCTCTGCAGAACTAGACGTGCTACCGACTCCTGCGTCCGGATGATCCGCGTCCAAGCCAGAACGTCCCCGAGCGCGAGCACCCCGTCAGGCCGGACGAATGCTTCACGCATGGAGGACGATCCAAGCTGAACCGCAGCCGCAGCGTGCCCAAGCGGTCTACCCGCTGCCAGCGCCCACTGTACGTAACCCTCGTAGGAGGATCCCCAGGTAGCGAAAACGGGCGGGGCCCATGCCTGCGACTGCATCCATCGCACGGTGGCGAGGCCGTCCTCGCGCTCATGGCGGAAGGGATCAAACTGTCCGCCGGAATCGAAAGTGCCGCGCGCATTTACGAGCAAAACTTGGAACCCACATCCCGCGAGAAGCCTTGCGGTGAGAGCAGTTCCGAGCAGTCGGCAACCATACGGAGTGCGTAGAAGTACCAGCGGGGGATCGGCCCGATCCAGCGGGAAGTAGCGCTCGGCGGCCAGCTGCACGCCATCGGTCATGGGGATTCGCAGACCACGTTGGGTGTGCACCCGTGCCCAGGAGCGGCCCTCGGTTCGCCAGACGCGTCGAGTAATCGCAGTGACTAGGCGCGCGACCCCTTCGGTAATCATCGCTGCGCCACCATGGCCATCAAGGGCTGACCCGGCATAAGCGGTAGGCACCGAAGGACCCGCAGTCCTGCTGATTCGATGTCCGTGGTGACCGACTCGATTGAGGGTGGCGGCTCCAAGCCGCGCGTTACTCGGAACAGCAGGTCGTAGTGCACACTAACCGGGCTGTCGCCGGCAGCAAGCCACACCAGAAGCAGCCGTCCTCCAGGGGACAGGTTAGCCGCGAGCCAGCGCATGAAATCGAGCCTCTTCCCGGGCGGGATATAGTACAAAATTTGTACTGCTAATACGAAGTCGAATTCCGCCTCCGCCAGCACAGGGTCAGCCATGGCGTCGAGAATTCTGGCCCGATCGCCCGCGTGGCAGGCCAAAGCTCGCTCGCGGGCAAGCGCACTAACACCTGGGTCGTACTCGACGCCAACGCCATTCGCTTCTGGAACGAGCGAAAGCAACTCGAGCAGATATCTGGCGTCTCCGCATCCCACGTCAAGGATACGCGTCGGTTTGCCCCCGTTCATCAGCAGACTGAGCAGGGGGAGCACGGCATCGTCAACACTACGTGAGCCGCGCGCAACGGCCAGCGAGGCGCTGTCCAGGTACGGTCCGGGAGAGCGCCCCCGCAGATGGTCCGCCATACCAGACCACGCGGCCGTGTCGAGGCGATGCACCTCTTCAATGCGCCCTCGCAGGCCCTCCTCGCCCGCCTTAGCCAGAGCGCGTGCGCGATGGCCCCGCAGCACCCACTCTCCGTTCCGCTTGCGACGCACAACGCGATGGGAGGCGGCGAGCTTCAGGAATCTCTTAAGTAGCTCGGTGTCATCGAGATTGAGTACGCGCACGAGATGCCCTGGCGTCGCGGGCCCGCTGGCCAATATCCTCAGCAGGCCAGTCTCGGCCGCCGTCGCAAGGATGTGGAATGCGTGGAGTCGCTGGATGTCCTGCGTTAAACTGATCTCGGCCCGCAAGCGAAGCAATCGATTCGGTCGTGCCAGCCAACGCCTCGTCGTCGCCCACCACAGTCGCGCGGGCGGGATTGGCGAGTCGGAGGCCGACAACAGCGCGGGGGCTGTCATGACCCCGGCCGGCCGTGGGCAGCTAACGGACCTGTCCGCACCCGATTGCCCGCAGTGCAGGACGGCTGAGGTTCAGCCGCAGATGGGGCTCCTGTTGTTTCGAGAGTCGCGATCCAAGCGCAGAGGGAAACCGCGTCCGGCGGGCCCTGTGTGGGGATTCCGTGGTCGAGCCATGCCTCCATCACCCCAATCAAGGCGTGGGCTGCTGCATAAGAGGATAGGCAGGTACGGTCCTCACCCAGCTCAGGGAACCAGATCATCACTGCAGCCCGAAGCCGCTCGGCAAGCCACGAACGGAACCACGAGCTCGGGCGCTGCAGGAGCAGAGCGCGGTAGAAGGATTGGTGGCGATCCAGCTGAGCGAAAAGCGCTTGGATCTTCGGCAGCCGCAGTTCGAGATCGGACACGCCGGGGAACCGAGAGGCGGGGGCCGTCGAGGCCGACTCGGTGGAGCCGTCACGGCCCGCAGGGCACGTCGGCCCCGGCAGGCCTAGGTTCCTGGATACCAGAGAGGTGATGAGGTCGTACTTGTCCACGTAGTGTCGATAGAACGTGCTACGGCTAACACCCGCTTTGTTCGTCAAATAGACGACGGTGATGTCATCGAAACCCACCTCGTGACATCCGCGCACCAGCGCGAGCTTCAACCGACGGGGCGCAGCCACCGCCTGCTGGCACCCGCTCATGAGGGACACTCCGCAATTGCGTCGCTGAGCGGCCTGTGTGCCGCAGAAATCACATCCGTACCAGTGGTTGTCCGACGGCGCGCTAGTTGCAGTTTCAGCATTATTGCCCCCGAGTCTAGTCCCTTGCACCCCTTACAGCTCTGCCCGTTTTGGCTGGTACACGCCCTTCATACCAGTGAACTGCGATAGAGGGAAGGTAGTGAAATATCACGCGGTACAAATCATGCGATGTGACCCGAGGCGCAGCCGAGGTCGCCCGGGAGCGGGTTAAATGGCGCGCACTCACAACCGTTGCAGGGATCGGTCGGCGATCCCCGCGGCGTTAGGACGTGCTTAGCGAAGGGTCGCCTATGCTGCCTCCGCCACAAAGCCAAGCCCCATTGCTCGTCGCATCGGCTGCCTCAGGCATGCAGCAGCAGGTTGCTCCGCTCGTGATCAGCGGGAGGTGCCTTGAGGTGCCCGTAGTCCTAGGAGGGTGCTGAACAAGGCGGCATCTCCTCGTTGGCTTTGGCGAGGGTGGCGGGCGGAGCGCCACCAATGGGTCGTCGAGCGGGGTTTCCGGTCAGCGCTCTGGGTGCGACAACGGGTCGTTGCGCCGGCCTGGTGTCATCCTGAGGCGCTCGGGG
>PDWI01009820.1_pt1 | contig 11211 bp, 10 predicted proteins | sample 1430891 | NCBI WGS metagenome assembly PDWI01 (sample SAMN01162508, study PRJNA174530) | Oral metagenome, whole genome shotgun sequencing project. | biome: Marine environment; feature: Marine mammal; material: Swab sample of the gingival sulcus; isolation source: swab sample of gingival sulcus... | reverse complement strand
AAAGACAGCATCCCATCGATTATGATATGTTCCTAAATTTTAAAAATAGCTTACAAAAGTCTAATGTGCCTATTCTTGTACAAGTAATGGATTGGTATGCGATTCCTGAGCGTTTTCGACAAAATATAGCAAGAAGAAATGAACGATTGGCGATTATATTATAATAATTTCAAAAGAAGATAAAAAAGAACTGGTTTGTATTTTTTGAACCATTTCTGGTTTTAATAAATTTTAAAGTAGTTGGAAATTTATATTAGAAAAGATAATAAAACATAATGAGAATACCAAGAATCTACCATCCTGAATTATTATCAGGGAAAAAAAATTGTATTTTAAGTGAAGATGCGACCAATCATATTGGTCGTGTTTTGCGTATGAGGGAAGGACAAGAGTTAATTTTATTTGATGGTACAAATCATATTTATAATGCTGTGCTTACAGAAGTCTCTAAGAAAAAAATTAGTGTTGATATTCTTTCAGAAACTTTTGATAATCGTGAGTCTAATTTACCTATTCATTTAGGGCAGGTTATTTCTCGTGGAGATAAAATGGAATTTACTATTCAAAAATCAGTTGAATTAGGGGTAAATATTATTACACCTTTATGGTCTGAACGTTGTGGCGTGAAGCTGGATAATACCCGTCAAGATAGAAAATTACAACAATGGCAAAAAATTGCAATTGCAGCTTGTGAGCAGTGTGGACGTAATATGGTTCCTGAAATTCGTCCTATTATGAAATTAACAGATTGGTGTTTAGAGCAAGATGAAATGCTTAAACTTAATCTTCATCCTCGGGCAAAATACACTATTAAACAGTTACCAAATATACCTGATGCAGGCGTGCGTTTACTTATTGGTAGCGAAGGTGGACTTTCTAAAGATGAAATTTTAATGACAGAACAACAAGGTTTCACCGAGGTACTGTTGGGTAAGCGAGTATTAAGAACAGAAACAGCTTCACTTGCAACTATTACTGCCTTACAAGTATGTTTTGGAGATTTAAGCTAGTGATGATGAATTTACAGGATCATTTTTTAATCGCAACACCTGATTTAGAAGATGACTATTTTTCTCATTCTGTAGTGTATATTTGTGATCATAATGATGATGGTGCTTTAGGTTTGGTTATTTCAGCACCAACTGATCTTTCCGTGATGGAATTATTAGCTAAAATGGATTTTCTTATAGCAGATTCGCGTGATTATACGAAAGATCAAATGGTGTTAAGTGGGGGGCCTATTAAGCCAGATCACGGTTTTATTTTACATACCAAGACTAATCAAGAATTTCTAGCAAGTAAGGCAGTTACAGATAGGATTATGCTGACAACTTCTGGCGATATTTTGGAAACGTTAGGCAGGTTAGAAGCACCAGAGAAGTTTTTAGTTTGTTTAGGTTATTCAAGCTGGTATGCTGGGCAACTTGAAAATGAAATTGCTCAAAATGATTGGCTTGTTGTACCAGCAGATGAGCATATTTTGTTTGATGTTGGTTATTTAGAACGCTGGAATGCTGCAAAAGAATTATTGGGTATTAATGGTATTCTTTCAAAAGCAGGATTTGCATAAAATGGGACAAACAGTTATTGCCTTTGATTTTGGCACGAAAAGTATAGGTTGTGCAGTTGGGCAGAGTATTACAGGGACAGCACAAGGTCTAAGTGCATTTAAGGCACGAGATGGTATTCCAAATTGGAGTCAAATTGAACAAGTTTTAAAAGACTGGAAACCAGATTTATTAGTTGTTGGATTACCTTTAAATATGGATGGAACAGAACAACCCCTTACTTTAAGAGCTAAAAAGTTTGCTAATCGCTTAAACGGACGTTTTAATTTACCTGTAATGCTGCAAGATGAGCGTTTAACAACGACAGTTGCAAAAGAAGAAATTTTTGCTCGTGGTGGTTATAGGGCTTTAACTAAAGGAAAAGTAGACTCTATTTCAGCTTGCTTGATTTTAGAGAGTTGGTTTGAGAATAATTAAGAAAATAGTATAAGAGAATAATTAATGCAATTAATTCGTGGACTTTATAATCTTCATCGTCATACAACCTTATCACAAGGCTGTGTTTTAACTATTGGTAATTTTGATGGTGTGCATTGTGGTCACCAGCATATATTACAACGCTTAAAGCAAAAATCACAACAACTAAAATTACCAAGTATTGTAATGCTTTTTGAACCCCATCCAAGAGAGTTTTTTGCTAAAAAATTTGCAAAAAATAATCAAGAAGTTACCGCTCCTGCAAGATTAATGCAATTACGAGATAAACTACATTATCTTAAACAACAGAAAATTGATTTTGTATTATGCCTGCGTTTTGATGAACATTTTTCAGAGCAAAGCCCACAAGATTTTATCCAAACACTTTTAGTTAAAAAATTAAAGGTAAAATATTTAAGTATTGGTGATGATTTTTGCTTTGGAAAAGCAAGACAGGGAGATTTTGAAACCTTACAGCAAGCAGGCAAGCAATTTAATTTTACTGTAGAGGATAGTTACTCTTATTGCTTTGAGGAGCAGCGTATTAGCAGTACATTGATTCGAGATGCTTTAAACAAAGATGATTTTACACTTGCTGAAAAATTGCTGGGTAAACCCTATGCAATTCGAGGACGTGTTATGCACGGTAAAAAACTTGGAAGAACGATCGGTTTTCCAACAGCAAATATTAAGCTAGATCGTTTTGTGATACCACTTTATGGTGTTTTTGCTGTAAAAGTAAACTTAAATGGCGAGCAGTTTTATGGTATAGCAAATGTTGGTAATCGCCCAACTATTAATGGGTTAAATGCTTTACTAGAAGTCCATCTTTTTGATTTTAATCACTTAATTTATGGGCAGAGTATTGAAGTGATTTTTATAGAAAAGATTCGCTCAGAAATAAAATTTCCTAATTTTGAAGCCTTAAAGCAACAAATTAAAAAAGATGTAGCAGAAGTAAAATCAATTTTTGGTATTTTATAATTATAATATTATATTAGCGGTGATTTTTTTATAAAAATTTACAGATTTAAAAAGGAAGAAAAATGACATTAAGAATTGCAGTTGTTGGTGCCGGTGGACGTATGGGACGTCAGCTTATTTGTGCTGTATTAAAGTCTGAAAATGTAGTATTAGGAGCAGCTTTTGAAAGAAAAGGCTCTTCATTAGTTGGGGCTGATGTTGGAGAATTGGCTGGAGTTGGTAATTTAGGTATTTTAGTTTCAGATAATCTGGAAAGTGAAACAGATAATTTTGATTTATTAATTGATTTTACTCGTCCAGAAGGAACGCTTGAACATCTGGTTTTTTGTGTTACAAATAATAAAAAAATGGTGATTGGTACCACTGGATTTGATGATGAAGGTAAGTTAGCAATTCAAAATGCCGCAAAAGAAATTCCAATTGTGTTTGCATCAAATTATAGCGTGGGAGTAAATTTAGTGTTTAAATTACTCGAGAAAGCTGCAAAAGTAATGGGAGATTCTTGTGATATTGAGGTGATTGAAGCCCATCATCGTCATAAGGTAGATGCACCTTCAGGTACTGCACTTTCAATGGGAGAACATATTGCTAAGGTACTAGATCGCGACTTAAAAACGCAGGGGGTTTTTGCTCGAGAAGGCATTACTGGAGAGCGTAAACGAGATGAAATTGGCTTTGCGACTATTCGAGCTGGTGATGTAGTTGGTGAGCATAGTGTGTGGTTTGCAGATGAAGGAGAGAGAGTCGAGATTTCTCACAAAGCATCAAGTAGAATGACTTTTGCAAATGGAGCATTACGAGCAGCTAAATGGCTTATTACAAAAGAGAGTGGCTTATTTGATATGACAGATGTTTTGTCTTTAAATGAGTTATAAATATTCGTAATTTATCCCCAAAGTACTATCTAACTTTGGGGATAAATTTAGTTAGTGAGAAAAACCAGTTCCCATTGAAATCATCAATAAAAAGAGTAAGTTATTTAAATCTTTTTCGGATAATTCTTTATTATTAAAGAAGATTTTTCCATTATCAATAACAAGTTTTAACTTAGCATCTTCATTTTCAATATAAGCTAGACCTTGTTGCTGCATTGGATAAATAATTTGATCTAAGGCTTGTTGAGCGGTTAATTTCGCTTCTTCTTCATTCATATCTAATTGATTAATTTGCTCTAACATTAACCGTGTTGTTGGTAGATTTAATATTATATCCAAAGAAGATTTTTGGAAAATATTTAATGCATCTTTTGTATTTAACAATAGATCAGGGTTAAATTTCTTAAGATTTATATCTAAAATAAGAGTGTTTTTTCCTGCTTTATTTTTTAGAGAGAAATCATTAATTTTAAATATAAGCCCCTCTGCTATTGCTTTTACAGCTTCATATCCCATCTTTTCATCTGATGAAATATTTTGTGTTTTAATTTTTTCAACAAAATCATTCCAAGATTTAGGATCACCAATAACATCTGCATCTAAATTAAAAGTACCTAAATTTTGAATTTTTTCACCATTTTGTAATTCAACTTCTAAAGATGTTTTACTATTGCTGACTATTTTTTTATTTTTAATTTCATTTAGGCTTGTAGTAATAAGATTTTTAATAGAAGCAATATATCCTTCTTCAGTATTGACTTGAATTAATTCACTTTTTAATTTGCCATTACCAAGTTGCAGATTTGTAAATTCAGATTTATTTGTATCCGCTTTATAAGTTATATTTTTAGCAAGTAATATAGGTTTTTGATTTTTATCTTTAATAGATAAAGAATGAAGAATTGTATTAATACTTATATTTTTATTATCAGATTCAATTTTAATATTAGCAGGTTTAATTTCTAATTCTGCATTATTATCTTTATAATTAATCTCTTTTGTATTAAGTTCCGATTGGATTGCTTCATTATAACTAATATCTGTTATTCCCGTTAAAAGAACCCCCTCTTTAGAGGCGGATTTTAATTTTTCAGGCATATATAAGGTGGTTGCAGAACTAATCATCTGAGGTGATAATTTTCCTTTAATAATATTATTTAAAGGGAAAGGTCCGTGATTAAGTTTTTCTTTACCTTTTAAAATAATTTTATCTTCTGAATTACTTGAATCTATTTTATTTAATGTAAACTGATACTCAGCATCTGAACTAAAAAAATGGCGATCTAGTTTAAAATTTTCAAACTTAGCCTCAATATTATAGGCTCTAAGTGTTTTTAGCTCGTTATTTGCTTTATTAATATATTCTTGATATTTTCCTTCTAATTGTGTACCCGTATAGTAAGTACCACCTAGTTCTGCAATACCAAGTAGTGCGATAACAGATAATGCAACTTTTGATAATTTCATAAAATCTCCTTAAAGATAAAGTGATTGCATAGATTGGATATTTTTTATTAAATAATCATTACTTTTTAGATAGTGTTGAAGTTTGTCCCAATCTAAATGAGTTAGATTATTTAATGCCATAAATTGTGCTGATAATACCTTATTTTCTTGTGAAAGAATACGGATAATATCAGCTAAGTTTTGTTCAAATTGATATTTTTGTGATTCTGATATTAGAGTTGGATCACAAGCGGTAAGGTTTTTAACTTTTTCTGCAATTTTATCATCTCGACCAATAAAATACCCACGTTCTGCTTTGCTTAAAGCACTGAAATACATCCCATCTAGCGTTGGTAATTTATTCAAGAAGTGTAGTAGTTCAGTTAGTTTTCCTTGTTTAAGTTCCAATTCTACTTCACAGATAGGATCTCTTCCCCATTTATTTTCAACCCAACCTAAATCTAATGCAATTTCAATTTCAGTATCTTGATATTTAATGATCCAAATAGTACGAGTTACATCAGTACTAAATACTTTTTCTAATGTTTGATGAATTCTTTCAGCATCAGAAAATTGTAAATTAAAATGATGATTAAACCGCTTAAAATCAGGTTTATTTGTTTCTAAATCTAAATTATATTCAGGTCGAATGTGTAACCCTCCGATAATATTTCCTTTAGTTTTAAGAGTCATTTCACAATGCTTATTGACTTCTCTAATACGCAGTCCCATTTTTTGTTTAGCAAAGAAAAGATCGGGGGTATCATAATAAGTATTTATAAGTTCATTTGTTTCTTGGTGTAAGATAGTTTGAGTATCGATCCAGCTTTTTATCGATTCGATATTTTCTGGCTCGATCATAATTTTTAATTCAATTTCATTTTGCATAGTGTTAGTTTTTATAGGGGCTAATTTAGAGAGAGTATAAAATAAATTAACCCCACTGAATAGTGGGGCTAGTTATGTTGCTAAATAATTAATAAAAATTTACTAATATTATCGGATAATAATATATAAATTTGTATTACCACGTTGAATATTTAAGGCAACAACATTTGGTTTTTTATCAAGGACTTTTCTTAAATCGCCAATATTATTTACAGTATGGCTATTTACTCCTACAATGATGTCTCCTTTTTCTAATCCATACATTTGTGCTGCAGAGCCTTTTTTAACATCTGAGACTTCGACACCTCTTGAATTATTCTTATTGTAATTATTAAATGTTGCACCTTTTAATACAGGTAATAATTCTTTTGAAGTGATTTGTGAATGCTCATCACTAGATTGTAATTTTACTTTTACCGTTTTTGTTTCATTTTCTCTTAAATAAGTAAGTTCAATTTCAGTACCAGCTCCCGATGTTGCAACTTTAGCTCGCATTTCAGTAAAGTTAGAAATTTTCTTACCATTCATTTTGATAATAACATCTCCAGGTTTTAATCCTGCTTTTTGAGCTGCTGAATCAGGTAATACTTCACTGACAAAAGCACCTTGCTGTGCGTCAATACCTAGTTCTTTTGCTAAGTCTGCATTGAGTTCTCCGCCTTTAATACCAAGCATTCCACGTTTTACTTGTCCATATTCAATAATCTGATTAACAAGGTTATGAGCCATATTACTTGGAATGGCAAAAGCAATACCTGCATTGCCACCACTTGGAGAGATAATTGCTGTGTTTACACCAATTAGCTCACCTTTTAAGTTAATTAATGGACCGCCTGAGTTACCTTGGTTTACTGCAGCATCTGTTTGGATGTAGTTTTCATATCCACGATCTAAGTTACCCATAGAGCGACCTAATGCTGAAATAATTCCAGAAGTAACAGTTTGTCCTAAACCAAATGGATTTCCGATAGCAACTGTAAAATCTCCGACACGAATTTTATCAGAATCAGCAAATTTAATTTCAGTTAAGTTTTTAGGATCTTCGACTTGGATTAAAGCAACGTCAGACATAGGATCTGCACCTACTAATTTAGCTTTAAATTTGCGTCCATCTTCTAATAAAACAGTTATTTTTTCTGCTTTATCAATAACGTGATTATTTGTTAAAACATAGCCTTTTTCTGCATTAATAATTGCACCAGAGCCAAGCCCTTTAAATTTATGAGAACGATTACCTTGATTACCGAAAAAATCATCTCCAAAGAAAAATTTAAATTCTTCTGGAAGATTCATTTGAGGGCTACTTTCTTTTGTTTTTCCTTCAACTTCAATACTGACAACCGCTTGCTTTACTTTTTCAAGCATTGGTGCAAGGCTTGCTGTTTGTGATGAATTATTATTTAAATTGGTAAAGGCATCTAAAATTGTGCTTGTTTCAGCGTGACTATAACTTGCGACATTTAAAGCTATCGCACCTAAAATAAGGGATGTAAGAAATGATTTTTTCATTATTTTATTCATTGTAACTCCTTGTTTAATATTAATTAAATAATTTTACTGTCTATGAAAATATACCTATATGACTTTGATTTTTCAATGAGGTTCAATCTATTTTATAAATATTTGTTATAAACTGATCACAAATTTATGTGATATGGCTCACACAATGATAATAATTTACTGAGCATTATCAAAAAAAATAATATAATTTCAATTATTTTTTAAGTTTTATTTGAGTAAGGAAAGTATAAATGAAAACGTTAAGTGAATTTATTGTTGAAAAACAAGCGGAATATCCTAATGCAAAAGGGGAATTAACAAGTATTTTATCCGCAATACGTTTAGTTGCAAAGATTATTCATCGAGATATTAACCGTGCTGGTTTAACAGATGAGATTACAGGATTTTCTGGTGAAGAAAATGTGCAAGGTGAATGCCAAATGAAGCTTGATGTTTTTGCTCATAAAAAAATGCAACGAGCATTATTAATGCACGGAGAAGTAGCAGGTTTTGCTTCTGAAGAGGAAGAAGATATTGTTATTTTTGATAATGAACATGCACGAAATGCAAAATATGTTGTTTTAGCAGATCCATTAGATGGCTCATCTAATATTGATGTAAATGTGGCAGTAGGCACTATTTTTTCTATTTATAAACGTATTACACCTATTGGAACACCCGTTACTAAAGCAGATTTTTTACAGGAAGGAAATAAGCAAGTTTGTGCTGGTTATGTTGTTTATGGTTCTTCAACAATGTTAGTTTACACAACAGGAAATGGTACAAATGGGTTTACTTATGATCCTTCATTAGGTTCTTTCTATTTATCTCATCCTGATATTAAAATTCCAGAACAAGGCTATATTTATTCAGTGAATGAAGGACAATATGTGAAATTCCCTCAGGGGGTAAAAAAATATATTAAATATTGCCAAGAAGATGTACCAAGTGAAAAACGTCCTTATTCTGCACGTTATGTTGGCTCATTGGTTTCTGATTTTCATCGTAATATGTTAAAAGGAGGTATCTATATGTATCCATCTTCAACAAATTATCCGAATGGGAAATTACGCTTATGCTATGAAGGAAACCCAATGGCATTTTTGGCAGAACAAGCTGGAGGGGTTGCAACAAATGGAGAACAACGTATTTTAGATGTAAAAGTAACAGAGTTGCATCAACGAGTACCGCTATTTATTGGCTCAAAAAAAATGGTAGAAAAAGTACATCAGTTTTTAGATGAAAAAATGTAGATGATATAAGATTCAAGGTATTAACATATTTATAAATAAGGGATAAATCTCTAACATATAAAGGCTAAATAATAATTGTTTATTTAGCCTTTTATTCAGCGTTATTTTTGTCCTTTATGCCTAGTTTTATTATTTTAATCTTCTTGTTAAACAAATGAAAAACATTTCTATTTAGATTTGATTTTGGTATAATAAACAACAATTTTATGTTTATAAAATGACTTTATGGTTTTAAGGATAAAAGTGAAAGAAAAATATTATAATAATTTAATTTTATTGTTTGGATTGCTATTTGTTTCATCATCTAGCTATGCTGGACATATTATACAAAATAGTGCCAAGCTAGATGCGTTATTAGCTTCATTTCCTCAAAATGATTGGGTTATTAAAAATCAGAATAAAAACCAAATTGAAGAGACGGTTAATGAGAAAGTTGAGCAACAACCTAAAACTTATAAAATTGCTGTAGAGGATAAGTATAATTTATTAAATCAGAAAGAAATTGCTTTTAAAGATCGAGATGGCTTAAAGCAAGGACTAAATGATTTATTAGCAAAATTGTTAGATAAAGGCTATGTCACTTCTTCAATTGTTTCTGATGGAGGAAAGATTAAAGTTATAGAAGGAATGGTTGATAAAGTCATTATGAAAGACTCTTCAACTTTTTTCCCAAATATAAAGAAAAAACTTTTTGATATTAATTTAGAAGGAAAAATCTTAAATTTAGCGGATATTAATAGATTTGTTGAAAAATATAATCAGAATACAACAAATAAATTGAATGTATCAGTTGATAATAGTGATAAACCTCATTATTCAAATATTGTTTTAAAAAATGACTATCATTTTAAAGTAACCCCAAGAGCCGAAGTTAAGTATTATATATTAAAAGAAAAAGAGAAAAATACTTATAAGTTAAATTATAATTTAGGGTTAGATTTTGAACAAATTTTAGGCTTTAATGATAGATTAAGTTTAAATGGAATGTTTATGAAGTTGGATCAAGTTGCAAGTTTAAATTATAGCTTGTTAGCAAAGAACACAACGATTGGATTAAATTATTTGTATTACAAAAATAAAGATGAGTTTTATAAAACAAGTAAATTATATTCTTTAGGATTGAGTGCCAGTACGCCATTGGTGAGTGAGCCTGATTTTATGGTGTCGAATGTAGTGTCTATTTCGCAAGAAAAAGAAGTAGAGAAAATAAAGAATACCGAATTTGTTAATCGATCTTATACAGGGCTAGGTACAATATTTAGCTTTAGAAAATATGTACTAAAAGAAAAAGATATATATAGTTTTGGTTTTATTCCAACTATTGATATAAAGTTAGCAAGAAATAAAAGTAAAAATGATAAAAATTTATGTTTAATGCTTCATTCTAATGCAGATTTTTCGTATAAGTATTATACATTAGACGCTTTTCTAGGTTACAGCAAATTAGTGTCTGGTGATGTGTTGTATGATAAATGTAAATACACAAATAATCTGACTGATTTTGATAATGCACCACTTACTTATAAAGATGCTGAATTTGTTTCTTACATAAATAATACAATGAAATATCCAATAACAATTAAAAATTTTACATTAGCACCTTTTGTTGAGATGGCATTTGGACGTGATTTTAAAAATAAAGAAACATTAATAGGTGGTGGTGTTGGTGCAGTTGTATCAGGTAGTTATATAGGATTAGGAACTAAGTATAGTCGAACTAAAAATGAAAGTTCGATTACAATGAAGTTAAATATACAATATTAAATCTTGAAATAAACAGGTAGTAAGTGCTGATACTGTTGTTGATAAAAATAAAGCGGGTAATACAACCGTTAAAATTACTAATGGTGTGAGTCAAATTGATATTAGTACTCCAAATGCAGATGGCGTATCAATGAACTTTTTTGATAAGTTTAACGTTGAAGGCAAGGGTACTATTATTAACAACAGTAATGTTGATTATAACTCGGTACTTGCTGGTCGAATTAAAGGAAATAAAAACTTAGCGAAGCAAGAAGCTGACGCTGCGGTAATGAATGTAACAGGTCGTGATAAAACTAAATTGATTAGTCGTTTAGAAGCGGCTTCTTCAAAAGATTTACACGTTTATATTGCCAATGAAAACGGTATTTTGGTTGATGGTGCATCTTTTGAAAATATCCAAAAATTAACCTTAGCGACAGGTAAAGTGAACAAAAAATTAATCACTGATGTTAAAGGTGGTGAAGTGGTTATTTCTGGTAAAGGCTTAAAAGGGGTTAAAAACCTTAATATCTTTGC
>PDWI01009432.1_pt1 | contig 11211 bp, 12 predicted proteins | sample 1430891 | NCBI WGS metagenome assembly PDWI01 (sample SAMN01162508, study PRJNA174530) | Oral metagenome, whole genome shotgun sequencing project. | biome: Marine environment; feature: Marine mammal; material: Swab sample of the gingival sulcus; isolation source: swab sample of gingival sulcus... | reverse complement strand
CTTTACGAGAAATTTATAATTTCGAAGTAATCTCATAATCAACAATTTATTTTTTGAGATTACTTCACTATCGTTCGTAATGACACCTTTTTAGACAGCTTCTTTTCTTTTTGATTATTTATCTTCTTTTTTCTAAATTCCTAAAGAAGTAAATAATTCGATTAATTTAGGACTTGAAGGTCTCGGCGCTTTTGCCTTTACTATTTTTCCTTGTGGATCTATTAAAATAAATCTTGGAATACTCGTAATTCTATAATTTTTTGCAAAATTTATATCTCTTTTTGAGAATAGTTGTACTCCTCCAACTGCTTTTTCTTTCACCATTGCTTTCCAACCGTCAAAATTTGATTCCTCATCAGTAGAAATACTTAAAAATGCAATCTTATCATTTCCTTTATACTTTTCGATTACTTTTTTATAATAAGGCATTTGCTCTTTACAAGGTCCACACCAAGTAGCCCAAACATCAATATAAACAAATTTACCTTTAAAATCACTCAAAGATTTTGTCCCTCCATTATAATCTACATACTCTTTGAATTCAGGAGCAACTATTCCCTTAAAAAGGTGTTCTTTGATGTATAATTCATTTTCATGGAGCTGTCTAAGCATTTCTTTTACTTGCTCAATTTCCAACTTTTGATATGCTACAAATGATTTATTCACATCTTTTATAGCATTTAAATCAGCATTAAAATTCTTAGTATAAACATTTAATTCCTTTTCAAAATCTTCTTTAGATAAATGTAATTTTTCAGTTTGAAAAGCTTCTCTTTTGAGCATATTGACAGCTAGAAAATTATTTTCTTCCGCTCCTTTTCCTGAATATTTAACGGTTTCATCAAACTGCTTTGTATCTAATGTTAAATTCAAATTAGAACCTACCTCAAGAAATAAAGGCGTATATTCTTGCCCATGAGACACTGCAAATATCCCTTCAGAAATAGTTAAAGAGTCTTTAAATGCTCCATTTTCATCTAATTTAATTTCCTTCTTATCATTAGTTTCTAAATTAATAATATAGAGTTGGTCGCCTTTTTTATTTGTTATTTTTCCTGATAAATAAGCAACTCCCTTATCTTTTGAAAATTTAGGAGCTTTTAACTCTTGAGTTTGTTCTTGTTTAACTTCTGTTTTAACCTCTTTTGGAGTATCTTTCTTTTTAGAGTTACAAGCAGTCAAAGTCAACACTGCAAGAACCATCATCATTTTTGTTTTCATATAATTGTTTTAAAGTTAGAAACGATTTAATATTTCTATCATTTTTTTATCTGAAGGTGCAGGCGCATCTGCATCTATAATTTTTCCTTGAGGATCAATCAACATAAAACGTGGTAAATCTTGTAATTTATACGTTTTTTTGAAACCCTTATCAATTTTACTAAATAATTCAATCGTATTATGTGATTTAGCAATCATCTTCTTCCAAACTTTTTTAGAACGTTCTTTATCTAAAGAAATACTTACGAAATCAATATTTTTGCCTTTATATTTTTTTGCTAATTTTTTAAAATAAGGAGCTTCTCTTTTACAATATCCACACCAAGTTGCCCAAAATTTTATATAGAGATATTTCCCTCTAAGACTTTTTAAAGTATATTTTTTACCTTTAGGATCTTCATAAGGATATGAAAAATCAGGAGCCTCAGTTCCTTTTCCTAAATTTTTAACTAAAAAACTTTTAAATTTATATACCTTTTTAGCTCTTTTTTCAAAACTTTTAATATATTTAGCTTGTTTTACCTTGAAAAGACTGTCATTTGCTTTTGCCAATTCAGTTCTGAATATTTGCGAATAACTATTTAATTTATCTTGGAACTGTGCTTTTGTTTTGTGATATAAAGTTTCATCATCAAAAAATTCTTTTTGCATTTGTGCTTTTTTAACCATATACGCACTTTCCTCATAACCTTTTCCTGTAAGAGTTACATTGGAAAAATCTTTAGGATTAAACAAAGCTTTGATATTATCTCCGTTTTTAACATAAATCACATTCATTGTTTCTCCGTCAGACAAAGCCAAATACGAAGGGTGTTTTAATTTAACAGTGTCTTTAAATACACCATGAGCATCAACCTTAATGTGTTTATTAACATTAGCTTTTTTACTTTTTAATATAATTTCTTTTAAGCCTTTTGGAGCTCTACCCGATAAAGTGAAATAATCTTTTGATGAAGAACATGAAGCTATCATCAGAAAAGAACATAACAGTATAAGTAATTTTACATTTTTCATCTATTCTATTTTTTATGTTACTTAAAACATTTCCAATGGCAAATATAATTAAAATCATTATGTTTTAAAAACTTATTAGGTATTTTGTTATTTAATTTAGAATTTGTGTAAAATATTATTGTGAAATTTTTTGTAAAAAATAGAATAACAATCCACCTAAAAAATAAACTACAATATCAATAATGTCATAAGTATATCTAGGTACATTTTTAGGAAGATAATATTCAAAAATAAAACTATATAAAGCACAAACATACACAATCAAAACAGGAGAAATTCTATAGGTTTTATTATTTCGGATTTTTTGAATTGATACCAAACTAATAATCAATGTTATTGGTATTATTAAAAAATCATTAACATAATTATTAATAATCATAGGAAGGGGAATTTGTAATTTTTGTAAAGTATAAATTCCAGCCCCAATTAGTAAAAAACCAAACAAATATTTTTTCAAAACAATATTTTAACCACCTAAAACCATAGCTGTTAGCCATGCTATACCAGCTCCAATAACACTAATCACAACAACTGCCGAATACAAAATATACCCAATAACACGAACTAAAAAGAAACGATTTGTTTTCATTCGTTCAATAAAACTTGGTTGCTCTTTTTCTTGTTTGAGTTTAATTATTTGTTCCTGTAACATTTTCTGTTCTCGAAGTTCTTGCTTTTTCTTGTACGAAAGTATTTCTCCACATTTTTCACAAACATCATTATTAACATTCATGAAATTACATTTAGGACATTTTTTATATGATGTTACAGACATTTTAATTCGATGTTATTAAACCCACTCAATATTTAATTTTTGTAATTCCGAATTTAATTCGATTAGTGATTTGGGCTCAACTATTAATGTGTTGATTGTAAGTTCTTTTGTATCTGTTTTCAAAATATAATCCCCAGCAAAAGTTTTAATTTGCTTTATTTCTAATAATTTTAATTGCTTCGCATAAGGTCGATTTATTTTTATAAATTCATCAGTAATAGTCAAATATTTATATCGTATTTGATAAAAATACACAGCCAAATATATTACAGAAATTACAACCAAACCGTAATCAACCCAATTTATTTTTTCTTTTGTAAAAATAATAACCAAAAAATAAACCAACCAAAACAATCCCATAAAAAGATTAACATTTACATGTCTTTTTTTGTAGTCTATTTTCATTTTTGAACTCGTTTTGATGCTTTTTGTACTTTAATTTTTAAATTTTCTTTGTATTCGATAATTTTATCAAGTACATTTTTATCCGATACTCCAATAATTTGCCCAGCTAAAATTCCAGCATTTTTAGCGCCATCAAGTGCAACAGTTGCTACAGGAACACCTCCAGGCATCTGCAAAATTGATAATACAGAATCCCAACCATCAATAGAATTTCTACTTTTGACAGGAACTCCAATAACAGGCAAAGGACTCATACTTGCTACCATTCCAGGTAAATGTGCTGCTCCTCCAGCTCCTGCAATGATAACTTGAATACCTCTTTTATGAGCATTTTTAGCATAATCAAATAATTTTTCAGGAGTTCGATGTGCTGATACAATATCAACCTCTGTTTTTATACCAAATTCTTGCAATACATCTATAGCTTCTTGCATTACCGGAAGATCTGAATCACTTCCCATTATTATTCCTACCATTTTTTTATAATTTAGATTCATCGATATAAATAGTGTCACTAGTCAAATCTTTTGCTACCCATTCAGTTAGATTTTGTTTTGATTCAAATCCATATCCTTTAATAACTCCTCTAGGCGATGTCAATCGGAATCCTTCTTCCGTAAAAACATATTCTTTTTTTTGATCCCAAAAAAGTTGGTTTGTTTCTAAAATCATTTTTTTGCTATAATTATGAATTATAACATTACCTACAATTTCAGAAATTCCTGTCCTTTCATAGCTAACAGCATATTTTCCTGTTATTTTAGTAGAATCTTTTTTATTCTTGATCATGACAATCTCGACTCCTAAAGGAAATTCTTGATAAGGATGTTCGTATCGATTTGAATAATCTAATAGTAAAGGAGAACGAAGAATATTTTTAACAATTCCGTTTTCTTTATATCGATGATTAATATTTTTAGCTTGTCCTATAGGTCTATTTTTATCTTTTAACAAGTCTCGCACCTCATTTGGGCTATTATTACATGAAAAAAACATTGTAGCTACAAAAAGAGCTACAATGTTTATATAATATTTATGGACTTTAAAATTCATTTTCTAATACGCTGGAACTTTCACTGTTTCTCCAATCCAACAACCTATTTTATAGGTAGAACCTGCTTTTATATTATTTTTAAAAAGCAATGATGTTGAAGGGATATTTTTTTGGTAATATCTTATAAATTTACCTGCTCCACAACTAGGATCTACAGCTTTGGCTCTCATTGCTTTGTTTAAAGCAGCAACATATACCATACGCTTTTCGAACTCATTTGTTCCACAAGAGTTTGCACTTTTTTGGTATAAATTAGCAATTAATAAATACGCTTTCCCTAAATTAGGATTAAATCCTAATGCTTGATTTGCTAAACTTCTTGCTTTCGATTTTTGACCTCTTTTCTTAGCTTCTAATGCTTCAACATATTTCATTTTAGCCTTTTTGATAGGGTCTGTTTCTAACTCAAAAGCCTTCTTTCTCATTTGAGATGCCTCTGATGAATTTCCTTTATTATCAAGGATTAAAGCTAAATAAACATATGCATTTGCTGTTTTAGAAACTTCTGCATAAGAACGTACTAATTGCTCATATAATGGGTCGTCTTTACAATCTTTATCACTTAATCTTGCAACAGAACGACTTAACCACTTTGCATTTGTTTTATTAGTTTCATATTGCTTTTTTAATAACGGAACTAATAATTCACATTTTGCAATTTCACTAACTTTTTGATCTAATAAACGTTCTAACTTACCTAAAGATTTCGTACTTACTTTATAATATTTTAACGCCTCAGTATCTTCATCTGTTAATGTTCCAGCTTCTTCTTTATCTAAATACGGTTTCATTTTAGCATTATATGCTTCCTTTTTTTCTACGACAGTTTCCATTACATCATCATAGGTATCAAAAACAAAAGAAGGATTTGTGTCTTTATTCTTTTTATAGATTGTATTGAAATATAAATACACGTTCTTAACACTCATTTCTTTAGGATATTTATACGCTTCCTTTAGTATAGCAAAAACCTCATCAGGAGTACCAATTTTATTTCTAATTAAATAAGTAGCATATTCATTATGAGCAACTCCTATCTCTTTTTCAGGATAATTTACAATTCTAGTCTGATATATTTTTTTCATTAAAGTATGATCCTTTTTAGCTTTAGCTAACATTGCTCCATACTTATAAATGTTAATAGATAACTTTGGGCATTTTTGCATTAACTTTTCTAAAACAGGTTTCGCTGTATCATACTTTTTTGCTTTAACATCTCCTTTGAATAGGTTGTAATCCATTACACATTCTTCTGTTTTTTGTGCAAATAACCCAGTACTTGCAAACAAAAAAACTCCTATTATAAAATTCTTCATTTTTTTCATTTGTATCTGTCTTTTTTGTTAATCTATTTTTCTCTTTTTAAACCAGTTTACACTATTTAAAGATAAACCTAATTTGACATTGAAATAACGCTCTTTGGTCAATATTTCATTAGATGTTCCTTTTATTCCGTATTCAAATCCTAAATTTATTGTAGATATTTGTTTTGGGAACGGTAATGATAATCCAATATTTATGCCAAAATCATTTAACGATGAATATTTTGAACTGTTTTGTGATTTTATTAACAAACCTGTCTTCTCATAACGAAGCCCTGCTCTATACGTAACTCTATTCCAATAACTTGATATAGAATTGATTTTCGGAATATAATATCCTCCTAATGAACTTGAGAAGGAATCAGAAAAGTTAATATTTTTTTGTTTCGAATGATGTTTAGGCTTTTCAGAAAACTCTGAATTCAAGCCTACGAACCATTTATTAGGAGTTCCTAATCCAAAACCCAAAACCACAGACATAGGATCTGACAATGTACCATCTACTTTTCTATCAAATAAAACATCATTTGGTATTTCATAACCTTTTATAAAAGAAAGTGTATACATTTTTTCATTATTAGAGGTAGATAAGTTATTTTTTAACTTTACCGCTAAACCTGCACTTAACTTAATTGAATTAATTAATTTTGCTTCATAATGCGCTCCTACTTTTAATTGTAATCCACGAACATTCGAACTATTATGATATTTAGTAGCAAGTAAAACATCTGAATTAACATCTAATATTGTTTTTTCAATACTTCCAAAAACATAAGATGTTTCCAAACCTAAAGAAACTCCTTTATAGACATTTACTCCAAAACTTAAAAATAAGTTATTCAAACCTCCTGAGCCTTCTAACCTTGTTAAATCGTTATTATTTTTATTTAATAACGAATATCCTACAAAAGATTTAGGAAGAAGCCCTAAACTAACTCCTGCTTTATCACCAAAAGGAAAACCTAAAGCAATGTAACTTAAACCTGTTGAGTTTGTTTTCTTTGTAGAATTAGGTTCAACTAAGGTTTGGAAAGTTGATTGTCCTCCTAACCCATAAGTTGTAACACGAAGTTTTGACAAAGCAGCAGGATTGACAAAATTCAATGATTGATAATCTTGACAAGCAACCCCAATTCCTCCCATGGAAGATTGTGCCACTGTCTTTGATTGATATCTTTCACCTATTCCAAAAGCCGAATATGGAGAAAAGTTATTTTTTTGTCCTACAACATTTAATGCTGTTACTACAGCAATTATACTAATTATTTTTTTTACCATCACCTTGTATTATGTATCAAAATTTTATATAAACCTTCTAATAAAAAGTTTGAATTCGCAAATATGGGACTTTTTAATTGTTTAGACAAGAAAAACATGTCTCCACCTGTTAAAACAATTGTTAAATTTTCATATTTTTGTTGATATTGCCCAATAATTCCTTCAATTTCATTAATAATTCCATTAATTACTCCTGAATGAATTGAGTTTTTTGTATTGTTCCCAATAAAATTTTCTATTTCTTGTGTTTCTAACAAAGGTAATTTTGCTGTATAATCATGTAGCGCTTGATAACGAATTTTAATTCCCGGTGAAATTGCCCCACCAAGATATTCTGCATTCTTTGTAACAAAATCATACGTAATACATGTACCTGCATCAATGATCAATACATTTTTATTAGGGAATTTTTGCACCCCAGCTGACACCAAAGCTATTCTATCAACACCTAACGTTTTTGGGGTTTCGTATTTATTAACAAAAGGCACCTTTGTTTGATGATTTAATTCAATAAGATTTAAAATTCGTTGTAATTCCAGTACATCATTGGCAGACAATTTACCAACAGAAGATATAATTCCGCTTTTTATTTCATATTCAGAAATAATATTTTTGATAGTAGAAATAATTTCAGACTTATCAAAAATATAATGTTTTATAATTTTTTCATCTTTAAAAATTGCTGTTTTTACACGTGTATTTCCTACATCTACAATTAGATACATATTTGACTCTTAGTTAGAAAGCAAAAATATGAAAAAAAAATTACTTTTTTATTTGGTGGAAATAAAAATCTATTATATATTTGCATCCGCTAACGCGATGGTGCCTTAGCTCAGTTGGTAGAGCAAAGGACTGAAAATCCTTGTGTCCCTGGTTCGATTCCTGGAGGCACCACCATAAAAATCGTCTAAAAATTATTTTTAGGCGATTTCTTTTTTGCTTAATTTTACATCAAATTATGTCAAAATCATTAAATTTGGCAAAACATTTCATTAAAATTTATGGAAAAATATAGTTGTAAAATAAAGGATTTAAGACGTATTAAATCTGACATACCCGTTAACTTGGTATTGAGTGGCGGTGCTGAACGAGGTGTTGCTCATATCGCTTTATTAGAAAAATTAGAAGAACTGGGCATCAAAATTAAGGCCATTTCAGGAGCAAGTGCAGGTTCTTTGGTTGGCGTTCTTTATGCATCAGGAAAAACACCCAAAGAAATTTTAGAATTTTTTAAATCCACAGAAATATTTCAGTTTTCTTGGATTTCATTAGCTAAACCTGGTATTTTCAATATAGAAAAATACGCAACACTTTTAGAACCTCATATCAAATCAACATTTGAAGAATTACAAATTCCATTAACTGTTGCTACAACAAATTTGAATAAAGGAGTTACTGAATATTTTGATAAAGGAGATTTATTAAAACCTATTTTGGCTTCGTGTGCTGTTCCTGGATTATTCAATCCTTTAGAAATGAACGGCTAGTTATATAGTGATGGAGGAGTTCTAGATAATTTTCCTATAAATGCTTTTAAAAATTCGATGTATCCTACAATAGGAAGCAATGTTTTTGCAACTTCTTATAAGCAAAATAACGAATTAGATTCTACTTTTAAGATTATTTCGCACACCTTTAAATTATTATCGGAGGCATCAGAAGAACACAAATTACATAAAACTTTTGCTACAGTTTGTTTTCCTCTAGATGAGTTTTCAGGATTTGATGTAAAAGAGGTTGAAGAAATTTACACAAAAGCCAAAAAATATATTGAAGATAATATTTAATTATAAACAAGCTCAAAGTTTTTTGTATTTTGAGCTTGTTGTTTATATTTCTAAAACTCAAATTCGCCAATTAGCACACCATTTTTGTTTTGTGTGCTATTTTTCTTTTTATCACTTTGGAAAACCACAATTTTTCGCTCCTGATTTCCTGATGCATAATCAATATAAATCTCTGCCATTAAAGTTGTTGCACCTGATACCGAAACTTGTCTTTCTCCAAAGAAATTAGTTTCAATTTTATATTTTCCTTTTATTGCTTTTTTAAGCAAAAACTGCTCAGGACCAAAACCACCTGTAAAATCTCTACTTAAACGCCCTCCTATTTCGGTTCTATTATGACTATACATACATTTTTCGCCTCGTGGGTCGGTTACCCAAAGGTCAATGTCGGTGTTATCCTTGTTCCAATTTAGTACAACTCTAATATTTACAGGTAAATCAGCAATTAGTTTCGGATTGATTTCACTAATATCCAACTTAGATTTTCTTCGGCTAATCAACTGATTTAGTTCCATTAGAATCGTTTCTTCAATACCGTTATCTCTCATTGCGATTTCTTCGCTATACGATTTTGTTAAAATTTTATATAAATTATCCAACGCTTTTTGATACTCGCCGTTATCTTCCAAAGCCAAAGCGTAATCTCGGTAACTTTGTGGGTCAAATGGTCGCCAATCCAGCACTTTTTTTGTTATCCAAAGTTCTTTTTTATAAGCCCTTATTTTCTTTAAACGATATGCTAAAAGTTTATATAATTCGGCATTTTCCAAACCTAAATCAGCAATAGAACTCAATACTTTTAACGATAATTTTTTGTCTTTTTTCCATAAAATTTGAGCAACATCAAAATAATAACTCGGTGTTGTTTTGTAATTTTCTCTATGTTTTAAATAAATTTGATAGATTTCATCGGCATTTTTTTCTTCAAAGAATTTCATATATTCTTTGTCAGATTTTACCTCAACCACCGTTATTTTTCCTGATTTTTTGGCTTTTCTTTTTTCTTTTCTTACACCTCTCAAAGCAACAGGACGGCTTTGAGTAACACTCACTCCTGCGACTACTACTTCTTCAAGAACTGCGTCTTCTTCACTTTCATCAGATTCTGTTGATTCAATTATGGTTTCTCTAACATCCTCTTCATCATTTCTTATATCTCTTTGAGAACGATTTGATGGTGGAGGTGGTGGCGGTGGCGGAACAACACTTATAGTATCTTTTTTCACTTTCGGATAACGTTTTTTAGGTCTAAAATCGGTATTCCACCATTTTTTTAAACTTATCATCATTTGTTCAGCATCTTTCATAATACTTTTTCGTTTTTCGGTCAGACGCTCCAAATTGGATTTTGTGATTTTGTTATACTCGTCTTGCAACTCTGCTGGTGGCGAAATTTTATAACGCACATAATCTTCCACACGCTCCAAAACCATTAAACTTGTGTTGCTTGTTACGATGCTAAATTGTTTTGCTATTTCCTCAATTTCAGACTGATGATTGCCCGTTTGTAACTCTAAATCAGTAATTTTATATTGAGCCCAAAATTTAGAAATATCCCAATTTTGAGTGCTATTTTCTGATGAATTTAAAACTACTTTTTGCGTAAATTCAACCTTGTTTCCGTAACCAAATTTCAATTTTAAAGTCGTTTTAGGTTTATATAAAATCCCTGCAACGCTCAAATTTCCGTTTGTAATGGTCGTATTTGCCGATACAACATCGGAAACGCTTTTGTTTTGCTCAATTCCTAAAAATCGTAAATTGTCAAAAGTCAGATTTTTAAGTAAAACTTCGGACGTATTTTGATTAAGATTTAAAACCGCTCCATTTTTCGCTGATAATTTTACTAAATTTTGGTAATTCGCTTTTACCGATGAAATAATACTATAAATACGTTGATTTACACTCGGTTTAAAATCGCCAAAAGAGGAAATTCCGTCTGAAAATAATAAAATTTCGTCTTCTGAAATATTTTTTAAGGTTTCAAAATCTGTTCCTCCGTCATATTGAATTTCAGTTAAATACGATTTTAAATCGCTGAAATTTCCATTTTTTATGTTGAATTTTTTTGCTTTTGTAAAGGTGTTGTTTAGCGTATAAACTTGCACTTTTACATTGCCAATCCATTGTAGATATTTTTCTAATAAGGCAAATTCTTTTTCGTGGTTTCTATCCATTCCGCTGAGTGAATTATCCCAAACCAAAGCGATTTTTTTCGGTTTTGTTTTTTCACGAGTGTTTTTAGGAATAGTAATATTACTCAAAAAATAAAAACTATTTTGCGATGCAGGTTGAAAAACATTTTTTATTTCTTTGTTTTTCTTCGGAATACAAACGGTTAAATTTTCCTTT
>PDWI01014363.1_pt1 | contig 11214 bp, 8 predicted proteins | sample 1430891 | NCBI WGS metagenome assembly PDWI01 (sample SAMN01162508, study PRJNA174530) | Oral metagenome, whole genome shotgun sequencing project. | biome: Marine environment; feature: Marine mammal; material: Swab sample of the gingival sulcus; isolation source: swab sample of gingival sulcus... | reverse complement strand
ACACCAAAGATAGTCAAAAATCTATTTCACAGGGATTTAACATGGTCTATACCCTCCAAAGACAAACAGTTATTTCTTACTTTTGACGATGGACCTACGACTGAGTTGAATACTTTTATCTTGGAACAACTACATACATACAATGCCAAAGCTACTTTCTTTTGTGTAGGCGAAAATGCCGAGGCTCATCCTCATCTTATACAAGACATCATAAACGAAGGACATAGCATTGGCAACCACACCCACAACCACCTCAATGGCTGGAAAACCCCTACAAACAAGTATGTAGAAAATGTGAAACAAGCCAATACACATTTACCAACACCCCTTTTCAGGCCTCCCTACGGACGTATCAAACGCGCTCAAATACAAGCCTTGAAAAAAGATTACACTATTGTGATGTGGTCTATCCTTAGCGGCGATTTCGATACCTCTATCACACCGGAACATTGCCTCAAAAATCTGATGCGCAGCCAAGTCGGCGATATTATTGTGATGCACGACAATATAAAAGCAAAGGACAAACTGTACTACAGCTTGCCCTTATTCTTAAAACATTATACCGAGAAGGGATATCAATTTTTGCCAATAGACGATAAGCTGTAAGCTTTAGGCTGTAGGCTTTAGAGTGCTTGGCGTTTTCTTGCAGAACCTAACTAGTGCCTGCAAGAAAACCCTTTATTTTTTAAGTCTCTGATAAGAAAGCTCCAAAGACGAGGCTTGTGAAATTTTGAAAATCAAGGAGTTTACTAAAGTAAATGACTGTTTTGGATAAAACAAGCTGCACCTCAGCAAAATGTAAGCAAACCTACTTTTGCACTCGGTTTGCTCTGTTTTTCAAAATGAGCGTAACGAAGTATTTGGCGTTTTCTTGCAGAGACTAACTAACTCTCGCTAAAATGCTTATGCATGCTGGCGGCAGCATTTCTACCATCGCCCATGGCCAAAATAACTGTGGCTCCTCCTCTTACAATATCGCCACCGGCATAGAGACCTTCTACAGAGCTTTCTCTGCTTTCTTCGCCTACTTCTATAGTACCCCATTTGCTTATTTTTAAGCCCGGCACACTATTGGGGATAATAGGATTGGGTGATACACCAATGGCTACCACTGCTATATCTATAGGAATCACCTCTGTTTTGCCTTCTACAGGCACCGGGCTGCGACGTCCGGAGGCATCGGGTTCTCCCAACTGCATTACTTGTACCTTTACAGCTTTTAGTTTACCGTTTTCGCCTATATATTCTATAGGATTTCTAAGAGTGTTGAACACTACACCTTCTTCTCTGGCATGGCGCACTTCTTCTGCTCTTGCAGGCAATTGCTCATCGGAACGACGGTAAATAATCATAGCTTCTTCGGCACCCATTCTAAGGGCAGTACGTACGCCGTCCATAGCGGTATTACCTCCACCTACTACAGCAATACGTTTACCGTGCAATACAGGTGTATCTGAGCCTTCTTTACCTGCAAACATTAAGTTGACACGAGTAAGGTATTCATTGGCAGACAATACACCGTTTAAATTTTCACCGGGTACATTCATAAAACGAGGCAAACCGGCACCACTGGCTACATAAAAGGCTTTGAAACCATCGGCTTTGAGTTCTTCCATAGTACGTGTGAGACCTACTATATAATTGGTCTCGAATTTAACACCCATGCGCTTCAAACTTTCTATCTCTATATCTACCAAAGCATTGGGTAAGCGGAATTCGGGAATACCATATTTCAACACACCGCCTATTTCGTGCAAAGCCTCAAATACGGTAACATCGTAACCGTATTTTACCATATCGCCTGCAAAGGCCAAACCCGAAGGGCCTGAACCTACCACCCCTATCTTGATACCATTAGGAGGGGCTATTTCCGGTACTACTTTTTGTCCCGATTTATTTTCGTAGTCGGCAGCATAACGTTCCAAATAGCCTATAGCTACCGCAGGTTTATTAAGTTTTATGGTATAGAAACATTGGGACTCACATTGCTTCTCTTGCGGGCATACCCTACCACAAGCTGCCGGCAAAGCACTAGATTGTTTAAGTGTAGCTGCTGCTTTAAGGGGCTCTCCATTTTCTATATGTTTAATAAACTCAGTCCTTTGTTTACTTCCAAAAACTGACTTTTGTTACGCACCATAGGATCTTCCTCCGGCATTTCTACACGAGGGATAGCCATACGTTCCTTGGCTTTTATTTTCTTTTGTAAAACTTTACGCCAATCGGCATTACGTCTTTCTTTATAATAATCTGAAGATAATTCCATGTTTGTTGTTCTTTAATAAGTTTTAGGACTTAAGTTTTAGGTATAGGCTATAAGCCTTAAGCGATAAATAATAAATTGTGAAACGAAGTTTAGTAAAGCTAATCATTAATTACATTAACGAATTATCACATTTCCGCATTGTCGCATTATCATATTACCGCATTATCACATTAACTAATGACACCCGCAACTGCACTTATGATTTTCATCATGTTGTTTGTTCAAAATAGCTTCTTCTTCTTTATAACCACCTAAACGCAATAAGAATTCGTCGAAATCTATCTTGTGCGCATCAAATTCAGGACCGTCTACACAGGTAAACTTAGTTTCGCCACCTACAGTAACACGACAAGCGCCGCACATACCTGTACCATCTACCATAATAGCATTTAAACTGGCCATGGTTGGTATGTCGTATTTTTTGGTTACCAAAGCGCAAAATTTCATCATAATACCGGGGCCTATGGCAATACATTCATCTATATGCTCGCGTGCTATTACCTCTTCCATACCGGCTGTTATCAAACCTTTTGTACCTTCGCTACCGTCATCAGTCATAATTATCAACTCATCAGACTGCGCTGCCAACTCATCTTTTAGAATAAGCAAATCTTTGTTACGGGCTGCCAAAATAGTAATCACTTTATTGCCGGCAGCTTTAAATGCGGTAACAATTGGCAAAATAGGCGCAGCACCCACACCACCACAACAGGCTAATACGGTGCCTACTTTACCTATCTTGGTAGCTTTGCCAAGAGGACCTACCACGTCGGTAAAATATTCGCCCTCTTTTAAAGCACAAATCTTTTTAGAAGAAGCACCTACCTCCTGTAATATAATAGTTATGGTACCGGCTTCTATATCCGCATCGGCAATGGTAAGAGGAATGCGTTCTCCTCTTTTACCTGTACGTACAATTACAAAATTACCCGCTTTTCGAGAGGCCGCTATCAAAGGCGCCTCTATCACAAACTTAAAAATCTTTTCAGATAATTGTTCTTTAGATATGATTCGATTCATGTTTTTTTGTTTCTTTTGAACGGCAAAATTAGCAAGAAACCCTCCTTAGAAAATGATAGACAAAAAAAATAATGATATTTTATTACAACCTGGTTATCAATGTTTTAAATTATAATAAAACATTTGCTTTCTTCAATAGCTAAGGGTTTTACCTAAAACCCTTACAATCATTAGGTCATGTTTTGGCTAAAACTTTTCTATCTGTTTATTTGTCAGAGCCAAAAATAACCTCTACTTTTGTCCGGATTTATATATAAATGATGCTAGCAACTTAATAACTAACCAATGAAACAAATCTTTTTCACCATTATATTAGGCCTTGTAGTTATAACATTACAAGCGCAAATAGGCTTTTCGGAATCGTCTGCTATAAAAAACTCTAAATGGACATATGGAGGCTATGCCGGATTGAGTGGTTTTGGTAGTGGCGGCATGACCATATATGCAAGTCCTCATATAGGCTATAAATTGTCTAATAATGTAATAGCAGGTTTGGAAGGCACGCTGTCTTGGCATAACAGGTCTCAAAGTTCATCTACTATTTTAGGCGTAGGTCCTTTTATTCAGTATTATTTTCAACGTTCTTTTTATGCGACGGTTAATTTTCGCGAATACTTTATCAGACGTAAATATAAAGCCACCAACAGTAAAGACTCATTTAACGAATCGGCATTAAATATAGGCGCCGGTTATCTACAAACCTTGGGGTCTAATGTGTATTTACAAATAGGTGCTACTTACAATGTGCTTTACGACAAAGAGAAATCTATTTTTAGCAGCCCTTTTGTACCTTATATGGGTATTGTAGTAGGATTATAAAACAAATTTGTAAGATATAAATATATACTTACAACACAAGGCACAATGCCTATCTTGGATTTTAATTTCTTAAACTCAAATCCCCTGCTTTTATCCAACCTATAGCATACAAAAGGCGATAAAACACGTAACTCAAAACAGCAGGCAAGATAAAGTGCAATAGTGCAATACCTATATATACATTAGCTGCATTGCCCATAGCAGTAATAGTACCTATTTGTCCTACCAAGCCACTGGTACCCATACCGGCACCCTCAGGCACATTTTGCATTTGAAACAACATGGTAGCCAAAGGACCTAAAATAGCACTGGCAAGAATGGGCGGAATCCATATTCTGGGATTTTTGATAATATTGGGCATTTGTAACATACTGGTACCTATACCTTGACTTATGACCCCTCCGGCATTGTTATCACGCATACTCATTACTGCAAAACCTATCATTTGAGCAGCACAACCTACAGTAGAAGCACCTGCCGCCAATCCGCTCAAAGACAAAGAGATAGCAATAGCAGCACTTGATATTGGCAAAGTAAGCAACATACCCATTACTACAGCCAACACCATACCCATTAAAAAAGGCTGCAACTCTACCGACCATTCGATAAACGAAGAAATAGCCAACATCATTTTTTGCACAGGTGCGCCTATAAAATTTGCCAATAGAAACCCCGCTATCAAGCTAAGCATAGGGGTAAGAATAATATCTACAGGCGTAGTTTTACTAATCAGTTTTCCAAACTCTGTAGTAAAAAGCACTGCTATAAAAGTTCCCACAGGACCTCCTACTTTAGCAGCAAAAGCACCCACCACTATATTGCTCACAATAACCAACACGGGCGCTTGCAAAGCATAAGCCATAGCGCCACCAATAGCCGCTCCCATCATACCCTGAGCAAACACACCTATCTCCGACAACAACGGAATAGACAACCATACACCCAAGTTCTTTAAAATAAGCCCTACAATTAAAGAACCAAACAAACCCAAAGCCATTGCATTCATGGCGTCTATACCATAACGTTGCAAGGATATTTCCACATTCTTTTTTCGTAAATATGAGTTCATAATTATGTTAATGTGACAATGCGGTAATGCGGCAATACGGCAATTTGGTAATGTGATAATTTGGTAATAATGGTATATTATATTATTGCATTAACAAATTAGCACATTAGCATATTACCGCATTATCTAATCGTTTTCGTATTCGTTAATAATCTCCAATAAAGCATCGGCGGCTTCGTCTTCATCTACATTTTTGCGTACAATATGTTGTCCTTTATACAAATGTACCTTTTTGCTGCCTGCACCTACATAGCCATAGTCGGCATCGGCCATTTCGCCGGGGCCATTCACTATACAACCCATCACCGCTATTTTCAAGCCTTTGAGGTGAGCTGTTTTGGCTTTGATAGCACGCAATTTGTCTTGTATGGCAAACAATGTTCGCCCACAAGAGGGACATGAGATGTATTCTGTTTGGGTAATACGTCTGCGGGTGGCTTGTAAAATACCAAAAGAGAGCGATACAGCCTCTGCATGACTTATCAACAAACCGTCTAACTGACCGGCCAACAAAAAAGGAGCGGCTATTACGGTAGTATTTACCATCAACGCATCGCCTTGCCACGTTTGCGCTTCTATTTGCAATAAAATAGGATGCAAAAAATTTTCATCTTGTATATGCTGCAACAAACGATGCGCTTCTTTTGCCTTGCTATTTGCATCTACTTTTATACCCAATACTACATTAGGATATTGGCGCAAAGCTTTTTCCAAAGTTCCACTCCAAGTTTGCAGTTGTATAGGCAAATAATACAATTTTTCTGCAGACACTTCTTGTTTTATCAATTGCGCGGCAGTAACAGGATACAAATGCTCCCCATTAGCATTGCGCCACAATTGTTTAGCCTTATCCCATTGCCAATCGGCTTTTTCTACTCCGGTAGTTGCCAAAGGCGATGCCATCACTACAGGTGTTTGTCCGTTGCCTATGTTAGCCACCTTGGCAGATTGAGTCGGGGCGTATTTGGTGGCTGTATAAGGATAGTCCTTAGCTGCCTTTATTATATCCAAAGCCACAGGTATTTCACATTCGGGGTCTTCAGTCAACGACACCCTGATGGTATTGCCTATGCCTGCTGCCAAGAGCGTGCCTATACCTGCTGCCGATTTCACACGACCATCTTCATCACTACCGGCTTCGGTAACTCCAAGATGCAAAGGGTAAACAGCATTTTCGTCCTGCATTTTTTGATACAATATTTTGTTGGCTTCTACCATTACCACCACATTGCTCGATTTAAGCGAAATCACCAAATCGTGAAAATCTAAAGACCTGAACACACGCACAAACTCCATAGCCGATTCTGCCATGCCCTCGGGCGTATCGCCATGCTTAAATACTATACGTTGCGACAAAGAGCCATGATTGACCCCCACCCTAATAGCGGTTTTATGCGTCTTGCAAATATCAACCAAATGGCTAAGCCTTTCTCTCAGCTTCTCCAATTCGTTTTGGTCTTCTTCGGCAGTCCATTCGGTTTTGCCTGTGTTTTTTTCAAGATAATTGCCGGGGTTGATACGTATCTTATCTACAATAGTAGCTGCCACATCGCCCGTAGCAGGACTAAAGTGAATATCTGCCACCAAAGGTACATGATAGCCTCGTTGGCTTAATTCGTCTTTTATCACTTGCAGATGCTGCGCTTCTCCCACATTACGAGCGGTAATACGCATGATATCGCCCCCAGCTTCTTTAACTTTAATCACCTGTTCTACAATCGCTTGCGTATCCATAGTAGATACACTGGTCATCGACTGCGTGATGATCTGTTCCGGATGACCTAATTCAATATTACCTATCTTTACTATATGCATGTATTATGGTATTGATATGTGTGGGCAAGAATACACAAAAAAGGCATGTCATCATCTTAAAAAATAATAAGGAAATTTCTAAATATTCAACTACCAACTTCGTTAAGCAAACATCTAACCAAAATGCTATTTGCACACTATTTTGAAAGTATAATATTAACAAAAATTATCATCCCAGAGCCTTTGTATATCTAAAAATAGAATATTTTCGCGCCCGAAAAAATTTAACCGAGAAAATAATGAAACAGAAATTAATAATACTAACATTTTTTTGTTTAGCTACCTTTGGGCTATATGCTCAAAAAAGCGCTATACCTAAAGGGAGTTCTATTGTAAAAGGAAGTATAGGATTTTCGAGTGCAAAACAAACCCTTGAAGCCAAAAATTTACCTGTCACTTACCAATTTAACACCCCTACCAGCAAAATCAACATTATTAATTTAGGAGCAGAATACAATATCTTGTTGGCCAGATCTGTGTATTTAGGTATAGCAGGATTTCTTAGGTCTTATAAGCTAAAAACAGAGCACAACTCAAGAGATATTAGAGTAACGAATGAGTCACTTGAGATAGGCCCCAATTTTGGTCTTTTAGCAGGAAACACAGAAGGCAAAGCCCATCTAATGGCATATGTAAATATGAGCCCTAGATTTTTATCGTTATTAAATAACTACCAAGGTTACTCAATAGTATTTGGCTTTGGCGTTTTGGGTAGAGTAAAAGAATACATCGCTATTGATTTAAGTTGCAACGCACATGTGCAAACCATTTTCGGAAGTCAAGCCAATGGATATTTTGGCGGCTTTGGTAATTCTTACAATCTAAAAGGTACTATGCTTGATATAAATATTGGTATTACAGGCTTATTATCAAAAAAATAAATTTACAACCAAATGAAAATTCAACATATATTTCTTAGTATTGGTCTTATATTTTGTCTGTACCAACCTCTTAACGCACAAAGCTTTGCCACAAACAAAAATGCTGTATGGCTAGCTTTTAATGCTAATTTCACATCTCTTGATGGAGATGGATTTAGTACACAATCAATAACAAGTATTGGTGTGGCTCCGGCTTTCTTTATAGCTAAAAATGTATTTATTGGCATACAAGGAAAAAGTAATTTTAATAATAGTGGTTATCAAGAATGGCAAGTAGGACCTTATGTAGGGTATGCTTTGGGAGGAGAAAACAAAAAACACTTCCCTTATATTACAGCAGGTGCTGCCTATACACATACTAAAACCGAATTTAGCTTTAGCATTACAAATCCCTATCAGCCTTTTACATTTGATTACTACTACACAAATCATAAGGCTATTTTCGAAGGTATTTCTACTCAATTTGGCATTGGCTATGCTATTACCTTAAGAAAACATTTGGCTCTAAATGTAGAATGTGGTTTGCAATCGTCCTATTTGCAACACAACTCTACTCAAGACAATAGTAAATACAAAACCTCTTCCACTAGTTTTTACGGAGGGCTGGGGATAAGCGTGATGCTTTTTAAATAGTCTGTACATATTAAAAGGACTATTAACCTTTAGCAGTTGACTACTAGCATGAATTAATGAAGAAACACAGTTCAACGAAGTCAATTAAAAATTATTTCCCGTCTTCTAACTTCTAAATCATTAGCACATTAGCTAGGCAACAATCGCTTCTTCTACACGTAGGTTTTCTATAATAAATTCTTGTCGCTCGGGCGTATTGCTGCCCATATAATAGCTAAGCAACTCTTCTATGGGGGTTTCTTTTTTCAGGATTACAGGGTCTATGCGCATATCCTTATCTATAAAATGCTTAAACTCGTCGGGAGAGATTTCGCCCAAACCCTTGAAACGGGTAATTTCGGGCTTGCCGCGCAATTTTTCTATGGCATGCACCTTTTCTTCTTCGTTGTAGCAATAATAGGTCTTTTGTTTGTTGCGCACCCTAAAAAGTGGGGTTTGTAAAATATACAAATGACCACGCTTGATAAGGTCGGGATAAAATTTGAGGAAGAAAGTAAGCAACAACAGACGGATATGCATACCATCTACATCGGCATCGGTAGCTATCACTATATTGTTGTAGCGCAGGTTGTCCATATCGCTATCTATATCCAAAGCCGCTTGCAATAGGTTAAACTCCTCATTGTCGTACACCACCTTTTTGCTCTTGGAGTAGGTATTTAGGGGTTTCCCCTTGAGACTAAACACTGCCTGCGTGGTTACATTGCGCGATTTGGTAATAGAACCACTGGCCGAATCGCCCTCGGTAATAAATAAGGTAGAAGCCAAACGCTCGTCGTGCTTATCGGTAAGATGCACTCGGCAATCGCGTAGTTTTTTGTTGTGCAAACTGGTTTTTTTGGCGCTTTCACGGGCTTTCTTTTTGATACCCGCCATCTCTTTGCGTTCTTTTTGGTTTTGCAATATCTTTTGCAAAAGCGCCTCGGCTGTGTCGGGATGTTTGTGCAGATAATTGTCTATATTTTCTTTTACTATCTCGCTGATAAAATTACGAACGGTGCGTCCGTCTTTTTCCATATACTGAGAGCCCAACTTGGTTTTGGTTTGCGACTCAAACACAGGCTCTTGCACCTTAATGCTAAGCGCCGCTACTATGGAACTGCGTATATCGGAGGGCTCAAAATTTTTGTTGTAAAAGTCGCGTATGGTCTTTACTATAGCCTCGCGAAAGGCAGACTGATGCGTACCACCTTGGGTGGTATGTTGTCCGTTTACAAAAGAGTAATACTCTTCGCCATATTGTCTGTAATGGGTAAAAGCAAACTCAAAATCGTCGAACTTCATATGCACAATGGGATAATAAATGCCTGCACTTATCTCATTGTTTAGCAAATCTAAAAGACCGTTTTTGGCCACAAAACTCTGCCCATTGAAAACCATAGCCAAGCCATTGTTGAGATAGGCATAGTTCCACATCATTCTTTCCAGATAGTCGCTCACAAAATGAAAATTGCCAAACAAACTTTGGTCGGGGATAAAACTCACAATGGTACCATTCTTCTCGTCTGAGGCTTGCACGGGCGCATCTTCTACCAATTTACCTTCTTTAAACACACTATACTTGGCTTCCCCGTCTCTTATAGCCTCTACCCTAAAATAAGACGACATGGCATTCACGGCTTTGGTACCTACCCCATTGAGCCCCACCGCCTTTTTAAACACCTTATCGTCGTATTTGGCACCGGTATTGATTTTCGACACACAATCGTTGACCATACCCAACGGAATACCACGCCCATAATCGCGTATGCGTACCTCGCGATCGGTAATCTCTACCTCTATGCGCTTGCCATGCCCCATCACAAATTCGTCTATAGAATTATCTATAATCTCTTTAATCTCTTTTACCAACACATAAATACCATCGTCTTGCGAAGAACCATCACCCAGTTTGCCTATATACATACCGGGACGCAAACGGATATGATCTTTCCAGTCTAAAGACTTAACACTCTGCTCATTATATTGTTCCGACATAGGCTTTATTTTGTGATTTTTAGGGCTTAATTTGATAAGGCAAAGATACGGTTTTTTTCAATTAATAATGGATTAATGTATTAATACGAGAATGTGTTAATGCGAAAATGTGATAATTTGACAATGAGATAATGTAAAATGGCTTAAACACCTGCTTATCAAATCGAGTACCTCTAAAAAGCATAAGCAGAGGCGTATCGAAATATTATGATAGACAAACCATTAAGAAGTGCAGAAGCATTAAGGAGTGAAGAATAGTGAATTATTAGCATTGGCGGGTCGCTGTACCTCAACTACGTGGTCAATGAGTGGCAGTAGAACTGACCGCAAAAGAAAGCGGAGCAGAGCGAAAAGCTGCCCTATACCGTTTTTATGCAAGAGGACAAGTTGGGGATATAAGCATACAAACTTTATAAAAACATTTTTTACAGCGACGTGGTTTGGCTTCTCTATAATGCAATTTTGCATTCCAAAACAATGGTCGTATGAAAGGATTTATTCTGGTTCAAGAAAAAATAACACAAAATGGCAGAGTGCTTATAAACAAACGATTTGACAATCAAGGCACATTAATCTTTTTGCGTGATAAGACAACGGCAACAACTAATTCTACCCACACTTACAATAACAAAGGCCAGCTTGTACAGAGTATTTACAATTACAATGAAAAACCCTTATCGCAACATCAATATACCTACGACAACAACGGCAATCAGACAAAAGATTGTTTTACA
>PDWI01009431.1_pt1 | contig 11214 bp, 10 predicted proteins | sample 1430891 | NCBI WGS metagenome assembly PDWI01 (sample SAMN01162508, study PRJNA174530) | Oral metagenome, whole genome shotgun sequencing project. | biome: Marine environment; feature: Marine mammal; material: Swab sample of the gingival sulcus; isolation source: swab sample of gingival sulcus... | reverse complement strand
CACTCTCTGGTGTTTTAAGAGTCCCAGGCGATAAATCCATGTCACATCGTTCGGTAATGCTTTCTTCGCTCGCAAAAGGAACTACAACGATAAAAGGCTTTTTAATGGGAGAAGATTGTAAATCTACTATCCGATGTTTTAGAGATATGGGTGTGAAAATAGATGTTCAGAACGATCTTGTCATCGTTCACGGAAAAGGCCTTTATGGGCTTTCTAAACCTCATAAAACACTCTATGTTGGTAACTCTGGAACGACGATTAGAATAATGTCTGGGATACTTTGCGCCCAACGTTTCTCTACCGTAGTAACCGGTGATCGTTCTATCGAAAAAAGGCCTATGCGCAGGATAATGACACCTCTTTCTATGATGGGTGCCGATATTAAAGGCACGAAAAACGGCACTGCTCCTCTACGAATTAATCCTGCAAAACTAAAAGGGATAGAATATAACTCCCCTGTAGCAAGTGCACAGGTAAAATCTAGCATACTGATGGCAAATCTCTACACTGGCGAAACCTCTACTATTGTAGAGCCTACTCTATCAAGAAACCACACCGAACTAATGCTAAATCATTTTGGTGGAAATGTTACCATAAGTGGCCATACCATTACGAGTAAAAAAATTGACAATTTATTTGCAAATGATATTTACATACCTGCAGATATATCTAGTGCTGCCTTTTTTATCGTTGCAGCTTCAATCGTAGAAGGTTCCGAACTTTTACTTAAAGATGTTTCTATCAATGAAACAAGAGCTGGAATAATCAAGGTAATGAAGCAAATGAACGCGAATATCGAAATAATGAATGAAAGAATTACCGGTGGTGAGAAAATAGCGGATATATTGGTCAGATATTCGAAGTTAAAAGCTACAACTATAAATGGTGATATCATTCCTACCCTAATTGATGAAATCCCTATCATTGCAGTTGCTGCCCTATTTGCAGAAGGGACTACTATAATAGCTGACGCAGCTGAAGCAAAGGTAAAAGAAACAAACAGATTAAGCGCTGTGACAAAAGAACTTAACAAACTGGGCGCTACGATAACCGAAACGGATGACGGTTTAATTATTGAAGGAAATACTACTCTTCACGGCGGAAACGTGGAAAGTTACGACGACCATAGAATGGCTATGAGTCTAACTATCGCTTCATTAATAGCTGGGGGCGAAGTAACCATCAAGAATAAAGATTGTGTAAAAATCAGTTATCCAACCTTTTATGACGATCTTAAACAAACACTTTCTTAGTTAAGCGTATAATAAAACTGCGACGCAATGGCATCGCAGTTTTTAATCTATCACTAAGTTTGCTTTTGCGAATTATAGAAGTTCGTCTCCTTCATGCCATCCAAGTGCACATAGTCCACCAGATTGAAGCGCTTTAAGAACTCTAAGTGTCTCATCAACTGAACGTCCTACATTAAGGTCATGAATGACACTATATTTCACTTCACCCTCTGGATCAATTATAAATAAACCTCTAAGAGCAATACCAGCTTCTTTTATCAAAACACCATAGTCTTTTGAAACTTTTTTCGTCATATCAGAAGCTATAGGAAACTTAATTTTCCCAAGTGTACTATTTATCCATGCTTTGTGTGAATGCTCACTGTCTACACTAACTGCCAGCACATCAGCACCTGCCTCTACAAATTTCTCATATTCTTTTGAGTATCCTGTAATTTCAGTTGGGCAAACAAATGTGAAGTCAAGTGGATAGAAGAATAATACTAACCATTTTCCTTTATAATCGCTTAATGATACTGTTCCAAAATCTGACCCATCCCCTAATGCTGTTGCCATCGTGAAATCTGGTGCCTTTTTACCAACAAATCGTTTCATAAAATTTCCTCCTAAATTAAATATAATACAATTATATCATACTTATAATTGATTTTATACAATAATAATTATCCTTTAGACTTTTTTAATAATTTACTGGCTATTCAGATTTAGATTATACTTATTCGCAATTTCTTCAAGTTTTTTATAGAACCTCATATTGACTTGTTTAATAGTACCATCTACTACTATTTTGGCATACCTGTCATCACTCTTTACATCATCTAGATACCAGAAATGTAAGACGCGCTCTTCATCACCATCTTTAAACGTTATGGTGTTATTGGCATTCTTCGCTATTGGCCCTTCTTCATCGGAAAGATTTGCACCCATTGCCATTAATCTTTTTAGAACTAGCGTTTCCTCAAGTGTTAGGGTAACAACTTCACCCGTTATTCCACTTGATATCGTAAACTCTTTTAAGAATTTATAGTCTGACGGAGCACTTACTCCCACAGAAAGTTCACCGCCAATACCGGTATTTTCTGAAACAGCAAGCTCCGTAACCGTTACTTGTTCAGAAACCGTTTCAGATACATTTACACTTGCTTGCGTAGTATCAGGAGCCTTTTCTGTTTGATCAGCAGTATCCCCTGCTTTCTCAGTTGGGTTTTGACCCACAGCTGCCAGCTGCGGAGCTGTGGTTTCTACTTTATCTTCTTCTTTTACATTGTCGGAGTCATTGCCGAAGTATGACGCTTCTTTTTTAGCACTATGCTTCGATTTTTCGTTGTCATAAATCGATTCTTCTTTCTTATCTTCAACCGCTTTCGCCTCTTTTGCAGCTGTCACCTTCTCTTCATTAGCATCTTCTTTTGTTTCAGGTACGGCGTATTTATCTACAGATAGCATATCTTCATCAACACCCTTATCTGCTTTATTTACAAACGGTAATCTTATTACCGCAATCGCAACAATAAGAACAAGCAAAGAAGCCGCCATATAAGCATACCTTCTAAAATATACAGGCTTTTTAGCTGGCTGGCTGGCTTTTATATTATCCATAAGGCTACTGTGAAAATTATCTGGTAATTTGGATTCTTTCATAGCAGCAAAACTAGCAGCGATTTTTTTCGCCGAATCAGCATTGGCACTACAACTTTGACATTTATTTATATGCTCTTTTGCTTCATCACTAATAAATGAATTATCCTCTATTAAGTTGTTATTAATTTCTTTTTCTACATCATTACAGTTCATAATAACTCCACTTATTAGACGCTTTTTTTAGCATTTTGTTCCATATCTTCAACAATTAAATTCTTTAACTTTGTTTTAGCCCTTGATAACCTAGATTTTACCGTACCGATTTTAATATCGAATATGGCAGCCAGCTCCTCGTAACTGTGACCTTGAATCTCTCTAAAAACAATAAGAAGTCTCTCAGTCTCTTCAAGTTTCTCCATACATCTTTTGACCATTTTGGTGTCTTCATTAGCAATCAATATGTCTAACGGTCCTCTTGACTCGTCGGCTATCTCAATTACTTTTTCTTCATCTTGGCTAATATTTTTATAGGACTTGTTCTTTTCTTTTCTAATGTAATCAATGGCCGTATTTCTTGTTACAGTATAAAGCCAAGTTGAAAACTTAGAACTAAAATTAAATTTGTTAATATTTTTGTAGACCTTAATTAAAACTTCTTGAGCTATATCAAAAGCATCATGTTCATTCTTACAGACCCCAAGAGCAATATTATAAATATTGCTCTCATAATTTATGATAAGTTGTTCAAAGGCCTCTACATTACCTTTCTTGACTTTTCTAATTAATTTTAGTTCATTCATGTTACGTTTATTATACTATATCAACTGTTTTTTTTCACTTTTTATTTATGTTGCTGTGGCAACTATTTTTTGTTTACAATTATTATATAATAGTAAAAAAGGAGATTAAAATGAACATAAAAGAAAATATTACTTTATACGATTTGTTAACCGAATACCCAGAATCTGTAAAGTATTTAGAAAGTAAAAATATAAAAAATATAGTTTCAGGCGAAAATTTTGAAAAGTTTGGTAAAACTATTACTTTAGGACAAATCCTGAAAACTAAAAAAATAAATTCTACCGATTTTATTGAGGAGCTACAGAATTATTTATCTTCTGACGATACTGACATTACTTTAAGGGGTGCTGGTGGTAAAAAGAAAAAAAGCGTTGTTGGTGTTTTACCATGCCCTATTAGAATTCCCCTGTTAGAAGCTGTTGACGAATTCATACAATCTGATGAAGAAGTAAGAGATAATGTATCCTTCGAACTAAAGGCTGCTTCTGCAGGAGTTGACTGGATGCTCGATGACTTAAAAGAAATAGAAACTTCGGCAGATATGTACATGCTCGCCGGATTTGATTTTTTCTTTGGTGAAAACTTTATAAACAAGTATAAAAAGAATAATGTCTTTAAAGATACCACTGGTGTCAATAAATATAACAAAGCCTTTGATAATGCCAATGCGAGTCTTAAGGACCCTAATAATTTCTATGCGATAGTGGGGGTAGTTCCTGCCATCTTTCTAGTTAATAAAAAAGAGCTCGGTAATGATGAACCCCCAAGAAGTTGGGAAGAGCTTTTAAGTGGCCGATTTGAAAACAGAATTAGTATGCCTATAACGGACCTCGACCTTTTTAATGCGATTGTTCTAACGATATACAAAAACTTCGGTTTTGAAGGTGTGCTTAGACTTAAAAAAGCGGTACGACAATCAATGCATCCATCCGAAATGGTAAAATCAGATAGAAAAATGAACGCGCCGGTAGTTACTATCATGCCATACTTTTTCACTATAATGGCTAGAAGCAATCCTAATATGATGTCAATATGGCCTGAAGACGGTGCCATAACCAGCCCGATATTTATGGTTTCAAAAGAAGATACAATAATAAATAAGGTTAGCAAGTTTTTTGCCTCTGAAAAAATCGGCCGTATATTTAGTAATGATGGTGCCTTTCCATCAACCAACCCTGATGTAGATAACAAACTTGAAGATAATCAAAATTTCATGTGGGTAGGTTGGGATTTCTTGAATAATGAACCCATCAGTGAAATTTTAGCGAAGTGTTATGAGGTATTTGAAAAATGAATTTAGTAACCGTTTCAGGACCCCCTTCATCCGGTAAAACATCTTTGATAGTAAAGGTAATTGAGTCGTTAAAAACAAGAGATATTCAATGCGGGGTCGTTAAATTTGACTGTCTCTATACAGATGATGACAAAATATATGAAAAACTAAACATTCCTGTAAAAAAAGGCCTCTCCGGAGCTTTATGTCCCGATCATTACTTTGTTTCAAATATTGAAGAGGTAGTTCAGTGGGGAATTAAGCAAGAGCTGGATGTCTTAATAACGGAATCAGCCGGCCTATGCAATAGATGTTCACCATATATTAAGAATATTAAAGCGGTATGCGTTATCGATAATCTTTCTGGAATAAACACCCCAAAAAAAATAGGCCCTATGTTAAAGTCAGCAGATATAATCGCTATAACTAAGGGTGATATCGTATCTCAAGCAGAAAGAGAAGTATTTGCTTCTAGAGTAAGGCAGGTCAATGCGAAGGCGATAACGATGAATATTAATGCACTTACGGGGCAAGGTGCCTATGAACTCGGTACATTTTTTTATGAGGAAGAAAAAAATATTAAAACGGTAACCGAAATGGAACTCAGGTTTCCGATGCCTAGTGCTCTGTGTTCATACTGCCTAGGCGAAAAGAAAATAGGAGCAGATTACCAACTTGGAAATGTAAGGAAAATGAAAATATAATGGATATCTTAAATAAAAAGATCACTGATATAATAACAAAGTATCCTTTTATAGAAGGCTACTTCGTAGATAATGAAAGCATCTATAAAGACTTTAATATCTCCGTAATCGATAATCTTAACGCCTTATGCTTAGCCGAAAAAGAAGATAATGCGCTTGACAAAGAGGAAATAATATCGCACTACACCACCTACTTCAAAGAACTAAAAAGTATATTTGCGAGTGATGATGAACGTATTGAAAGTCTGACGATACTTGCTGGCACCAATAAATTAAAAGAAGAAGAAACATTTGGTTCACTAACGATGGAAACCGGTAAAATATACGCCATAGTTGGCCCAACTGGTTCCGGCAAATCAAGGCTCTTGGCAGATATAGAGTGGCTTGCCAATAAAGACACCCCTACTAACAGAAAAATACTAATAAATGGTGAAGAGCCAGAAAAAAAGTGGCGATTTGAGTCGTCGAATAAACTAGTTGCACAGCTTTCTCAAAATATGAACTTTGTCATAGATTTAAGCGTCTATGAATTCATCGAACTACACTGTACTTCAAGACTTATTGAGAACAAAGAAGAAAAGATAGAAAAAATACTTAATCAGGCAAACAAACTGGCTGGCGAACCATTTGATAAAGACACGCCAGTCACATCACTGTCAGGTGGGCAATCTAGAGCGTTAATGATTGCCGATACAGCTATACTCTCTGCTTCGCCAATCGTGCTAATTGACGAAATTGAAAATGCAGGAATCGACAGAAAAAAAGCACTCTCTCTACTTGTAAAAGAAGAAAAAATAGTGCTAATAGCAACTCACGACCCTATCCTTGCGCTCATGACTGATGAAAGAATCGTCATTGAAAATGGCGGTATATCAAAGATAATATTAACTTCTGACAAAGAGAGAGCTCTACTAAGCGAGCTAGAAAAAATAGACTCCTATATGATGGGTCTAAGACAAAAAATTCGTTTTGGTGAAGTCCTTAGTGAAAATGATTTGATATGGAAGAATTGATAAAATTTTCCTGAATTTTTTGTTATCTTTGTCGTTTTCTGGACAATTTCAAGTTGTTTGTCCTGTGCCCCAATTATCATCTTTAATCATTATATGCTTGAATATTTTTATGTTTGAAGCAGATAAGACCTAAAAACTTGTTTGTCTTTTAACCGTTCAAATATTATTATTTCGTAAACTACTTCGTTATAAAGTCTTTTCTACTGCAAAACTCTTTTATTATTTAATCTATTTTCTGTAAAATTATAATAGTATTTTAAAAATTACTATTGACAAGTATACTTTGCAATGATAAAATGCTTTTGACAAGTAAACTTGTCAGAAAGGATAATAGTTATGGATAAAGAAAAAATATTAGAAAGAAGCAGAAGTTCTATGGCAAAAGAGGAACGTTCTTTTGCTGAAACAGAAGGTATTAAAATTGGGTTTATTGTTTTTACAGTTTTGTATCTTGTCTTAGTTATATACAATTATTCAATTGCTCGGAGAACTGACGTATACGAAATATCAGCACTTTTTTGGACTTTTATGGCGAGTATAAACTATCAAAAATACAAGTCTCTTGATAAAAAACGAAAGCTATATCTCGTTACTTTTATTATCAGTACCCTTGCTGCTATTGTATACTTTCTTGATTATATTTTTATCACCAGGAACATATCATTTTTGATTTTCGGGTAGCCTACTATGAATGATGAATTAACTTTAAAAAATAATTTGGCAACAATAAGAAAAGAACATAATCTTTCACAGACAGACCTAGCAAAAATGGTAGGCGTGTCAAGACAAACTATTAGTTCAATTGAACGCGAAGAATTCTGCCCTACTGCTAAGCTTGCACTAGTTCTTTGCATCGCACTTGATAAGAAATTTGAGGATGTGTTTTATTTTAATGAGTAGTAGATTGATAAACTAGCAAAAGTGTTTCTTTTTACGATATACATGGATGATGAACCCTTTGGTACGCTTTATTTTGTTGTTCTGGGTGCCTGGCACCTAGAACAACAAAAAGCAGTTAAGATTAAGTGGTTAAAATTTTTTCCATAAAAAAGCTACCAGGAATAACCCTGATAGCTTATTTGTGTCTTAATTATTCAATAATATCTACAACTGATCCTGAACCAACTGTTCTTCCACCTTCACGGATTGAAAACTTTTGTCCTTTTTCCATTGCGATTGGTGAAATAAGTTCGATTTCCATTACTACGTTGTCGCCAGGCATACACATTTCAACACCTTCAGGAAGGTTGATAACGCCAGTAACGTCAGTAGTTGTGAAATAGAACTGTGGTCTATAGTTGCTGAAGAAAGGCGTATGACGTCCACCTTCATCTTTTTTAAGTACGTATACTTGAGCAGTATACTTAGTATGTGGCGTAATTGTTCCAGGCTTAGCTAAAACTTGTCCACGCTCGATATCTGTTCTTTGTACACCTCTAAGTAATGCACCAATGTTGTCTCCAGCTTGCGCTTCATCAAGAAGTTTTCTAAACATCTCAACACCAGTACAAACAACTTTTCTTGGCTTGTCAGTTAATCCAACAATTTCCACTTCGTCTTGGACGTGTAGCGTACCTCTATCAACTTTACCAGTTGCAACAGTACCACGTCCAGTAATTGAAAATACGTCCTCAACAGGCATTAGGAAAGGCTTGTCAGTATCTCTCTCTGGCTCAGGAATATAATCATCACATGCGGCCATAAGTTCGATAATCTTGTCTCCCCACTCGCTTGAAGGATCTTCAAGTGCTTTAAGAGCAGAACCTTGGATTACAGGTAGGTCATCACCAGGGAAATCATATTCACTAAGAAGTTCTCTGATTTCCATTTCAACTAATTCAAGCAATTCTTCATCATCAACCATGTCACATTTGTTCATGAAAACAACGATATGAGTTCCACCAACTTGTCTCGTTAGTAGGATGTGCTCTCTCGTTTGAGCCATAGGTCCGTCAGTTGCAGCAACAACAAGGATTGAACCGTCCATTTGTGCAGCTCCTGTGATCATATTTTTAACGTAGTCAGCGTGGCCTGGGCAGTCAACGTGTGCATAGTGACGATTTTCAGTCTCATACTCAACGTGTGCCGTTGAAATAGTGATTCCTCTTTCTCTTTCCTCTGGCGCTTTATCGATGTTGTCAAATTCTACTTCTTCCCCTAGTCCTAATCTTTGATGTAGTGTCTTTGTAATCGCAGCGGTTAATGTAGTTTTACCGTGGTCAACGTGACCAATAGTACCGATATTAACGTGCGGTTTCGTTCTTTCATATTTAGCTTTTGCCATTTGTTCCTCCTTAGTAGGCTTTCGCCCATATTATCTCATTATTCTCTTAATCATTATATTTTATTGCTTCAAAAAAATCAAGTATTATAACATTCAATTATTCCGCTGTTCCCTTAAATATTTTTTCTTGTATACTCTTAGGTAATTGCTCATAATGGTCGAACTGCATGGTGTAAGTTCCACGACCTTGTGACTTAGAACGTAGGTCCGTCGCGTAGCCGAACATCTCAGAAAGCGCTACATATGAATGTATTGCCTGAGCTCCATTTCTAGCTTCCATTCCTTCTATTCTACCACGTCGAGAGTTAATATCTCCTATTACATCGCCCATGTATTCTTCCGGTACTAATACGTCGACTTTCATGATAGGTTCTAATAGGACCGCGCCACCTTTTTGCATTGCTTCTTTGAATGCCATGGACCCAGCAATCTTAAACGCCATCTCCGATGAGTCTACATCGTGGTATGAACCATCGTAACATTCTGCTTTGATACCTACGACTTCATAACCAGCTAAGATACCAGACTTCATAGAGTCCTTAATACCATTATCAACTGCTGGAATATATTCTCTAGGAATGGCTCCACCAGTAATCTTGTTAACAAATTCGTACGTAACTTCTCCGTTTGCGTCCATAGGTTCAAATCTGACTTTACAGTGTCCGTATTGTCCTTTACCACCTGATTGTTTCGCGTACTTCTTATCAACTTCAACTGCTTTGGTTATCGTCTCTTTATACGCTACTTGAGGGGCGCCGACATTTGCTTCCACCTTAAACTCTCTAAGAAGTCTGTCAACAATAATCTCAAGATGAAGTTCACCCATTCCAGCTATGATTGTTTGACCCGTTTCTTCATTCGTAAAAGTTTTAAATGTAGGGTCCTCTTCCGCAAGTTTACTAAGTGCGATACCCATCTTCTCTTGTCCTGCTTTCGTCTTTGGCTCAATCGCTACGGATATAACAGGATCTGGAAATACCATTGATTCAAGGATTACCGGTGCATTAGGATCACATAATGTATCACCCGTCGTAGTAACTTTAAGTCCTACTGCCGCTGCAATATCTCCTGAATAAACTTTACTTAGCTCTTCTCTCTTGTTAGCGTGCATCTGAAGAATTCTACCCATTCTCTCTTTCTTCCCTTTCGTAGAGTTGAGAATGTAAGAACCGGATTTAGCGGTTCCTGAATAAACTCTAAAGAATGCAAGCTTCCCAACAAATGGGTCTGCCATTATCTTAAATGCAAGCGCTGAGAAAGGTTGTTCATCAGATGCAGCCCTTTCAAGCTCCTTGTCACCGGCGACATTCGTTCCCTTTATGGCAGGAATGTCAATAGGCGATGGCATGTATTCAACTACTGCATCAAGGAGTTTTTGTACGCCTTTATTCTTATAAGCAGATCCACATAATACAGGTATTATTTTAACCGCTATTGTTGCTTTTCGTAAGGCTTTCTTCAAATCAGCCTCTGCTATTTCTTCGCCTTCTAAGTAAGAAAGCATAAGCTCCTCATCAGTTTCAGCAATAGCCTCAACCATAGCCTCACGATACTCACTTGCCTTATCTAATAGATTGGCTGGTATTTCTTCTTCCGAAATTTCAACCCCTAAATCATCCTTATAGACATAGGCTTTCATATTCATTAAGTCTACTATACCTGCAAAATTCTCTTCTGCACCGATAGGGATCTGAACAGGTACTGCATTAGCACCAAGTCTATCTTTCATCATATCAACAACATGATAAAAGTCTGCTCCACCACGGTCCATCTTGTTGACAAATCCTATTCTTGGTACATTGTACTTATCAGCTTGTCGCCAAACAGTCTCAGACTGAGGTTCAACACCACCTTTTGCACAAAATACACCAACAGCACTATCCAGCACACGCAAACTTCTCTCTACTTCAACCGTAAAGTCCACGTGTCCAGGTGTGTCAATTATATTAATTCTATTATCTAACCATGCACAGGTTGTCGCTGCAGAAGTGATCGTAATACCTCTCTCCTGCTCTTGCTCCATCCAGTCCATTTGTGACGCCCCTTCGTGGGTCTCACCAACTTTATGAGTTTTTCCTGTATAAAACAGAACTCGCTCCGTAAGAGTTGTTTTCCCCGCATCTATGTGCGCCATTATTCCAATATTTCTTGTTCTTTCTAAAGGATATTCTCTACCCAAATTTTACCTCCAATTGGTTACCACTTGAAGTGTGAGAACGCCTTGTTGGCCTCAGCCATTCTATGCGTATCATCTTTCTTTTTCACAGCTCCACCGGTATTATTCAATGCATCCATTATTTCTCCG
>PDWI01012263.1_pt1 | contig 11215 bp, 10 predicted proteins | sample 1430891 | NCBI WGS metagenome assembly PDWI01 (sample SAMN01162508, study PRJNA174530) | Oral metagenome, whole genome shotgun sequencing project. | biome: Marine environment; feature: Marine mammal; material: Swab sample of the gingival sulcus; isolation source: swab sample of gingival sulcus... | reverse complement strand
TTAAAAGGTGGAGTTAAAAAATCAAATGCAGAAAAAATTGCAGGAGAAATAACAATTACTCCAAATAAAAAAATATACAAAAAAGGCGAACAAGTAAACATTACTGTTGAGGGTAAAAATTTACAATCAGTTAATGCTTTGAGTTTTGCAATGAATTATAATACAAAAGAGTATCAATATCTATCTATTGAGCCATTAATAACCAAAATAATGGAGAATATGACCAACGATAGACTCCATACAAATGGATTGAAAGCATTGTATCCGACTTTTGTAAATATTGGAGACAAAGGAACTATTAACGGAACTGCTCTTTTATTTATTATCAAATTCAAAGCGAAAAAAGATATTAAGTTTAATTTGAAAGCATCAGATATTATATTAGTTGATAAAAATCTAAACAGCAAATAAGATATGCAAACGAAAGATTTGACCGTATTAGGTGAAAAAGCAGAATATAAAGATACGTACTCGCCAGAGGTTTTGGAGGCTTTTGACAACAAACACCCTGACAATGATTATTGGGTAACTTTTGATTGTCCCGAATTTACAAGCCTTTGTCCGATTACAGGACAGCCGGATTTCGCTACTATTCGCATTGATTATATTCCTGATGTGAAAATGGTAGAGAGTAAATCGCTTAAATTGTACTTGTTTAGTTTTAGAAATCAAGGCGATTTTCACGAGGATTGTGTCAATACGATAATGAAAGATTTGGTCAAATTGATGAATCCAAAATACATTGAGGTAACAGGATATTTTACGCCACGTGGTGGAATCAGTATCTATCCTTACGCGAACTATGGACGACCAAATACGAAGTTTGAAGAGTTGGCACTAAAACGACTTTCGGAACATCGTGTGCCGTTCTCATTATAATAAGAAATAAGGTTGATGCGTTATTTTATCTATTTTGCTTACGATGGTACAAATTATTCGGGCTGGCAAGTGCAACCGAATGCGATAACTGTTCAGGCTGTTTTTAATAAATCTATTTCAACGGTTTTGCGTTCAGAGATAGAGGTTGTTGCTGCCGGAAGAACAGATGCCGGAGTACACGCCAAAGAGCTGGTGGCTCATTTTGATGTAGAGAAAGAGATTGAAAACAAAGCATTTTTTCTTTACAAAATGAATAGTCTTTTACCCAAAGATATTGCTGTTCATAAATTGAAAAGAGTTAATGATGATGCTCACGCTCGTTTTGATGCTATTTCTCGAAAATATGAATATCATATTATAACTCAAAAAGATGTGTTTCTTGAAAATTATGCAATGAGAATCCATCAGGATTTGGATTTTGAATTGATGAATCAGGTGACAGAAATTCTTTTTCAATATACCGATTTTACAAGTTTTAGTAAACTGCATACAGACGTTAAAACCAACAATTGTGTTATCAAATATGCCAAATGGGAGAAGATGACGGATAGGTGGATTTTTAAGATAAAAGCTGACCGTTTTCTTCGTAATATGGTGAGAGCCATTGTGGGAACATTGCTTGATGTTGGGCGTAAGAAAATAACCATAGAGGACTTTAAGAAAATTATAGAAGCAAAAGACCGTTGTAGAGCAGGTGCATCTGTTCCAGCAAAAGCATTATTTCTTGTAAATGTGGATTATCCTAAAAATATTTTTCAATAAAATTTGCAGTAAGAATATTTTTTTGTAATTTTGCAGACCAAATAAAGAAATATAAATAAATTAGATAAGATTAATAGAGATATGAAAAGCCAAATTCATCCCGAAAATTATCGTCCCGTAGTATTTAAGGATATGTCGAACGATGATACTTTTATTACACGTTCCACTGTGAATACAAAAGACACTATTGAAATAGACGGTGTGGAATATCCATTGGTAAAGTTAGAGATTTCGAGTTCTTCTCATCCTTTCTATACAGGAAAAGCCAAATTGGTGGATACTGCAGGACGTGTAGATAAGTTTATGAACCGTTACGCAAATAGAAAAAAGAAAAAATAGAAACGATATCTATACAATTTATAACCTCAAGGTTTTTACTTTGAGGTTTTTTGTGTAAAATCACTTGAGTTGTTTTGATAAGAAATAATTCGGGTTTGAGATTACTTAAATAAAATCGTTATCTTTGCAAAGATTTATTATAAACAATAAAAGAGATTAATATGAACTTATTAAAAGGAAAAGTAGCACTTGTAACAGGGGCTGCACGAGGAATTGGAAAAGCGATAGCCTTGAAATTGGCTTCAGAAGGTGCTGATATAGCATTTACAGATTTGGTAATTGATGAGAACGGAAAGAAAACAGAAGAAGAAATAGCAGAATATGGAGTAAAAGCAAAAGGATACGCTTCAAATGCAGCCTCTTTTGATGATACACACAATGTGGTAAAAGAGATAGTAAAAGAGTTTGGTCGTATTGATGTATTGGTAAATAACGCCGGAATTACTAAAGACGGATTGATGATGCGTATGAATGAAGCACAATGGGATGCAGTTATCAATGTGAATTTGAAATCGGCATTTAACTTTATCAATGCTTGTACGCCGATAATGATGAGACAAAAAACAGGTTCCATTATTAATATGAGTTCTGTGGTAGGTGTATCGGGAAATGCAGGACAGGCAAATTATTCGGCATCAAAAGCCGGAATGATTGGATTGGCAAAATCTATTGCTAAAGAGCTGGGTGCGAGAGGTATCAGAGCCAATGCGATTGCTCCTGGATTTATTGAAACAGAAATGACACACGCACTTTCAGATGAACAGCGAGAAAAATGGACAGGACAAATTCCATTAAGACGAGGTGGAACACCCGAAGAGGTGGCAAAAGTAACGCTATTTTTAGCCAGTGATTTATCAAGCTATGTGAGTGGACAAGTGATAAATGTTTGTGGTGGAATGAATACTTAGGAACAGAAAAATATTATACAAGAAAGACTGTCTTAGAAATTAAAGGTAGTCTTTTTTTATAGCTACTTATTTCTTGAAATGACGCTCAATATACATCTTAATCAATGTTTTTGTAATTGAACTGAGGTTTTTGATTAAGTATTAAACTTACTGACTTGTCACATTTATATTAATCTTCTTAACGCTCATTTTGACAAGTTCAATTAAGCAAGATTTTACTTAAAATTTATAATTGAAAACTTAGAACTATTCTATTTTTTTTGAAAAAAGATAGAAAAATATTTGGAGTTTTAAAAAGATTGCGTATTTTTGCGGCGTATTAGTGTTGTGGTACACTGTTTTTTTGTGGTGATAAATTAAAAATAATAATTAAAATGATTGAAGTAAAAGATTTAGTATTTAGTTACAAAAGAAAAGTTGATTTGTTGGAAAATATCAACCTAAAACTTAGTAATGGACACATTCACGGACTTTTTGGAAAGAATGGAGTAGGGAAGAGTACTTTGTTAAAACTGTTTTGTGGATTGATTTTTCCACAGGAAGGAGAAATCGATGTAATGGGATTTACGCCCAAAGAAAGAAAAGCAGAGATGTTTGCCAATCTTTACCTGTTGGCAGAGGAATTGCCTGAAAGTAACTTGACAATGAAAGATTACACAAGAGCTTATTCTCCTTTTTATCCTAAATTTAACAAGGAGCAATTGTTGGGTTATTTGAACGATTTTGAATTGCCTGATTTTACGAAAAAACTCTCTAATCTTTCGCACGGACAACGTAAAAAGTTCTTTATATCGTTTGCTTTGGCAACCAATGTGGATACTTTGTTTATGGATGAACCAACCAATGGTTTAGACATTCCATCGAAATCGACATTTAGAAAATTGGTAGCATCAGTAGCGAGTGAAGAGAAGTGCGTTGTGATTTCTACGCACCAAGTTTTGGACTTAAATAAGTTGATAGACAATGTGGTAATAATGGAAAATCATCAGATTTTAGTTAATGAAACGATTGACACACTATCAAAAATGTTCTATTTTGGACAGAAAAAAGAGGAAGTGGAAAAGAGCAATATTATCTATACGGAATCGAGTTTGCACGGAGATTTAATTGTGGCTAAAAACAGTACCCATTTAGATACGCCTGTAGATATTGAACTGCTCTTTAATGCGATTAGTTACAATGGAAATGAGATTGCAAATATATTAAATAATAAATAGTATGAAAACAAATAATTTAATTAATCTATTCCGTCTTTATTGGATTGAAAATAAAAATATGTTGATATTATTTTCATTGACTATTTTTTTATTCAACCTCGTTATTGAAAGCTGGTTCTTTTTTGAACTAAGGCATCACGAAATATTGTTAATGTCTAAAGTAGGACTTTTTGCTGGAATGATATTTTTGTTTTATCAAAGAAAATCAATAGCTATTTCTACTACTCTTTACAATAATATAATACTGTCTGTAAGAGCGATTGATAAATGGATTGTGAGTTTCTTTATTAATATTATAGTTGCTTTTTCAATTAGCCTTTTATTTTCTTTTTTAGGTCAATTTATGGGTGTATATTTATTACAGCTTTTGAGAGGAAGTATAATTCATATTAATATTAATTTTTCTTTCGATTTGTTTGAAATGGCAATCTTATTTTGGGCTCAATCAGCTCTTGCTTTCTTGTTTTTAGCAATGTTATCAGCAAAGTCCCTTTCTGTTTTTACTGTGAAAAATTGGAAAATAATAGCAATAATATTATTGTCATACTTTATTTTAATACAATCTGTTAGTTTTGAATTTATGAGACCTCAAGTAATGAGAGTTTTATTAGACTTTATTGTTGGAATTGTTTTTTGGATTGCTAACTATTTTATCATTAAAAACAAACAATTAAAATAAACGATTATGGATTTTACAGAAAATAAATCAATCTATTTACAGATACGGGACTATATGTCGGAGAAAATTCTGTTGGGAGATTATCAAGAGGGAGAGCGTATTCCGTCCGTGAGGGAGTTGGGGGTACGGTTGGAGGTAAATCCGAATACCGTTTTGCGTGGTTATGAATTGTTGCAAAATGAAAATATCGTCTTTAATAAGCGTGGAATGGGGTATTTTGTTTCCATTGGTGCTGTTAAAAAGATAAAAGAGATAAAAAAACAGGACTTTATTGAAGAGGTATTACCAGCTCTTTTTAAGAATATGCAGTTGCTTGATATTGACTTTGACGAACTGAAAAAGTGGCACGAGAAATTAAAAGAGTTATAAAGTTCTTAAAGTTGAAAGTTAGAATAGTTTTTAATTTTTAGTTTTAAGTTTTTATCGTTTGACAGTTTTAACAACGACGTTGCCGAAATGATAAAAAAGAGTTTTCTGTTATTTCGACAAAGCTCAGTAACCCAACAGTTTTCTTATTAAATTCTTATCCCTCCCCAAATAGGGAGGGTAGGAGAGGCTTTTCTGCTTGTAAAGAAGAGTTTAGTTAGATTGATGTAATCAAATTAATAAGTTTCAAAGAACTTCTTGTCACTTAAGCCTTATTGTCTGATAGCTTATTTTGATGTTTCGTGAACTTTCTACTTGGTTAGTTTTTTATTCAAAAAAGAATGGTTATATTTGTGATTCTATTTTGAAAATTATTTAATCGGTTATAGTATGAAATTACGACATTTTTTTTCATTTGTGTTTATTTTAGCATTGTTACATTCGTGTAATCACCAATCGCTATCTCTTAATTATCCAGCAAAAAGTGAAGATAATTTGCACTTAAATACCTTATTGACATTAAATATAGGTAAGAATGAGATAGTGGTGCGAGATTATGTGCTGTCTTCTCAAGAAATTGATAGTGTAACCTCAGATGAAGTTTATGTTGAATTATCAGAGAATAAAGATAATCTATTGGTTAGGGTAGCAGAAGAAACTTCTCATTTTTTTACTCTCTTTTTATGGAAAAAAGGAGTTCCTTATGCAATTCCTTGTAAAAAAAGTGATAAAATAAGTTACGTTTTTCGTTTCGACCCACACGGAAAAAGATATAAGCGTGTTCAGATTGCCGGTCAGATGAATGATTGGGCACCTAACTTGTCTCCCGATTTGAATTTGAATAAAGACGGAATTTATGAGGCAGAATTGAGATTAAGTCCCGGAACTTATCTCTATCAGATGGCTTTGGACGGAGATTGGAATCACGACCCTAACAATCCTAATAAGGTAGATAACGGATATGGAAAGTATAATTCCATTTTGCAAGTGGCAGGAAATATTGATAAATATCCGAAACTTTTTACTGCTGAAATAGAGGGTGGTACTCGGTTTACTTTTATAACTGAAAATCCAATTTCTCAAATAACTGCTTTTTGGCAAAATTATCTGTTACCTCAAGAATTTATAACCATAGATGACAAGACGGTAACGGTGATTGTTCCGAAAGAGGCAAATGAGTTGGAGCGTTCTTTTATTCGCATTTGGGCAAGTAATGGATATGGGGTTAGTAACGATTTGTTAATTCCTTTGCAAGAAGGTAAAGTCCTCACGAAAAAATCAGAGATAGAACGAACAGATTTGCACAATCAGATAATTTATGCATTGATGGTTGACCGTTTTAAGAATGGAACAACCGAAAATGACAAGCCATTAAATCGTCCTGATGTACATCCGAAGGTGGATTATATGGGAGGTGATATTGTTGGTATGGAACAAGTGATGGAAGAAGGCTATTTCGATAAATTGGGTGTCAATACGCTTTGGGTCTCTCCTCTGAATCAAAATCCGAAAAAACCTTATGGATATTATGCTCCTAAAAAGACGAAATTCTCTTCGTATCACGGTTATTGGCCTGTATCTTCCACACAAGTGGATAAACGATTTGGTACCAAAGAGGAGTTAAAAAGTTTTGTTGATAAAGCCCATCAACGCTCTATTAATGTATTGTTAGATTATGTATCTCATCACGTGCATAAAGAACATCCAATGTATCGTTCTCATCCCGAGTATTTTACTTCTCTTTATTTGCCTGATGGCTCGTTGAATACAGAGCGTTGGAATGACCATCGATTGACTACTTGGTTTGATACTTTTGTTCCTACTTTTGATATGTCTAATCCTACTGTTGTCGATTTAATGACCGATTCGGCAATGTATTGGTTGAATGAATTTGACCTTGACGGATTTAGACACGATGCTTGTAAACACGTTCCTGAAACTTTTTGGCGTAAATTGACTTATAAAATCAAAGAGAGTGATAAAAATATTTATCAAATAGGGGAAACCTATGGAAGTCCTGATTTAATAAGTAGTTATGTCAATACGGGAATGTTGAATGGACAGTTTGATTTTAATGTTTTTGAAGATGCAAACACCACTTTTGCAGGAGTGGGTGTGCCTAATTTACAACGTTTGAATCGAGTTTTACAAAGCAGTTTACGAAGTTATGGAAGTCATAATTTAATGGGAAATATTTCGGGTAATCACGATAAACCACGTTTTATGGCACTTGCTTCACGTGATTTGTCTTTTGGTGAAGATAGTAAATTAGCAGGGTGGAAGAGACATATTTCTGTTTCTGATCCTATTGCTTATAAACGTTTGGCTTTGATGCAAACATTTATTCTTACCGTTCCGGGAATTCCTGTTATCTATTATGGAGATGAAATCGGAATGACGGGAGCCAATGACCCTGATTGTCGTAGAATGATGCGTTTTGACCGTTTGAATGAAAATCAGAAAGAACTTTTTGAAAAAACGGCGACTTTAACACATTTAAGAAAAGATAATCCTACTTTTGTTTATGGAGATTTTATCTCTTTGCAAGTAACAGAAAATAGTTGGGTATATGCTCGTAGTTATTTTGACCAACAGGCAATTGTTGTTATTAATAATAGTCCATACGAAAAACAGTTTGTTGTTACTATTCCTCGAGTGCTTAACAGTCATTTTTCAACTGCCCTTTTTAATACAAAATTTAATCTAAAAGAACATATTCTTACGATAACGTTACCGGCTTATAGTTCGGAAGTGTTGTTGTAATCTGTTGTATGAATTTATTTTGTTAATTTTGTTCGTTTATAATTTTACATAAGAAAATGAAAGAAGAGGTTTCAATGGTGTTACGCACCGAACATTTATATAAAAAGTATGGAAAACGTACTGTAGTAAATGATGTTTCTATTGAAGTACATCAAGGTGAGATTGTTGGGTTATTGGGACCTAATGGAGCGGGAAAAACCACCACTTTTTATATGACAACGGGATTGGTTATTCCTAATTCGGGACAAGTTTTTTTAGATGATGAAGAGATAACCTCTTTGCCTGTTTATAAACGAGCAAAAAAAGGTATTGGCTATCTTCCTCAAGAGGCTTCGATTTTTCGTAAATTGTCAGTAGAAGATAATATAAAGGCGATTTTAGAGATGACCTCATTTAGCAGAGAGTATCAAAAAGAAAAATTGGAAACTTTGATTGATGAGTTTAATTTGGGGCACGTGAGAAATAATATTGGGGATAGACTTTCGGGTGGGGAGAGACGTAGAACAGAGATTGCTCGTTGTTTGGCTATTGAGCCTAAATTTATTATGCTTGATGAGCCTTTTGCCGGTGTTGACCCGATAGCTGTGCAAGATATTCAAGATATTGTGTGGAAGTTGAAAGATAAAAATATTGGTATTTTGATAACCGACCACAATGTAGATGAAACATTAAGCATTACCGACCGCTCTTATATGCTTTTTGAGGGTCGTATATTATTTCAAGGAACATCAGAAGAGTTGGCTGCCAATCCAACAGTACGAGAAAAATATTTGGGACGAGATTTTGAGTTAAAACGAAAAAAGAGGGTTATTTAGTTGGAAGTTGGAAGAAGCATCTTTGCGAGGACGATAGAACGAAGCAAACTGTTAATAGTGATTAGTGTTTAGTGATTAACGATTAGTAGAGACGCAATGTTTGTGTCTAAATAAATGAGAAAAAATAAAAAATAGATTTAATATTTTGGTTTACATTCTTTTTAAAAAGAACTCATTTTTTTATTCGCCTTGTTTTTTTTTTTGTCAGATAAAAAAATAGTCTTAATTTTACAGTCAAAATAAATATGTCAATGTGAGAATATGACAATATGGTAATGTGAGAATGTGGTAAAATAAGAATGTGGTAAAATAAGAATGTGGTAAAATAAGAATGTGAGAATATGATAATTAATGAATAGTAATTCATAATTCATAATTTATAATTCATAATTCAATTTGTATGAAAACAGAAGTAAAAAATATCGCCGATAATTTGTGTAATTCATTGAATTATAGTATCTTTGTTTGTGCTACAGCACAGCGCACAGCACAGCACAGCACAGCACAGCACAGCACAGCACAGCACAGCACAGCACAGCACAGCACAGCACAGCACAGCACAATAATAATACCTTATATTTAAAGAATTTAAAAAAACGTCTTGTCGGGCATTGGGTCGGCAGGGCGTTTTTTGTTTGCCCTCCTCATTCCTCCCGAAGGGAGGAGGGGAGAAATAAGTTATAAAGTATAAAGTTGAAAGTTATAAAGTGAAAAGTGATTAACAATTAACAATTAACAATTAACAATTAACAATTAAATTTCAATATTATGAGTATTAGTAATTTAAACAATGTGCATTTAAGCACCGAGCAAGTGGAGACGGTAAAAACGGCTCTAAGTAGTTTAGAACAGGCGTTGCAAGTTTTGGATATTAACTTAACGCCCGCCGAACGTGTGAAATATGGTCGTGTGAATGAGCAAAACAAGTTATTTATCAACAAAGTGCACGATTTTGCCCAAGAACAGCCTGAATTACGCAGTATGGATGTAGATTATGACGAGTTTTTTAAGGATTTTGAAAGTCGAGAAATTTTGGAAAATATGATTCATCGTTTGGAAAGTTTGACCACCCGAGCCAAAAATGCCAAAACGTTGCACGATTATGATAATTATCAAAATGCTTTGAATGATTACGCTTATACTTCTTTTCGTGCAGGGTCTAATGCGGTAGGATTTGAGGATAAGTACAAAGAATTAAAGCAGTTTTTTATGCATTCGTCACAGTCGAAAAGTGAAAAATCGAAGTCTAAAGATAAAAAAAAGGATGAAAAGCAAGGTGAGAAGTAGTTCTTTGAAGGTTTGAGGACTGCTTTTCACACTCTGAGGATTGCTTTTCACGCTTCTTCGGTTGAATAAGAATGTCTGCCGAATGTTTTTTATCAAAAATAGTATTAAAAAGATGTGAAATCGCAGTTCGAAGGTGCAATATTATATGAAAAACAAGCGTTGGAGTACCTTTTTAGAGGTTTGAGGAGTGCTTTTCATACTCTGAGGAGCAGAAATTAGTGGTAAACAAGTAGAAAGTAATAAGTAATTAGTGGATAATGATAAATTATTAATTGTTAATGATAAATTATTAATGGTTAATTATTAATGATAAATGGTTAATAATTAACAACTAACAACTAACAATTATAATGGCTTCGACTACGCTCAGCCACCGTATTCGGTCATTGAGCTTGTCGAAATGACAAAACAGTGATTAAAAACTTTGCGACCTTTGCAAAACCCTTAGCGACCTTTGCGGTTCTTTTTTACCGTAAAGAACGCAAAGAAAAACGCAAAGAACGCAAAAAAATGATTAGTGATAAACGAATAAAAATTAAAAATGCTCCGAGTGCCGTCATTCCGAACTTGTTTGGCTTCGCCGATTTTCAATTCGGAATCTCAAAGCAAAAGGAGATATAGACCCTGAACTAAATTCAGGGTGACGAATATTTTAAGTGATTAGTGATTAACAACTTTGCGACCTTTGCGAAACCCTTAGCGACCTTTGCGGTTCTTTTTTACCGCAAGGAACGCAAAGAAAAACGCAAAGAACGCAAGATTAATTAAAAATGAAGAATGAAAAATTAAATTGGCTCAGCTACCGAAAAAAGAGTATTAAACAATGAAACAAAACCAGCGAACTTGAATTAATTCTTAATTCTTAATTTAAATCTCGGTAATGGCTAACCGAATAAACAAATATTAAATTAAATAACCGCCAAAGGCTAATGGCTAATGGCTAAAGACTAAAGACTAAAAAATTAACAATTAACAACTAATAATTAATAATTAAATTAAATAACCCGCCAAAGGCTAACAGCAAAAAGCCAATAGCTAACAGCCAGAGGCACAAAACAAAAAAAAAACAATGAGAAAAAATTACATTTTATTACGCACCTTGATAGTCTTGGTGGTAATGTCAGCAACAGCGGTAATGACCGCGAATGCACAAAGTAAAGTAACCAAAGCACTCAAAGCCGATGTGATAGATTGGGGAAA
>PDWI01009430.1_pt1 | contig 11215 bp, 10 predicted proteins | sample 1430891 | NCBI WGS metagenome assembly PDWI01 (sample SAMN01162508, study PRJNA174530) | Oral metagenome, whole genome shotgun sequencing project. | biome: Marine environment; feature: Marine mammal; material: Swab sample of the gingival sulcus; isolation source: swab sample of gingival sulcus... | reverse complement strand
ATTTTCATCCAAAAACATAGCATTTCACTCTGATTTTCCAAATTTTTTCCCAGAAGAATCAGTTATTAAAGGCCAAGTTAAAGCATAAGTTTCTCCTTCATATTTTTTTCTAATTATTTCAGTTCCTGTAACTAAATTTCACCACTGATCTTGTCATCAAATTTGGAGTAACATATCATCATCTCTATACATTTTTGTGAAATCATATCATTGCAAAAGCATATATGAAAATTCTGTATAACTTATAGATTTTTTTGGATCTTCTATCCTTTTTTTAACTGTATCTTTACTCATCATCACATTCACAGTTATATATTTTCAAACTTCTCTTAAAAAGTCTAAATAACTCATATTTTTGTAAAAATCTTTATTATTTACAAACTTGTATTTAAAGTCATATCCTGTAAATTTCTTTAAATTTTTAAGTATAGAAGTCATTTGTTTAGAAATAGATTTCTGATTATCCTCCAAAGATTTTTCATCTAAAAAACTTCTCTCAGCATCTTTTCATCCTGGATCTCAAATCATACCTGTTGCTCCTCAAGTCAAAGCTGTATAAATATTTCATCTTCTCATTATATGGACTGCCACCATAAAACCTATAAAATTTCCCAAATGAAGACTATCAGCCGTTGGGTCAAATCCACAATAAAAATTAACTCATCATTTATCTAGTTTTTCAAATATTTCTTCATTTGTAACCTGGTATAAAAGTCATCTATCTTCAAGTTCTTGTTTTAATGCTTTCATAAAAAAAATATCTTTTATAATTATAAACTTGTAAGATTATAATTATAAAAGATATAAATGCAATAAAAATTAGTTTATTGTTATATCAAAAGCTTTTCTTGTAGGATTCCAAGTAAAAGTCATATCTCTTCAATCATCTGTAACATATGATTGAGTAAATGGTCAAGTATGATCAAAATCCATAAAATAAGCAACTCCTCAAAGAAGATGATGTCAGCTAAAGTTTATACCTTTTAACTTAGTTTTATCTGCTAATCAATCCGGTAAGCTTGGTATAGAAGGACAAGAAGGATAAGTAATATCTCTATTTAAAACAAGATAAGTTAAATTAGATAAATCTAATAATTCTTTTGGAAATTCCTCAACACAAGAAGTATACATAGAAACATAATTAAGACTCTCTAAATTACTAAAGCTTGTAGGAAGTCATCAGTTTAATCTTGTATGATCAAGTCATATTGCCTCCAAGTTTTTTAAGTTTCCTATTTCTTCAGGTAATGAAGTTATACCTGCATTATAACCTAAGTTTAGGTGTTTTAGTTTTTTTAATTCTCCTATTTCTGCTGGTATACCTGGTAGTCAATTACCTCTAATATCTAAAGATGTAAGGTTTCTTAAGTTTTTTATATCTGCTGGAATTTCTCCTAAATCAGCATTAGATAATTGTACAGTAGTTAAATTAGTTAAATAAAAGAATTCTTTAGGTAAGTAACCTACAGACTCATTTACTATTTGTATAACTTTTAAAGAACACCATTCTGCTTTAGTTTTAGGAGTTGTAACTGATGTACCAGCAAATGTTGAATTTAATTTATCTACTCATGACAAAGGTAAATCTGTACAAGTAATAGCATCTGGATGTGCTTCTTTCATAGTATTTGTTACAAAAAACTCTTCTTCTTTTCATTCTAAAAATGTTGTTACTCTATAAGTTCTACCATCTTTTGATAAAGAATACTTATATGGTTTTTTAGTATCTGGCTCTAAAGGAAGATGTCTAACAGTATCTAGCTGACTAATAACTCAGCTACCAAACTCTCATACAGCCCAAACAACTCAACTCTCATCAACTTCAAAACTTGCATTATTTGGTGCAGGATATTCTCAAGTTTTTGAAACATGTAAGTCTATTATGCTCTTTATGTCATTTAAGTTACTTAATCTAGTAGCATCTCTACTATCTTTTGGATAACCAGAAACAGTCAAAAAAGAAAGTGTTGCTAAAAGAATAAGCACAGTCATAACAACCACTAATTCTACCACAGTGAATCAATTTTTTCTATAAGTATGCTTCATATAATTTATTATTAAAAAATATAATATTTGGCATTATACTGAAATTTAGTTGTTTTGTAAATTTTTTTTACAAAAATTGGTTGACACTTTTATTAAAACAACTAAAAAAATAAAAAGTTTTAGATTTAAAAATCTAAAACTTTTTATTTTTTTTAATCAAATTTTACTTGATACAATTCTTTACCTGACTCCATATCACTAGATTTTAATTTATCATTTGAAATAGTAAAAACTTCATCTCCCACCCATAAAGCTCTTTTTATAAAACTATCTTCAAAACTCCATCTTTTCATATTAAAATAATCCCAAGCAGTTGAATTTTTAAAACAATATATTGGTGGTTTTCTTCTAGTTTTTGAATAACAATATTTTTCACCATTTCTAAGTTCTTCACAAACTTCATTATCAGTTGAATATTTAGCACATTCTTTATTCATTTTTTCTTCTATTCAATCAAAATCTAGATTTGTAATTCTGTAAGACTCTTTAATTCCAAAATTTTTATTTATACCAAAAGTTATCATTCCTTGGAAAAAATCTTTTGATTTATAATCTTCTCCGTAATCTCTTAAAGTAACCGGAAGAAATAATTTTTGTTTTCAAGAGTTCCACATAAACATTCTAGGATTATATGTAGCTTCACTAGAACTTCATTTTCAACCAAATACTTTAGAATATTTTTGTTTTGCAATTATTCATTTATAATCTCATTTATCACATTTTTCTTTTTCTTCTTTTGTTAAATCAGAATCTCCACATTTTTTATTATAATTTATTTCATATAAATCTAGTTTTAATCCTCAATTTTGAGTTCATCACCACTCATTTTCAAAAGTATCATATCAAAGTCAAATTATATGATTATTATCATAAGGATGAAGATAAGTAGAATAACCAGGCATTTTTAACTCTCAAAGCACTTTTGGATTTTCAGAATCAGCTACATCTATTACAAAAAATGGATCAATATCTTTAAAAGTAACTAAATAAAGCTTATCTCACATATATCTACTAGATTTAAAATTTTCTCAATCTCAAAGATTCTCAAGTTTAGATTTTAGTTTTAAATCTTTGTCTAATATATAAAGTCCTGTGAATTTTTTTCTTTTTGAAGAATTCCAATTATCTGTTTGAGTTAAAATTCTAAAATCACCCCTATACTCATCCATAGAATATTGTGTAAGTGGTTTTCAAGGAACTAGAGTTGATTTTTTATAACCTACATCACTTCCTGAAACTCCAAATTTGTGAATTAAAGTATTTGTTCAAACTTCATAATAAGGCATTATACATCTTGCAAATGGTGGACAAGAAAACCTATAATCATTATAAAGATAAGAAGTTAGGTAAATATTATTAGTGCTCATATACATTTCTGAATTACTACTTACAACAACTTTAGTTTTTACTTCACTATCTGAATTTTTTGTGTCTATAACTGAAATAATATTATATGAAGGAGAAAAACCATATTTTTCTAAAGTTTTTTCTGAAGGAAATGAATATTCTACCTCATTACAAGAAAATGTATTTCAGACAGAAAGATTATAAGGATATTTTTTATAATTTTGTCTTTTTTTATCTTTTGTATATGACAAACTAACCTTTTTTGGAATAATTTTATCTGAAGAAACTTCTATATCATCTTCAGTTTTAAAGTCATAAAAAGGAAAGCTAAAATCATTTTGTGAAACTAAATAAAGATAATCTCAAATCATTCTAGAATTTTTATAACTTCATTCTAAAATATAAATTTTATCAAATCTTAATTTTTCTAAATTTTCTACATCATAAACAATAGCATAAGTTTTTTGATTTCTGTTTATAATATTTCTCATATAATAATTGTTACCTTGACCTGAGGCTACTATTATAAGTTTGTTATTATTTATATATAATTCTACAGAATAAAATCTCATAGGAATTTCTATTTTTTTAACAACTTTTTTATCTTTTACAGAAGATATATAAACATATTTTTTAGAACCTTTTTCATATTTTCTTTTATTTGAAAAATAATAAATATATTTTCCATCAGTTTTTACTATATCAGCTTCATCAACTCCCTTTACTTGAGTATTTGTTTTAGAATAATCTGAAGAAGCTATTCATCCAATAGGAGCAACTGATTTTTTTGCAACACTATTTACAGACTCCTCCATTACTGCTCAATCTAGTTCCGCATTTTTTACATCATAAAAAAACCTATTACCAAACCTATAACTATATTTGTCCTTATTTTTTTTCCAATAAGTTTTTATATAGTCTTCCATAACCTTTTCCATATCTTCACAAGATTTAAAAGTTTTTAGATTTATGTCTAAGTACGGCTTATTTTCACCCCCTTTTTCTATATCTAATTTTTCTAACTCTTTTTCTATAGAGTCATCTACCAAAGTAGCAAAACCACTAGAGGCACCTATAAAAAAAATAAACATCGACAAAAGTGCTTTTTTCATAAATAAAATATTTAGAAAATAAAATATTCTAACAAAAAAATTATAGCAATTTTTTTATAAAAACAAAATAATTTTTTGTTCTTCATAAGATATAACTATTTTTTTAAAAAAAGGTGACAAAAAAATTATTTTAACTTATAATCCAACCAGTCACAATCTCAAGATTTATAACTAGATTCTAAACAAAACTTATCTAAAACCTTGCAAATTCTATAAGAGCTTTGCTTTAATAAAACTCCAGATTTTTTTCTACAAAAATCAGAAAAATCTAAAACATCTACTTTTTCTTGTTTTTTTTCTTCTAAAGAAAAAGTTTGAATAACCTCAAAATCTCTTCCTAAAGATTCCACATGAGAATCTGAAAAATCTTCTCAAATAACTTTAGTTTTTTCTTTTATATCTTCATAATCTTGTCTATAATTACTTTCTATATTTTCCTCTGGTTTTGATTTTTCTTCAACTTCTTTAGTTTTTTCTTGATTTAATTTTTCTTTCTTTTCTACTTTTTCTTTAAATCTAGTATTTCCAGTTATTTTCACTTCCTCTGCTTTTTTTATATTTTCTTTTTTCACTCATTTATCTCAACTTAGATTTTCAAGCATTTTCTCGTCTAAATCATTTTTTTTGTCAAACTTAAAATTATCTTTTTCTGTTTTTTCTGCAGTATTTTCACTAGTATTTTCTATTTTTTTTATATAATCTAGTTCTGTATTTTTATTATAACTCTCATTTTCTTGTCAAACTTCATCAAATTGTCAACTTTCTTTTTCTTGTCAAACTTCCTGAGAATAATCTTCTCATAAATAACTATCGTAATATTTATAAGTTTTTTCTATATTTATATTTTTTGCACTAAAGTTTTTGAAAATCATATCTTTGTAAATATAAAAAACTCCTGTAATTATAAATACAAAACTAAAACTTGGTATAGCAAAAAACCAAAAACTTCCTCTTTTTTTGTTCATTTTTAAATCTGAAATACTTTGAATTTTTTCTCATAAATTTTTTTTGAATTTTTTGTCTATCTCTATATTAGGATTTTTTTTAACCATAAAATCTATGGTTTTTTCTAAAGATTTTTTATCTTCTTCAAATTCTGGAAAATCATCAAGTATTTGTTTCAAAAGTTCTTTCTTGTTCATAAGTATTTACCTGTTAAAATTTTAAAAGAGTAAAAATAAAATAAGATAAAATTTTTTATTAATGTTTTTTAAGGAAAATCTTAGAAACTCCTTCGTAAGAATAAAAATAAATATTTTTTAGATAATTTTTTTGCAAAATTTTTTACTTATGCTTTTGCATAGGGGAAAAATTTTAAGGAAAAATTAGAGAAAATTGCATTATTTTTTTCTAGATATGAGTTTCTCAGATTTTCCTTAAGTTCCTAGATACTATTTTTTTACAATTATCTATTGATAATCACATAATTTGGGCTATTTCTTTATAACTTAAATCACACCAAATCCTATGAATAAGTATATCTCTATCTCTCTTTTTTATAGACTTTATATAATTTTCTATTTCTTTTAGCTTATCTTTGTCATCTACTCTTTTTGCAAAATCATCTTGGAAAACCAAATCTATATAATCACAAATATCGGTAGTTCTATCTTTTGTTTTATAAAAATTTATAACTTTATTATAAGATATTTTGTAAATCCAAGCTCTAAAATTTGATTTTTCTTTCACTAAAAAATTATCTAAATTTTCAAAAGCTGACATAAAACTCTCAGAAACTATATCTTCTGCAACCTCTTTATTTGAAGTCTTTAAGTAGACAAATTTATAAATCTCATCTACATATTTATCATAAAGTTTTGAAAATAAATCTAGATTACCATCTTGAAATTTTTTTATAATCTCTAAATCAGTCATAATCTATAACAAAAAAGTTAAAAAAAAGTGACAAAAAATAATTTTTATGATACAATAATAATGATTTTTATATATTTACAAATTTATTATGATAAAATTAAAAGATATTTATCTATTCAAAAACTTAGAATTAGAACTTTTAAAATTTATAATTGATAATTCCAGAAGAGTAGAATTTGCAGCAGAAGATATAATAATAAAAGAGTGAGAAAAATCTGACTGAAATGCATATATTCTGCAAAAATGACAAGCTGTAGTTAATAAAGATTATGAAAATTTATCTATGCTTGAAGCTCCTGATATATTTTGAGAAATAGCTCTAATTACAGATGAACCAAGAACAGCCACAATAGAAGCAAAAACTGAAATAATTGCATTAAAAATAAATAAAAAATTATTATGTAAAATCATAAAAGAGTTTCCAAACTGAGACAAAATCCAAAAAATTATACAATCTAGAATTATGGAAAATTTACAAAGACAAAAACTCACCTAAAAAGGTGAGTTTTATTTATGATAACTTTTTCAAATTTTAATAGTTTCTGCTCTATAAAGCTGTTCATAAAGCATAAGTAAAGCAAGAGAATGAGGGAAAGTCATTTTTGAAAAAGAAAATTTATAATCAATTTCATCTTTTATTTTTTCAAAATCTACTCAAAAAGCTCATCAAATTATAAAAATAATATCTTTATAATTCATCTCTTTTTCACTTAAAAATCTTTCAAACTCTATTGAGCTAAAACTTTTTCCATCAATATAAAGTAAAACTTTGTATCATTTTGTTTTTTCTAAGGCTTGTCTTAGTTTTTCTGTTTCTTCTTTTTTGACTTCAACTTCTTCCTTCTTTTTACTTGGTTTTAGTTTTACAAGCTCAACTTTTTTACCAAGTCTTTTTTGAAATTCTAAAATTGCTTTCTCATATTGTTTAAAAGAGTCAACAAAGGATAGGATTTTTATCATTTTTTTATTTTTTAAAATCTAAAACCCCACTATCTCCTCACTTCCTCACCTTTTCAAAAGTTCATAACCTCATTTTTCTAAAGTCTTTTTTGAAATTACAACTCTGTTTGGTATTCACCATAACTCACAATCTCCTGCTTTTTGTCCAAAACCAAATTTTTTTCACATTCTATCATCAAGTATAACTTTTTTTCACTCTTTTTCTAAACTCTTTGCAAGGCTCTCTGCTTTTTCTAAATTTTCTTCTCAAAGAACTATTATATAATAATCTGCTGGAGCTACATTTTCAGGCCAAGCAATTCATTTATCTCTCATAAAATATTCTGCCATTACTCACATAAGTCTAGAAACTCAAATTCCATAACATCACATTTCTACATGGTCTACCATTTTATTATTTTCATCTAAATAAGAAATTCCAAATGGTTTTGTATATTTTGTACCAAGATGAAAAATATTTCAGACTTCTGAAGCTCTAAAAGTTTCAAAATCTTTAGAAGCACATTCTATACATTCAAAACCTTTTTCTTCATCTACAAGCTCATCATTTTGACAAGCCCCACATTTTTTGCATTTATAAATTGTATCTTCTCAAATTTCTAATTTTACTTGAAATTCATGAGAATTTTTGTCTGAAATTGCTCATCAATCTGCATCTGCTATATAAGTATCTGCTCAAAGACCAAGTCTATCAAAAATCCTTAAATAAACTTCTTTAACTGACTCATAAAATTTATCAAAATCCTCTATATCTCTATGAAAACTATAAGCATCTTTCATATGAAATTCTCTTCATCTCAAAAGACCAGACTTTGCCCTTTTTTCATTTCTAAATTTCTTTTGAATATGATAAACACAAGTAGGTAAATCTTTATATGATTGTATAAATTCTTTCATAATATTTACAACATTTTCTTCATTTGTTGGAGCAATTCTATACTCACTATTTCCCCAAGCAGGAATTTTAAAATACTCTGGAATTTCCCATCTATCTGTAACTTCCCAAAGCTCTCTTGGAGTCAAAATAGTCATAAGCATTTCATGATAACCTGCTCTGTCCATTTCTTCTCTAACTATATTTTCTATATTTTTTAAAACCTTGTATCACATAGGCAAAAACTCATAAGCTCAAGCCATAACTTGTCTAATATAACTTCCTTGAAGAAGTAAACTTGTAGATCTATTTTCACTTACCTTTGGTGCAGTTTTTAAACTAGGAAATGGGTAATTTGATAATTTTAACATAAAAAAAAATACTTACAAAATAAAATTTATAAGTATTTTAATGTTTTTTCAGAAAATGTAAAATTAATATTTTTTTCTTTTTTCAGCTAATTTTTCAACCATAACCTCAAAAACATTTGAAACTCATTCTGAAACTTCTGAAATACCTTCTCAAACTTCAGCTTGTAAATTTTGTTCTTTTATTTCTTGTAATTTTGTATTTTCTAAAGTCATAATAATTTTCTTATGATATAACATTATAATTTTATCATAAACTTTAAATAAATACAAAATTTTTTCTATATCTCTAAAACTCAAACTTTTTCTTCAAACTTTCCATATTTTATTCTATAATAAGCCAAAATTCAAATCATAGCTGCATTATCCATACAATACTCTATCTTTTTTGGATAAATAAATTTAAGATTTTTTTCATCTGCAACTTTCTGAATCTTATCTTTTAATTTATTATTTGCACTTACTCATCATGCAAGCATAATTGTTTTCAGATTGTATTTTTCTGCTGCATAAGCAAGTTTCCAAGCAAGAACTTCTGTAATAGCCTCTTCTGCTTCAAAAGAAATCTCTCTTTGGTCTTCAAGTGAGAGTTTTCAATTTTCTGAAATTCTCTTATCAACCTCTCTTTTTACTGCTGATTTTAAACCTGAAAATGAAAAATTGAACTCCCTTTTTACAAGCCAAACTCTTGGGAATAAATTAGTTCATAGTTCATAGTTCATAGTTCATAGAGTTTTCTTTTGACTTCCCTCTCCTGTAAGAGGAGGGACTGAGGGAGGGGTATACTCACTTGCCAGTTTTGAAATTATAGGACCTCAAGGGTATCACAGTCCCATCATTTTTGCTATTTTATCAAAAGCTTCTCAAGCTGCATCATCAGAAGTCCCTCAAAGTTTTTCTTTTTCCCAGAGAGAATTCATCTTATAAATTTCATTATGTCAACCAGAAACAGTTAAACAAGCAAGAGGAAAATTTATTTCAGATTCTTCTCTTTCTAAAAAATTTGAAAAAATATGAGCTTCTATATGATTTATAGGAATTATTGGTATTTTTAAAATAGTTGAAATACTAGAAGCAACTGTTGTTCAAGTAAGAATAGAAGGCAAAAGTCATGGATTAGTAGTACAGGCTATATAATCAAAATCTTCTAGTTTTAAACAAGTTTTTTTAAGCACATTTTCAAGCACCAAAAAAATAGAGTTAGCATGCTCTCTTGCAGCCACTTCTGGAACTACTCATCAAGTTTCATTATGAATCTTTATTTGTGACTTTGTGTCCATAAAAAGCAATTTATCATCCTCAAAAACTGCTACTGAAGTATCATCACAACTTGTTTCAAATGCTAAAATTTTCATAAGGTTTTTATTAGAAAATTATTTTAATTTATTTTTTATTTTAAAATTTTAGAAAGGTTTCTAAAATCTTCTAAAAATCTTTTTATTTCAAACTCTGGAAAACCTCACTTTTTTAATTCTTTTTCTATATTTTTGCTTTCTACCCATTTATATTCTGATAACTCTTGAAAATCTAAGATTATATTTCATTTTTTATACAAAACCCAATAATTTTGTCTAACTTGTCACCTAAATCACCTTTTATTCTGAAGTTCTAAAGGCCAGTTATACATAAAATACCAAGATGATTTTTTTATTATTTCAAAAATAAAATCTTCTCATAGTTCTTCTTTTATTTCCCTTTTTAGAGTATCTTTTTCATTTTCTCATTTATTCATTCATCATTTCACAAAATCAAACCTATCTCTTAATTCTCATTTTAATTTTACCATAAGAAAATTAAAATTTTTATCAATAATAATTGCTCAAATGGAAGCTCTATATGATTGTTCTTTCATAATAAAATATGTTATAATATAATTCTAGATTCTCATAATCAACTAAACCACAACTACTTTCAACTAGCTACTAGTTAACTTCCCCCTGTCTACCAGCTCTGCTGCTTGCTAATGTAACTATGAACTGTGAACTATGAACTGTTAACTACTTTCAACTAGTTAACTTTCAACTTTCTACTATCCTCCTATCCCATATCTTTCCATAAAAGCCTTATCATCAACTTCTCTTCACATAAAATCAAAAAATAATTCTCCTGCTTTTTTTCTGCATCAAGCTCATATTATAGTTTTTAAAAGCTTCTCTCAAGTTTCTCTTTTAAACATTCACATTTCTTTTATTCTAGCAAATAAATCTGCCTCCAAAATCTCTGCCCACATATAAGAATAATACCCAGCTGCATATCATCAACCAAAAATATGTCAAAAACTAGCATACATTTTATAGTCATCTCATCTGTTAAAAATAGAATATTTATTTACTAATTCTAAAGATTTTTTGTCTAATTCTTCTACAGAATTTGGAGCTTTTTCACTGTAAATACTCATATCCAAAAGAGCAAACTCATTTTGCCTTGCAACAAAATTTCCACTCATAAAGTGTTTCAAATCTTCTAACTTTCAAATTAAATCATCAGAAATAACTTCTCCTGTTTCAAAATCTCTAGCAAATTTCTTCATACTCTCTTTTTCAGAAACCCAGTTTTCCATAAGTTGACTTGGAAGCTCAACAAAATCCCACTCTACTCAAAATCAAGAAAGTTCTGAATATTTACTTTCAGAT
>PDWI01009428.1_pt1 | contig 11215 bp, 10 predicted proteins | sample 1430891 | NCBI WGS metagenome assembly PDWI01 (sample SAMN01162508, study PRJNA174530) | Oral metagenome, whole genome shotgun sequencing project. | biome: Marine environment; feature: Marine mammal; material: Swab sample of the gingival sulcus; isolation source: swab sample of gingival sulcus... | reverse complement strand
TTCCATGGAAGTTGCCAGATTATGGCATGTCGTGTTGATCTGATAATCATTTCTGCCTGTAAGTGCCCATCGGTTAATATTGTATTTTTCCTGTTTTTTTACCGGGATGGGTTGTCCAGGAGATTCCAGAGCAATGGGGTTGCCTCCCTCATCCATATCCAGGCCATTCAAGACAGAAGAGGGCAATACAAATTTTATATCTTCCATGCTCTCCAGATACTTGAAAAGTACTCCGATTCTTTTCCATTCTCCTGAATCCTTTTTGATCTTTTCTTCTGATGTGAATCGTCCAGGACGGAAATCAAAGATTTCTGCATCATTGCTGTACAGGGGGAAATATTGATTTTTGAACAAATGATGAGAGTTCAGATATTTTGTATAAGTATCAAGATCATTGCTTCCATACGTATAGCGCTGAAATTGTTGAAAGGCAATGGAATCAGACCATATCACGGGTATCTGTCTGCCTGAAAGATCTGTGAGAAGCTGGGGATAATATCTCCAGGAGTGTTTCCATTCAGGGTGGAACAGATACGGGTTGTTCCATTCCATGATTACCGCCTCGTAGCCTGTATTTATATAGTGTTCCAAAATCCCATTGGAATAGGCCATCTCATTGATCAGGGCAATTTTGGGAGAAATACCAAGAAGATCCTGATATATGTCCAGTCCTGTTTGCTGATTCCATTCATTTACCCTGGCTGGTACCAGAGGGCCTATTAGCTGTGCATAACCGCTTCCGATGAGCTCGGTTTTTCCTGTCTGGATGAGAGTTTTTAATCTTGTTACCCATTCCGGGGAAAGACGGGAAATGACCTCAAGGGTATATCCTGACATTTCAATGCCGGTTTTCAGGTTTTGGTCCTCAATCAAGGTCAGCAGAGGCCAATAGCATGAGTCAATAACCAATGAGCGATCTTCTTCTTCAATGGAAGAAAAGGCGAGATTCAAATGGAAAAAAAGGTAAAGGTTCATGGTTCAATGTATTGTCTTTGGGGTGAGCGGAGAATAAGAAGTGTAAGCGGATGAATCAATTTGTTGTAATACGTATCCCCTGCAAAAATTTTTGTGCATTTTCCACGGCCTGTTGCCGGTCAAGGCCTTTTGCGATGGCACATGCAACGCGTAGGGCATGGTTTGTGGTTTTTCCGGTAATGGTATCATTAGGTTGAACGTATATATTATGGAATAAAAGATTTTTGTCTTTATAGACCGGGATATGAATGTCCTGAATAATACCTTTTGAGAAATCCTCCATGAATGCGTATCTGAGACAAATATTTTCATTTTTTGTAAAATTTAAGCTATCTGGATCAATGGGTTCGTTGATATGCAGTTTGATGGCAGCCTCCAGAAAATCAACGCCAGTACTTTCCGGTATTTCAAGACTTGAAAAATGTCCGCCGGACAGCCTCAGGGCAAATTCGATTACATAAAGTTCATTGTCATGAATAACAATGTCTCCCTTGATGACTCCATTTTCAATATTCAACTCTGAACAAATATATTTGTAATATTGGGTAAGATCCTGTTTATGCTGTTCCGTAATATGGATGGACGGCAAATCACCCCCATTTTCAATGATGTTGGGGTAAAACCGTTCCATTCCCTGATAGTTACGGTCTGCAAAGCCTACATGATGGATATTTCCTTTCACAACAAGGGATTCCGTGCTGATCTGGGGACCGGTTAAAAATTTTTCTGCCATGATGGTGCGGCTCGGACTGTTTTCCCGGGCAATCTGAATGGCTGGTTCAATCTGTCTTCTGTCAGAAACAATGCTGATTCCCCTGGCTGCGGAATTATCGACGGGTTTGATAACAATGGGAGATTGTTCTTTTTGTATAAAGCGGATCATATCCTGTTCTCCCTGAATTTTTTGGTAAGGGGGGATCTTGACATGATCTTGCATCATGTTTTTAGAGAGCAGTTTATTTTCACTAAGCAGAGCACTATCAAGGGGAATGGTATAATTTACCTCCAGCATATCCGCCGTTTTTGCGATAATTGAGGGAATATCCACCCCAAAGGCAATAACACCATCCACTTTTTCGGTGAGCTGACGGTGTACAAAAGCCCTCACCTGATCAACATGTTTGATGCTGACAGTATAAAAGGCATCTGCATGATTTTTTCCGGGTGCGTCAGGATTTCCGTCCAATACAAGCGTCCGCAATCCCATTTGTTTTGCCTTAATGATTCCCGGTATCTGATCTGCACCTGCCCCAAGTACCAAAAGTGTTTTATCCAAAATACATTCCGCCATTGATATTGATAGTCTGCCCGGTAATATATCCCGCCTCTTTACTGGCAAGAAACAGTACCACCGTCGCCACTTCTTCAGGGGTTCCTATTCTTCCCACAGGAATATTTTTACATTTTTCTCTCCCTTCCGGTGTTTGCATTTCATTTTGAATCATCTCTGTTTCAATAAGCCCTGGAGCGATGGCATTGGCAGTAATCCCATTTTTTGAATAGAGTTTTGCAAGGGATATGGTAAAGTTAATAAGAGCCGCCTTTGCCGCCGCATAATGAACCTGGTTAAAGCCCCCCCATTGTCCGCCTATGGAGGAAATATTGATAATCCTTCCCCATTTTTTTTGTATCATGGAAGGCAATACCTCCTGAGTAAAGCGAAACGCCCCGCCAAGGTTGGTATTAAGCATTGTTTGCCACTCCTGTTCGATTATGGCCAGAAAATCTTTCTCCTGTGCAATTCCGGCATTGTTCACCAGTATATCTATGGAACTGCCAAAATATTTTTCTGTCAATTCGATTGCTTGAATAACAGATCCCCTTTGCTGAATATCCACCTGTACGGCAAGCATATCCGGGTGAGAGCCTTCCTTGATCGGCGTATGGAAATATCCATACGCCACTTGGTAATCATTGCATAAAAAACGGTCAGCAATTGCCCTGCCAATGCCCTTGGCAGCTCCGGTTACAAAAACAATTTTTTTATTGTTCATAATTCCACATATCATTGAGTTTTTGCCCGCCAAGAAGCATTGGCGAAATGGGGGTGTCGTGTTTTATTTTTACCTGAAGAAAGCTGGCTCCCTCATATTCAATCCATTGACGTATGATATTTGTATCCAGATTATCCATATAAAAACTCTTGATCCCGTAAGCTTCTGCAATTTTAACGAATTCTGGATTTTTCACATTCCCGGTGGTTGGGTCATCGTGAAAAACAATATTCTGGAATTGGGAAACAATCGCCAATCGGTTGTTATCCAGCACAAGTATTTTCACAGGAAGATTATAATTTTCTACAAGTGCCAGTTCCTGTATATTCATCTGAAAAGAGCCGTCGCCGTCAATGGAGAGGACAAGATGATTTCTATTAAGATATTGTAATCCAATAGCCGTTGGCAGTCCAAAACCCATTGTGCCGTGTCCTGCGGAGGTAAATAGTCTGCACTCTTCGTTATCAATATCTATATACCTCGAAACCCAATGTTGATGGGAACCAACCCCGGTGGTAACAAATGCCTTTTTCCCTTTCATGATTTTATTGATTTCGGATAAAACCCTTTCAGGGTCAAGGCCCTCTCCCTTACTGGAAAAATCGGTGAGCGGCAGAGATTTTTGTAATTCTGTTATACGCTGCTGCCAGTTGGAAATATCTTTTATATGGATTTTTTCTACAATCCTGGAAAGAAAATCTTTTGCTGAACAATGGAATTTAAGAGTGGGGGCAATTCTGCAATGCTCCAGCTCTTCTTTGTCAATATCGACATGGATAACTTTTTTACTTTTGAAAATATCAATTTCTGTGCCTGTCTGACGAATATCCAGTCTGCTGCCAAGAACGAGAATTGTATCTGCTTCATAAAGAGCAGCGTTTGCCCAAGGCGTCCCTGTATGTCCAATCCAGCCGATATTTTGGCTGCTGCTGACAACTCCTGTGCCCCGCAAGCTGGAGATAACCGGAATAGGGAAATATTGAAGATAATGACGAATATTTTTCCAGTCGTCTTGTGCTCCGCCTCCAATCAGAATTAGTGGCTTTGCAGAGTCCCCAAGAAATCTCGCTGCCTGAGCTAACAGGTTGTCATCTATATGGTATTGTTCGGTTTGATTGTATGAAGGGAGTGAAAATTGCTGCAATGCCATTTCACTAATTTCTTCAAGTTGTGCATTCATTGGCAAATCAATGAGAACCGGCCCCTTTCTGCCAGTCATGGAAGTTGCCACCGCTTCAGAAATGGCAGTAGCAATTTCCACCGCATTCCTTGGCTGGATTGTCTTTTTACAGATTGGGCGGAGTATTTCTGTAACCGGAGCCTCCTGGAAGCCTCTTTGCCGCAAGTTTGGGTTGCGATCAAGATCGGCTGTTCCCACTTGACCACTCAGTACAATCAACGGAATACTGTCGTAGTAGGCGTCTGCGATAACGGTAACAAGGTTGGTAATTCCAGGGCCGCTGGTAACGGCGGTAAAAGCTGGTCTATGGTATAAATTTGCCTCGGCAAGAGCCATATATCCCGCCCCCTGTTCACTTTTGGAAACCAGAATACTAATGCCGATTTTTTTGGCTTCCTGTAATAGAGGGGCGATAGTACCGCCGGGATAAACATAGAGATTCCCACTTATTTCTTTGATAACTTTTGCGATAAAAGCCGCTGAAAATGTTTTCATCATCAATGATCCACCAGTTATTAAGGTTTTAAGGTTTTTTTGCCACAAAAAACAACGAATTGCCGGGAATATGAAATTTTATAATAATAAAGTTGAACAACCAATAGCAGAGATAGCGTTTTATCAGCGTCATTGCCTTATGAATTGTCAACCAGAATTTTCTTTGTATTTTATTCCGGGATGTTGCAGCAAGCGTCGCAATATTTTTTCTCCAGCCAAGTTTAAATTCAGGGGTGGCATATATTGGTATTGTGCCGATATATAATGGTTCCAATCCGATACTGATCAGCATCTTTTCCAAAGTTTTTTCAGAAAAATAGATCAGGTGTTCTGGAATAGTAATCTCATACCACTTATCTTTTTGGATTCTATGTCCAATTCCGTTGATGTTTGGAACTCCACCAACAATTACTCCTTTTTTGTTTAAAATACTTGCTGCATTTTCCAGTATTTTTTTGGGTTTTCTTAAGTGTTCAAGCACCATCCAGAAAGAGATGATATCATATCTGTCTTCCAGTAAGTCAAGCTCTTCTAGATTGTGTTGAATTACATTTACATTCAGTACATTCTTTGCGTAATTGAAAGTATCTGAATCAATATCTAGCCCTGTCGCTTCTATTTTTCCTCCATCAAGAGCCGCAGCATAGAGGAAAAAACCATGTCCACAACCAACATCTAATAATTTTCCCTTTGTTATACCGCTATATTTTTTTACCAGTTCAAGTTTTTTACAGCAATCTTCTATTGCTGCGGCATTTTCTTCTATCCCACCAATATCGACAATCCCCTTTTTTACCAGCCCCGTGTAGGCGTTGGCGTAGAAGTCTTCAATTTCAGAAGAAGAGGGCATTGGATATATTTGATTCAATCCGCAATCCTGGCATTCCAGAAGTGAATATATCTTATTATCATTTCCTTTAATTTCCGGGTAGATGGGAGAATATGCCGTTTTCCCGCAAAAAACACATTTAAAGGAGCCCCCCCCCTCACTTGTATAATATGTTGTTTTCATTTTGTTTTTTTTCTTGCAATAAGCCAGTAGTAGGATTCAATTTTTTCCTCCTTATAAAAAGTATTTTCTGTCAGCCCCATTTGTGTAATCTGCAAACAGCTATTTTCAAAAACAGCATTTACATCTTCCTTGGTAAAAAGAGATTTTTCCTGATCAATTCTTTTACGGTCATCATGAGTTGAAGTAAAGCTGATAATAACATGGGCATCTTGTTTCAGAACACGGCATATTTCCTGTAATAGCTGTGGAATATCGTTTTTTTCCATATAATGGGTTAGGCCCCAGCAAAGAACAAGCGCAAAGGATTCATCTGCAATTTTTGCCAATGTTGGAATGGCGCGTCCATTCATAAGGTTGCCTTGCTCAATATTGTACAGTCGTTTTACTGTCGCTAGTGCATGGGGGCTTTCATCAATTCCTGTAACATTATATCCATTTCCCACAAAGAATCTGGAATGGCGTCCTTCTCCACAGGCAAGATCAAGAACTGCAGCTCCTTTCTCCAGCTTGAGTTTATTGACAAGTCTGACTACTTGAACATCAGGCCAAATAAGAGGGGTTTGTGCGTTTTCCTTGTAGTGTGTATCCCAGCCCATATACGGCTCCTTACGAATGGTTGTTCGTAGAGAAGTATCTCTCCTTCTCTTTTATATATCTTGTTAGAGTTTTGTAGTCTTTGAAGAAGAGCATTACATACTCTTCTGTTGCAAGAATATTATCTGTCATGTCTGTTGCATACTGAATGTCATACTGCTGGATTTCTTCCACAAATAAAATTACGGCTGGCAATATCTTTCCGTCATAGGACTGGGGTCGGATATTGGCGGCCAGAGAAATATTGTTTTTGAATATGTCATATTCAGGTTTTGTTGTTGCTGGTATAAATACATCACTTACGAAGTCTCCTCCAATCTCAGCATGAATTTCGTAAGATTTTACGCTGTCTTTTGATAAGTCAAGTTTCATGGCAGACTGGAAAAATCCATTTTTAATTCCCATCTTTTCTTTAATCTGAACAAATTGTTTTCTTGCAATTGTGTCTTCCTTGCTGTTTACATCACAACTATACCATCCTATGCCATGAAAATTTGGTGGTCCAGATGAAATTTCTCCCATGGTGCAAATATGAAAAATTTCATTATGAAAAACAAAATCTATAGATACCATATCTTTTCCTATCAAATATTCTTCGATGTTCACCTGTTTGTTGTCAGATACTTTTGATGCATTCTCATATGCAATTTTTACTTCCTCTTTTTTGTGGCAGGTCATCATTACGGCATGGGATTTATTTGTTTTTGATGGTTTGACAAAAAGCGGGAAATCTTTTTGTGAAAGCTTCGGAATATCTTGATGTAAGTATAATTTTGGAGCAGGAATTTTTAATGAATTCAAGGTAGATATAAACTCCTGTTTATCTGTGAGGACAGCAGCATTTTTACTATCAAGAGCAGTCAGTCCAAAGGCTTCGGAAATCTTTGCAACCGTAAGAACAGGCTGTCCGCTGGATCTTGTTAATACGTCCACCAGAGATATGTTCTCCTCTACAATTTTTTTGATTATTTCATCGTAATCATATGTGCTTATATTAAAGAAAATATCAGAAATATCTCTTCCCGGAGCATTTTTGTCTCTATCACAGGATACGCAAAGAAATCCCATCTCCTTTATCTTCTTGATAAGAAGAATCTGATTTTTTCCTGCTCCAATACTGAGTATATAATTTTTTTTCATGGAAACTGTTATTTTTTATTGATGATAGAGATGAATGATGTGTATTTGTTCTGATATGGTATGTATTTTTTGATAAATTTCTTTTTCAAAGCGTTGAGAGGAGATAACTATATGCTGAATATTCCTTTTTTTGATTTCCTCAGGAGCTATAATCTCTTTTCCATAAAAAGTTTTTCCCCATTTTTGGGGGTCTGAGTCTATGAAAAACTCTATTTTGTCTATCAGGAAACTGCACTTTGCCAACAAAAATCTGGTATGGTCTCCTGCTCCATAAACGGAAATGGTTTTTATGGAACCATCTTGTGTAATAGTTGCAAGGCGGTCAACAATTTTATCTGAAAATTGTTGTTTCCTTTTTGCATAGGTGTCAAAAAAAGAGAAAAGGCGTTTTGCTGTAAGCTCTTTATCCTGTTTTTGATACAGAGCCATAATTGTTCCCCCTGAGAATCCGTCAGATATTTTCACAGGGTAAAATCCTGCGTTGCACAGTATGGCGTCTAGTGTCTCGTGAGTAAAATGGTTGATATGTTCGTATGAGAAAAATTCTGCAACAGTTTCATGGGGAGAGAGGCTGTTGGGAACTTCGACAAAAACATAACCCTCTTTTCTCAACAGAGAACAGGCTTTCTTTAATATTGTTGCAGGAGCTTTCAGGTGTTCGAGAACATTATCAAGTATTAACAAATCAAAATGGGAGGAAAAATCTGAAGACAGATTTTCGATATATTCCTGTATTTTTATAATATCAGAATCTTTGTTTTTATTGATCGCAGCACTTGGTTCAATAAGGTATTTTTTCGTTTTAGAGGGCATATCCAATGAGGACAAAAGAACTCCTGCCCCCCCTCCTATATCACCTATGTTTTCTATATTTCGTTTTTTTATTGCTTCAGATATAAATTCCCTTTTTTCTTCAATTCTATTGATGTATTCTGTCCCTTTTCCGGTTTCTTTGTAAATATCTCCCGATGAATTTTTCTGATAATGAATTGCCAGAGCTTCTTGGGTTAATTGCGGGTTCTGGTAAATAAAAGCACATTCGTTGCACATACCAATGGTAATTTGCATTTTGCCAAGAGAGCTGTCTCCATATTGTTCCGAAACATATAATTTCGTAAAATTGTCGGCTTGACAGAGAGGGCATCTTATATGTTCAAATTTTTTCATTTACTTTGCCTCCAAATACCCAACGCCCAAAATGGATTTTGTTCCTCCTTTAACAACTGAAGCAGCTTTCCATTTTATACGCTCAGGCATTTGCCAGTATATCCATGATTTTTCAATCAACCCCGGCTCTAGAAATATGCAGGAAAAACCGCTGAGTTTGAACAAAGTTTCCAGTCGTTTTGGGGTGTAGGGCGTTACATGGGTTGGGTCGTTGTAAAAATTTTTATAGTCCATCTGCCAGTTTGGTGTTCGGATAAAGATTAGTCCTCCTGATTTTAATACTCTCTTTGCTTCGGCAAAAATATGATCAGGTTTATGGATATGCTCAAGGACTGCATTCATGGTAACAAAATCCACGCTGGAATCTTCTTGTATCAGTTTGTCTTTTTCAATATTAAAATCAGGATAATCGTAAGGGTAAGAAGTGATTCCCATGGATGCACAATAGGCGGAAAACCCCTTGTCTCCGCTTCCCAAATCCACATTAACGCCAGCAAGTTCTTTTTGAAGAATTCTTTTTGTGATTCTGTTATAGGTGCTGAACAATCTTTTGTTCAGTTGCAAGGTTTGTTCGCTTTGTTTGTCGTGCGAACGGGCATATAGTTCTTTTATATCCAAAATGTCTGCTTTGTTTATGGTTAAAATATGCTTCGTACACTTTTGAACGGCCGTAACCCATCTTCCGGGTCTGCCCGCCATTGTAAATCATGCAATTCGGATGCCACGGGCTGTTTTCTGCCGTTTCCGTCCGCCAACACCCAGTCTTTACTGGGTTGTGCATTACAAATACTTTCTATTGTCTGTCTCATATCTTCCGGCAGCCAGCAATGCCCGGCAGAAAATTCCGCACCTTTTCCATCTATATCCAGATGGAATTCGATCATATCTGCTTTGAAATGATGAACTGCCCTGTGAATTACCAGGGGATTGACACTATGGTCTGACCAGCCGGTTTTCAAGCCAAATTCCCGACGCAATGTGTCAATGGCGGCAAGGTTGCAGTCTTCTGGTGGTACAGGATAGGCAGAGACACAATGCAGGAGGGTCAGATCCCGGCATTTGTTTTTCTCCAGCACTTCAACAGCAGCCTTTACTTCATCCATGGATGCCATTCCCGTTGCGATAACCACGGGTTTGCCTGTTTGGGCGCATTCTGCCAGCAAATCATGCCACAAAAGTTCGTAGGAAGCGATTTTATAGAAATCCACAAAGGGAAAAAGGATTTCAACGGCTTTCAGGTAAAAGGGGGTACAGGCAAATTGCATGTTTTTTTCGTGGGCGTACCGGGACAATGCCGGCAAGAATTCTTCGGGAAGCTCCCATGCTTTTCTAGCCCTGTGAACAGGGCTTTTGGATAGAATTTCGGGGGCAAAGAGTTCTTCGACTTTGAACAATTGAAATTTTACTGCATCACAGCCTATATTGGCAGATGCATTGATAAATTTCAGGCATCTTTTCATGTCCTGTTCATGGTTGCTGGATACTTCTGATACAAATTGTGTCATCAATACATAGTGCCTTCTTCTGGTTCTGTTCCATGGTTTTTGTGAGCAGGCGAATGCTCAATCAATTTATTGCGTATTCTTAATTCCCATGATCCTTTGATTTGCCAGAGATGTCCAACTGGTCTATTTCCTCGGGAGATAAACCTGTGGCTTGTTGTATAATATCAGAGGACAATCCGAGAAGCTTAAGATTCACAGCTGTTTCATATCTTCCTTCATATCTTCCTTCTTGCCTCCCTTCTTGCCTTCCGATTTCTATGCCGGCCATTTGTCCTTCCTGGCGAAGCTGTTCAGCTATGGTCATGATTAATTCTCCTTGTTGTTTAGACAATGAATCAGAAAAAACATTCTGAATGTCTGAAAGGGTTACTGAATGTAAGCTTCCCAAATTCAAAACATATTTCAGCATGGTTTGGAAATATTGCAATCCTGTGTCCTGTTTTGACAATTCCTTGAATAACTTAGCAATGTCAGGCAGTTTTTCAAGGAGGTCGTCATCGTATGCATGCTTGAGTATGCGCAAGGTAATTTGCGTCATTACCTCTCCTTTGATCTGGTCGTCTGTGTAGCACGATAAATCATACAGCAGATAACGAAAATCAGGAACACAGGCTTTGGTATCAACTGTGATTCCTTCAAAGCATTCCAAAAAATGTTCCGGCATACTCCAGGCCAATTTGCCATGATAGACCACCAGGGGAATTACCAGAGGAAGTTTGGCAGCTTTGTCTGGTTCCCTTGATTGCTTGATGTGCAAGTCCCATATGGCAAGCATGTATCGCAGTAATTGTAAAAAAATTCGTTTTTCTGGATGGCTTTTATGCTCGAATAAAAAATACACAAATCCGGTATTTCCTCCAAGCTGAGCCTGGTACAACATATCAGAATAATATTCTTTCATATCTGGTTCAATGAAAGAATCCTTGCAAATAGTCAGAGAGTCGAGGGCAATGGCAGATCGAATCTTTGGCGGCAGGTATTCCTCCAGAAAAGAACGTACAAGACTTACGTTTGTCCAGCTTTCTCGAAAGAAACGATCATGTGGATTATGTATGGTGTCTTTTGCCATAAAAAGGAGTTCTTTTTTTGCACTTGTGATTATTGTCCACTAATAACATCATTTTCATAAGATAAAAATATCTTATCCTGATTC
>PDWI01009425.1_pt1 | contig 11218 bp, 7 predicted proteins | sample 1430891 | NCBI WGS metagenome assembly PDWI01 (sample SAMN01162508, study PRJNA174530) | Oral metagenome, whole genome shotgun sequencing project. | biome: Marine environment; feature: Marine mammal; material: Swab sample of the gingival sulcus; isolation source: swab sample of gingival sulcus... | reverse complement strand
AGTGTGGCTCATTATGAAGCGCAAAGGCTACAATAATTTCTATGTTTTAGAGGGAGGTTTAAACAATTTTGTAGAAGAATTTTTCCTAAATAAAGACACAATTTTGCCGGCGAAAGTAAAATTAGCATCTACTGTGGAAGACTACAAAAAACGTTTTAAAGTAGAGGCAAAAAAATATTTTTCGGGAATGCAAAAGCAAGTGAAAAAAGCTGCGGTTGCACCTGTAAATGTAAAAAGGGTGGCAAGGGCATCAGGAGGATGCTAAATCAATTAGCAATGAACAATTAACAATGAGCAATTAACACATTATTAAATTATAAAAAATGAATAAATTAACATTACTAACATTAATATTTGCAGGTGTTTTAGCCACGTCATTTTTTGTAGAAAAATCAATGTCGGGAAACTATATTGTTGGTACAGAAAAAGTTACAGAAGAGTTGGTAAATGATTCTACAAATAGCACTGTGTTAAATGTGGAAAATATAAAAGACATTACGGGCAAAGCGGAATACCAGTTGATAGATTTGAGACCAAAAGCCGAGTTTGAAAAATCGCATCTCGAAAATGCAATTAATGTGCCGATTGGCGAAATTGTAAAAACGCAGTCTTTTGAGGATTTTGACAACGACAAACAAAAAGTGCTGTATGCCAATGATTACGCATTAGCCTCAAATACAGCATTTTACCTGATGCAAATAGGTATAAAAAACATAAAATATTTACGAGCAAATTTCAAAGATGCGCAAAACTACATCAACGGCTCGTTGGAATGCGCAAGAAATTGCGACCAAGAAAAGCCCAAATACGATTTCAATAAATATTTTAACCAACCCGTAAAAAAAACTGCGCCAAAAATGGTCGTTCCGGCAGCAAAAAAGGTGAGGCGAGCGTCGGGAGGTTGTTAAAATCTACTCTTTTGTGTTTATTAGTTTTTCGTATTGTTTAAGGTGAGCAGGGTCGGTTTCCTTTAAAATGTTGTAAACTTTGGTCTTTTCGGCGGCAAACGATTCCGAAAAAATATTGATTATTTCCTTAAACTTAGCATCGAAGAACAGTTTGACTATGAACAGGTTAGGCTTTTGGCGATATACTCTTTGCATAAACTTCAAGCTCTCGGCAATTTCGTTGCGCCCAGCCTCTACCCTCTTGTGCATCAGGTCGAGACCAAGCCTGTGGTAACGATAATTTGCTCGGCGAACCGCGCCATATTTGCTGTTGGTAAGATTCTCTACCAGAAAATAACGATTGTCTTGCTTAATAGATTCGAAAGCCTTCCAGCCTTTGTAGTTCGATGATTGGGCATTATCGACAATCCGCTTGGCTTTTTGGAAAAATTCGGTGCCACCGTTAAGTGAAAACGAGTCGTAATCTAAGCCCAAAATGATATAGGCATAGAACGCCAAAACCGACGTAAGGTTCGATGTGTATCTATTCTCGTTGAACTCTAAATTCTGATTTTGAACGTAATCAAACTCGAATAAGTTATTGTTTTCCTTGTAGTTAAGCATTGGCGTTTGTAGCGAAGTTCCATACACAGGACGATTGGCAATAACCTGAATTGTGCTCGTAAATCTACTTCCCGACACGTTAGTTACCTTAATCAGAATGGAGCAATCGATGCGCTCGTTGAACTCGTAGTTGTGATTTGTCCACTTGCGAGTGTTCATAAATTCCGACACAGAGCGTTGCAAGCTCTGAAACAGCATCTCGGAAGTACCTTGCGCCTGCGGTTTTTGTATCATAATGTTGCAATTTAGCTCCTGCGAATGCAAATTGAACACCAACAGTAGCATCGTTATGCTTAAAGTAAGTATATTTCTCATCATTTTTTATGGTTTTTGGCTCGCAAGATAGTATTTTATTTCTAACTTTGAGCAATTAATTGCAAAAAAAATATACTTTTGCACGATTTTTAATATAATGAACTGTAAATAAGTAGATTAATAAACGCATGAATTACGAAGAAACTTGTGAGTTTTTATTCAGCAGATTGCCTATGTATCAGCGGGTTGGGAAGGCAGCATACAAAGCAAACCTCAACACGACCATCGCTATTGATGAATATTTCGACCACCCACACAAAACCTTTGCTACGGTGCATATTGCCGGCACTAATGGAAAGGGTTCGGTAGCTCATATATTGGCAGCAATACTGCAAGAAGCAGGCTATAAAACGGCTCTTTATACTTCGCCGCATCTACTCGATTTTAGGGAACGCATCAAGATTAATGGCAAATGTATTCCGAAACAGCAAGTAGTGGAGTTTGTAGAGCTTCATTATAATAATATAGAGCATCTCAATCCCTCGTTTTTTGAGCTGAGTGTAGCAATGGCTTTTGACTATTTCGCGCGGGAGGCTGTGGATATTGCAATAATTGAAACAGGAATGGGTGGACGGCTTGATTCTACCAATATTATTACACCAAAACTATCGGTGATTACGAATATAAGCAAAGACCACACACAGTTTTTAGGAAATGAATTAGTAGATATAGCCACAGAAAAAGCAGGTATAATAAAGCAGAATGTTCCGGTAGTAGTTGGGCAATGGCAAACGGAAGTCGAGGAAGTGTTTGAAAAGAGAGCGCGAGAGCTAAATGCCGATATTTTATTTGCCGATAAGGAGTTTGCGATTAATTACAGCATGACTTCTTTAAGTGGAAAGCAGGTTTTTCAGGTATATCGAAATGGTGAAATGACTTACCCTAATCTTGAAATTGATTTACTGGGGATATACCAGAAGTATAATGTTATGACGGTGCTTAAATCATTAGAAGTTTTGAATAATCAGGGTATTAAGGTGGATACCAAAGATATATATTCGGGGGCTTCGAGAGCGGCAGAGATAAGCCAACTACAAGGCAGGTGGCAAAGCATTGGGCACAACCCACGTATTGTGTGCGACACGGGACACAACGAAGCCGGCATTGAAAGCATTCTGACACAAATAAAAACTATTCCATACAAAAAGTTGCATTTAGTTTTAGGCGTGGTGAATGATAAAAATGTAGATAAAATACTGTCGATGATGCCGAAAGAAGCCTCATATTATTTCTGTAAAGCCTCTATACCGAGGGCATTAGATGAAAATCAATTAAGAGATAGTGCCATGAACTATGGGCTGAAAGGAAAAGCATTTGCATCTGTGGAAATGGCTCTACAAGATGCTAAACACAAGGCTGATAAAGACGATTTTATATTCGTAGGTGGTAGTACTTTTGTAGTTGCCGACTGCCTTAAAAGCATTCAAGATAAGATTGAGTAGAGCAATCTAACATCAATTTAATTAACATTTTAAACTAAAAAACTATTAGCACAATAAAAACTAAACATCAAAAGCAACACATTAATAACTAAGAACTATTAATCAACACAAAGGTTGATATTAACAAGCGAACAACTATACTATCCGGTTGTATGGTTTGAATATACAAATTAGTAATCATTATATAAAATATAGATAAATTAGTAATAACTAAACTACTTTATTATTAAGTAGTTCAAAAAATTAATAAAAGATGAGAGCAATAATTAAATTTTTGGTGCGCAAAGTGCCACGACCAATACTAATTAAATTTAGTTACTTTTTCAGTGCAATTATTCGAGTGTTTTATAGAGGCAATAATGTAGAGTGTCCTATATGCGAACATAGGTTTAGGAAGTTTCTTCCTTACGGTCCGAAGGGTATGAATAATCGCTTGTGTCCTAAATGCTTGTCGCTGGAAAGGCATCGATTGATTTGGCTATATCTAAAAGAGAAGACGGGATTTTTTAGCGATAAGCTACGATTGCTACACATAGCACCCGAGCAGACTTTCTTAGATAAATTCAAGAAGATGTCGAACTTAGATTATGTAACTGCCGACTTAGAGTCGCCCATAGCCGATGTGAAGATGGATATTAGAGATATGCCATTCGACGACAATAGCTTCGACGTTGTGCTATGCAATCATGTTTTAGAACATATAGACGACGACAAAAAAGCTATTTCTGAGATTAGGCGAGTGCTAAAAAAAGGTGGCTGGGCTATTCTACAAGTGCCATTAGACTGCAATCTGGAAACTACCTACGAAGATTTAAGCATAACCGACCCTAAACAGCGCGAAAAACTATTCGGACAATACGACCATGTAAGGCTATATGGTAGAGACTATGGTAGTATATTAGCACAATCGGGATTAAAAATAGACGAGAATAACTTTGTTAATGAGATTGGAGATACGCTGGCAGAGAGATATAGATTGGATAAAACGGAACTTTTATATGTAGCTGTGAAGTAAGAGGAAGTTAAAAGGTAATAAGTAAAAGGTAAAAAGTTGAGAGTGGGAAGTTAAAATGTAATAAGTAAAAGGTAAAAGTTTAGAGGGGGAAAGTTAAAAGGTAATATGTAAAAGGTAAAAGTTGAGAGGGGGAAAGTTAAAAGGTAGAAAGTAAGAGGTAAAAAGTTTATGGGGGGTGGTTTTATGATTGTTGGTAGAAGTCTTTTTATCTGATGATAGAGGATAGATGGTAGTAATAAGGGCAAGCCTATTTATTTGAGATAATAAATAGGCTTGCTTTTGTTTTATAGATTATGGAATATGAAGTTTGTCATCATAGTATATAGGTGTCTTCGGGTGTTTCCTCCATAAATACCATGATTTCTGTTTGTGTAATAGAACTGTGTAAATTGCTTTCCGGCTTGCACTAATGCCTCCGACATTTCCATGGAGTTCTGTACATGAACGTTGTCATCAGCTGTTCCGTGTATTAATAGCAGATTAGCTTTTAGCTTGTCAGCATGGTTGATAGGTGAATTGTCGTCATATCCGTTTGCATTGTCTTGCGGCTTACGCATGAAACGCTCCGTATATATATTGTCATAGTATCTCCAATTGGTAACCGGAGCTACTGCAATGCCCATTTTAAAATAATCTGCACCTTTGGTTAGTGCCAATAGTGTTTCGAAACCACCAAAGCTCCAACCCCAAATACCTATACGCTTTGCATCAATATATGGTAGAGAGCCTAAGTACTTAGCAGTTTCTATTTGGTCGATAGTCTCGTATTTACCGAGTTGCTTATATGTCAGCTTGCGAAACTCCTCGCCTCTACAACCTGTGCCTCGTCCATCAACGCAAACTGATATATAGCCATTCTGAGCCAACAGCTCATACCAACCAAAGCTCCAACTATTGCGTACCGACTGTGAGTTGGGTCCCGAATATTGATACATCAACACCGGATACTTCTTACTTGCGTCAAAGTTAGCCGGCTTCACCATCCAACCATTAAGCTCAACGCCTTCTGATGTTTTAAACTTAAAGAACTCCTTATTAACACCACCGTATTCTTTCACCAATTCCTTCAATGAGTTATTATTCTTTAACTCTCTTATAAACTTACCATCAGAGTTATATAGGTTTACCAATGTTGGTGTAGTTATATTAGAAAAGCTATTTATAAAATACTTAAAGTTCTTGCTGAAATTCGCACTATTAGTTCCCTCATTGGGGCTTAGCTTCTTCTTCTTATTGCCTTTCAGATTTATTACATAAATATCTCTATTAATAGGCGACGACTCGGCTGACTGATAATAAAACAACTTTTTATTGGCATCATATCCGTAGAAATTAGTTACATCATAGTTTCCCTTCGTTACTTCTTGCTCCTTTCCGCTTTTAATATCTCTATAATAGATATGATTGTAGCCCGACTTCTCGCTAAGAAATATAAAGTGCTTCTTATCGTCGAGATATTTAATATTTGCATACACATCTGTTTCTAAGTAGTACTTATTCTTTTCCTTATAAATTTCTTTTGTATCACCCGTAGCAGCATCGGCTAACAATATTTCTAAGTTATTTTGTAATCTGTTTAATCGGATTATACTTAGCTTACTGTCATCTTTCGTCCATTGTATGCGCGGTATATAAATATCGGTTTCAGTTCCAATATCCGCTTTCACGGTTTTCTTATTCTCTACATTATATATATGTACACTCACTACCGAGTTGTCCTCTCCTGCCTTTGGGTATTTCCAAACCCTATTCTCGGGATATAGTTTATTAGCTTCAAGATACGGACTTTGTCCGGCAAACATAGTCATACCAAAGTTTCGCACACGGCTCTCGTCGAAGCGAATAAAGGCAAGTTTCTTGCTGTCAGCCGACCAGTCGAATGCTTTGCTAAATCCAAACTCCTCTTCATATACCCAATCAGGAATACCATTTAATACATTGTTCTTTTTACCATCAAAAGTAACTTGGGTTTCGCGTCCGGTAGCAAGCTCCTTTATATAAAGATTGTTCATATATGCAAAAGCAAGCATTTTTCCATCAGGCGAAAAGGTAGCAAGTTGCTGTTTCTTCTTGTCAGAAAGAGCTGTAAGCTTCTTAGTTTTAAGGTCGTAAATATAATTCTCTGACGTATATGAGTGTCGATATATAGGCATAATGTTTGTTTCTATCAATATCTTTTCCTCATTATCGCTAAACATATACCTATTATATCCCTTTATATCCAATTCTTGTATATTCAAAACAGTATCGACAGGCTTACCCGTTTCATAACTATACTTAATAATAGACTTTGTTTTACCATCGTAAGTAGTATAGTGCAATCCGTCATTCATCGAATGCAATCCGTACACACCACTTGCATAAAATGTATACTTACGATACAAGTCATTAACAGTTATTTTCTTAAACGATGTCTGTGCATTCATATCCCAGAGCGACATAACAACCAAAACTAATACTATAAAAATTCTCTTCATTTGTTTATTTATATTAAATTACTACTAAAAATTATTTACTTATTCTACAATTGTACATTACAAAACATACGAAAACACCTATTACTCTTTTATGTAGCTAATCTTAGCATTTCTATACTTATCTCTTTCCAATTGTTTACGCATTGATTGCAATGTATTATAAGGTCCAATATCCACAGCTATATTAGTTATCCATATCGGAAGGTTTCCTCCGAGATTAATTCTCAGCTTAAACTCTATTATCACTATACCATCTGGTTTAGGAGTAAACCTCCACGACGATACCATATATTTAATACGCACATAGTTTTTATCTTCTTTAATAAAAGTTGGTCTCGCATTTGATTTGATACTAATCACCAAATTACTATCTTGCTCCATTGTTGTCTCCGATATTAAATCTCTATCGGTAAAAGGAAACGGAGCATCAGACAAAGTTTGCAATACCCAATGGTATCGATTATATCTTTTTAGCATTATCGACTCTTTATTAGAGTAAATCCAATTCTTTTGGTTATCAATGTCGGCAAGCAAACTAATAATAGCTGATAGACTTGTTCGCATTTTCATCATTCCTTTCACTTCTTTAAGCCCTGTATCTACATGCTTCTTTATATATATCTTTATATTATTCTTATTTTTATACAATTTCCATTCATTACTTTTAGTTTGCGACTTCATATCATAGCATATAGCAATCACTACTAACATCATCAATACTCCTCTATTCATACACTTTACACATTTAATTACATACATTTTATATCTTCTTTTTATTAATTAGCTTTTTATATTTATATTCACATCATAAACAATAATGCAAATACAGTATTATTATCATTATATATTTTATATAATCATGCTATTATATATTTTCTAAATATTTTACTTCTAATAAACTATACCCATTTAGTCTTTAATTAGAATAATTAATTTATAAACTTTTAATATTTTATATTTCTATAATAATTATTAAATATTAAACAGTCGTCGGTTCATGGTTTCATAACAGTTGTCAAACGTTGTTCGGTCGTCGGTTCATAGTTTCATAACAGTTGTCAAACGTTGTTCGGTCGTCGGTTCATGGTTTCATAACAGTTGTCAAACGTTGTTCGGTCGTCGGTTCATAGTTTCATAACAGTTAGTAAACGTTGTTTGGTCGTCAGTTCATAGTTTCATAACAGTTAGCAAACGTTGTTCGGTCGTCGGTTCATAGTTTCATAACAGTTGTCAAACGTTGTTCGGTCGTCGGTTCATGGTTTCATAACAGTTGTCAAACGTTGTTTGGTCGTCGGTTCATAGTTTCATAACAGTTGTCAAACGTTGTTCGGTCGTCGGTTCATTGTTTCATAACAGTTTGTGAATTATTATCCATTATATTCTAACATCGTGATAATTATATTTTAATTGCTACCGCGAAACACAGCATGCCATTGCAACAACATTCAGCCTCTCCCCTTGCCTTGTCTCGCTCTTAGAATAAAGCACAATTTAGTGCACACGAGCTTCGATATTGCAAAGTTTTCACGCCGAAAGTTCAAACAATCTACAAGTTTTTTTCAACAAATCGTTCTATTAATACACCGCCCTTGTCAGTAGGATATTTCACTCTTTATCAATTAGTTAAGCAACATCTACACTGTTTATATCTTCAAATACCAAATTAATTCCACAAAAGAGATTTATTATTTAATTACTTTTTTCTACCTTTGCAATAACTTTAGATTTGGGCTTGCAATATGCGATTTTTTATGTAATACTCAAAGTTTTGCAAGTTTTTTTAGCTTTTAAAAGTTTTTTTTTAATCAAAATTTATAATAGGTGAAAAAGTTAATATCTTGGTTTGTTGATAATTTCGACAAAATATACATCGTTGCATTATTCGTCATTTCGTTTGTAATAGTTGTGTATTTGTTCCCCGGCGAAGGTAAATTTAGGTATGAATTTCAAAAAGGTCAGCCTTGGCAGCACAAAGACCTTATTGCTCCTTTCGATTTTGCCATTTATAAGATGAAAGATGAATTGGCAAATGAAAAAAAAGAAATTTTACAAACATTTACACCATATTTCGTTGTAAAAACAGAGGCTGGAAAGCAGAAATTGAAAGAGTTTGAAAACGAGTTTTCAATAAAACTCAGCGAATTGAGAGGACAGCAAGATTCTTTGCAAAATTCGGAAGCAAGCAGAAAAGCAAAAGTACTAAACTACGACTCATTATCGACCTACTACAACATAGCAAAAGCTTCATTAACAGATATTTACAAAAAAGGCGTATTAGAACAATACTACGATGCCGATGAGCTTGGCTCTAATTGGGAGTTTATTACAGTTGTGAGAAATAAAGTAGCCGAACAATACGACTATAATTCATTCTACACGCTAAAATCGGCATACAAATATGTTGTCGATAAATTAACAAACAGTAAAAATCAAAGTTATTCAAACTACTATATTGAATTTATAAAATCGTTACAAATTGATAAATATATAGTGCCGACTTTGTTCTACGACTACGCTACCACCGAAAAAGCTAAGAAAGAAATTACCAATGGAATATCCCTTACGAAAGGAATGGTTCAGGGCGGAGAACGCGTCATTTCGCGAGGAGAAATGGTAGATAGCGACAAGTTTCGAATATTAGAATCGTTGAAACGAGAATATATCAACTCGCTACACACGCGCACCAATATGTGGCTCATGTTGGTAGGAAGAGTTATTTTGGTGGCTATGATTTTTATAATTCTATTGCTTTTTTTCTCAAAATTTGAGGTAGAATTAATAAAAAGTCGTAAAAATACATTCTTAGTTTTGTCGCTTGTGGTGCTGTTTGTCTTCATTTCAAAGATAATCTACAATCTTAATTTGCTAAGTATCTATCTTATTCCCTACGCCATAGTGCCAATTTTAATCAACACATTTCTAAATTCACGGTCGGCACTATTTTCTTATATCATTACCATCTTATTATCAGCATTTTATGCACCTAATGGCTTTGAATTTATACTCATAGAATTAGTGTCGGGTATAGTGTCAATAATGGCTTTGAGAAACATTCAGAAACGCGGAGATTTCTTCGGAGCTACCGGTTTGACTATTTTGAGCTACTTTCTCCTATATTTTGGCATTTCAATAATTCAGGAAGGCAATATAGAAAGCATAGATTGGATAAATTTTGCGTGGTTTGCCGGCAATGGAGTATTATTGTTGCTTTCGTTTCCGCTTATTTACTTTGTAGAGAAAACATTTGGCTTTTTATCGGATATAACTTTGATGGAACTATCGGATACCAACCAAAATTTATTGAGAAATATGGCAGAAAATGCTCCGGGAACATTTCAGCATTCTATGCAAGTGGCAAATCTTGCCGAAGAGGTTATCCGCAATATTGGTGGCAACCCATTGCTTGTGCGCACGGGGGCTTTATACCACGATATTGGTAAACTTGCCAATCAGGAATACTTTACCGAAAATCAAATCTCCGGTAAAAACCCTCACGACGATTTAGACTATAAAAAAAGCGCTGAAATTATTATAAATCATAGAATAGACGGAGAGGAAATGGCTAAAAAAGAAAAATTGCCGGAAAAAATCATTGATTTTATAAAAACTCACCATGGAACCACAAAAGTTCAGTATTTTTACCGTCTATACAAGAAGGAAAATCCCGACACCGAAGACGAAGCGGCTTTCACCTATCCCGGTCCGAAACCATTCTCAAAAGAAACGGCGGTGCTGATGATGTCGGATTCAATAGAGGCGGCATCAAGAAGTTTGAAGGAATATAGCCCCGAAACTATAAATAATTTGGTCGAAGGCATAATAAATTACCAGATAAAAGAAAAGCAATTTGATGATGCGAATATCAATTTTGCCGAAATATCAAAAGCTAAGGCAATTTTTAAAAGCAAATTGCAGAATATTTATCATGCTCGAATAGAATATCCGAAGGAGGAAGAGTAGATGGCTATTTCAATGGAAAGAAAAGGATACAGCTTATAACGCTTTTTTTATAAGACAATATACAGCAAAATGGGTTGGAAGACCGAAGATTGCTCTACTTCTGGCTTCCATCTTCGGACAAAGTCGTATTTTGGGTATTGTTTTCAAATTAAAATAAGTTGCTTAGTTTTTTATCCTATGATAATTCTTAAATTAAAAATGAAAAATTAAAGCCTTTCTAACCTTACGTTAATTGAGGAATAAACCGCTTAATTTACAGTATTTTGTAGGATAAATTTTCATGTTTTTTGCTATAAAATGGCACAAATTCGGATATTTAAGGTGCAAAATGAAATAAATTAGTATTATTAGCAATAAACCCCATAATTAGCTGTAAATAAACATATTAAGCATAGATATAGTTATGCCAGGTAATAATTTTTTTAATAATTTTGCAAAAAAGATTAAAAAAAATTTGTTGTTTTTAAAAAAAGATGTATCTTTACGCGCAATTACTGG
>PDWI01009424.1_pt1 | contig 11218 bp, 7 predicted proteins | sample 1430891 | NCBI WGS metagenome assembly PDWI01 (sample SAMN01162508, study PRJNA174530) | Oral metagenome, whole genome shotgun sequencing project. | biome: Marine environment; feature: Marine mammal; material: Swab sample of the gingival sulcus; isolation source: swab sample of gingival sulcus... | reverse complement strand
ATTATTCTAATTCTCATACCGATATGAAAAAGAAAACTTAAATATCGTATAAATTATAATTGATAATCAGATATTTAATAATCGAACTCAGGTTAACAAATTATCGTATTAACATATTGGCATATTAACAAGGGATTGTTTCACTCGTTTCTTGTTCTCAAGGACGCTCATATTTTCATATTGCCATATTATCAAAGGTTATTTTCAACTTTCTAAACTTGTTTTTTCTATAAGAACAATGTAATTTTGTGCATATTGATTTATTGAAACAAAAAAGATGTTGAAAAAGTATGCAATTATTGTAGCAGGTGGCAAAGGTGAACGTATGAATAGTGAAATACCTAAGCAGTTTATTCTACTTTTGGAAAAACCAATCTTAATGCACACCATTGGGCAATTTAAACGATATGATAAACAGATAGATATTGTTTTGGTGTTGCCTCAAAACCAAATGGACTATTGGGAAAAACTTTGTAATGAATATTCATTTACAATTAAGCATCGTGTTGTAGCAGGTGGGCAAACACGATTTCAGTCGGTAAAAAATGGTTTAAATACAATTCCTCAAAAAGAGCAATCTCTTGTTGCAATACACGACGGAGTACGCCCTTTGGTGGATATAGAAACCATTGGTCGTTGTTTTGATATGGCTCAAAGTACAGGTGTGGCAATTCCAACCATAGAGGTAACCGATAGTTTGCGACAGATAGATGAAAAGGGTAGTAAAATTGTTAATCGTAACAATTATCGGTTGGTACAAACTCCACAAGTTTTTTTGTCTCAAACCATTCTAAAATCTTATAAGCAAGACTATAATCCTCTCTTTACCGATGATGCTTCGGTGGTAGAAAGTTGGGGTAAAGAGGTAACATTGGTAGAAGGGAATAAAAAGAATATAAAAATTACGACAAAAGAGGATTTGGAAATAGCAACCGTTTGGTTGAAAGCAGTGAAAGAATGAATTTTTTAGATCAAGATATTAAATTTTGTACAGGAGTGGGAGCAAAACGTGCTGACACTCTGTTTAAAGAGTTGGAAATAGCTACGATAGGAGATATTTTGCGACATTATCCTTATCGTTATATTGACAGATCTAAATTTTACACCATTCAAGAGATTTACAATGACAATACTTACGTGCAGATTAAAGGTAGAATTGTGCATTGGAAAAAAACAGGAGAGGGACGAAAACAGCGTTTAACGGCTCTCTTTTCTGATGGAAAACACACCATTGAACTTGTTTTTTTTCAAGGAATTAAGTTTATATTAGAAAAGTATAAGCTCGGCGTAGAATATGTTGTTTTTGGCAAACCCACACGCTTTAATAGAACGCTTAACATTGTACATCCAGAGATGGAATTGGCAACAACTTTTTCCAGCAATCAACTCTCAGGCTTACAACCTTTTTATCACACAACCGATAGAATGAAAAAGGCGTATCTAAATACCAAAGCCATTCAAAAAATCATTGCTCCTATTGTCAAAACATTACGCAACAATTCATTGCAAGAAACCCTCCCAAGAGAAATTTTAGAAAAATATCATCTTATCAATCTTACCGAATCGTTGATAAATATTCACTTTCCAGAAAATACCGAGAAGTTAAATCAAGCAAGAATTAGATTGAAGTTTGAAGAACTTTTTTACATTCAACTCAATATTTTTAAGCAAATAGATTGGAGAGATAAGCATTTCAAAGGTTTTGTTTTTTCACAAATAGGCAATGTTTTCAATACTTTTTATCACAATTATTTGCCATTTGATTTGACAAATGCTCAAAAAAGAGTGTTGAAAGAGATAAGAGCAGACTTAAAATCGGGACGACAAATGAACCGACTTTTGCAAGGTGATGTGGGAAGTGGAAAAACGGTAGTAGCCTTGCTCTCTATGTTAATGGCTATTGATAATCAGTATCAAACCTGCTTAATGGCACCTACCGAAATTTTGGCAACGCAACACTTTGAAACCATCGCTAATTTGTTAAAAGAGATGCACCTCTCTGTTGCTTTGCTTACTGGATCAACAAAGCAAAAGGAGCGAAAAGAGATACACAAACAGCTTGAAGAAGGTACTCTAAATATTATTATCGGTACGCACGCACTCCTTGAAGATACAGTCAAATTTCATAATTTAGGGCTTGTTGTAATAGACGAACAACATCGATTTGGAGTGGCTCAACGCTCCAAGCTCTGGGGTAAAAATACACAAGTACCTCACATAATGGTAATGACTGCCACACCCATTCCACGTACATTGGCAATGACACTTTATGGAGATTTAGATGTTTCTGTTATTGACGAACTTCCTCCGGGTAGAAAACCCATAGAGACGTATCACTATTTTGACACCAAAAGAAATGCGTTGCTCGGATTTATGGCAAAGCAGATACGTCAAGGACGACAAATATATGTTGTATACCCTTTAATACAAGAGTCGGAAAAGTTGGATTATCAAAATTTAGAATCGGGCTATGCTTATTTGAAAGAGTTTTTTACCGATATGGAAATAGGTATTGTACACGGAAAAATGAAAGCCGACGAAAAGGAGAAGAATATGCAAAAATTTGTATCTGGCGAAACAAAAATCCTTGTGGCTACCACCGTAATAGAAGTAGGGGTAAACGTACCCAATGCCTCAGTAATGGTTATTGAAAGTGCTGAACGATTTGGACTTTCGCAACTACATCAGCTTAGGGGAAGGGTAGGACGAGGAGCTAACCAATCGTATTGTATATTGCTAACTAATTATCAGTTGTCCAAAGAATCAAGACAACGAATGGAAATAATGACACGTACCAACAACGGATTTGAAATTGCAGAAGCCGACCTGAAATTAAGAGGACCGGGTGACTTTGAAGGAACGCAACAGAGTGGGCTTCCTTTTCAGTTGCGAATTGCCGACCTCTCCAAAGATACCCAACTGCTAACCATTGCAAGAGATGAAGCACAAAATATCATTCAAACCGACCCACAAATGCAACAAAGAAACCATAAAGTGTTGCAACAACAGCTTCAAAAGATGAAAAAAAATAAAATCAATTGGAGTGCAATTAGTTAAAATATTTTGCTAACAAAAAAGACAGAAATACAATCTTTGTATCTCTGCCTTCCACTTGATTTTAGTAAAATTATGGACTTATCTAACTTAATCAGTGTTTCTTTTATTCATCAATAGAAGCAATCTCTACCAATAATTCGTCTTGCATTACAGATTGTCCTTTTGAGATATGTATTTTTCTAACCACTCCGTTGCAATGAGCCGTTAGTTCGTTTTGCATTTTCATAGCTTCTAAACTTAATATTGGCTCACCGACATTAATCAAATCTCCTTCACTAACAAAAATATCTACAATTTTTCCTGGCATATGCGATTTTATATTGCTTTGCTCGTTTTTATCTTTATCGTTTTTATTGAGTAAACTTTGGCGAAGATAAGAGAAAATAGATTCCAAACTAAACTTATATTCTACGCCATTTACAGCAACCGTTATTCTGTTTTGTTCTTGTTGAGTTACTTGGCAATTGTAATCAATTCCATTCATTGAAAAATCAAAAGAGTTGTTTTCGTGTTCTACAAAAAGTATGTCTTCCTCTTTTTCGTTAATAATGGGTTTTGATTCTTTCGGAAGATAAATCTTAAACCTTTTGCCATTGTCTCTTAAAGCAATGAAAAGTCTTGTTGCGTCTCGTTTATAAATATATGATGTTGCCATTTTGTTTCTTTTTATTTGTTAATTCGTTTGTTTAACATCCACATATTCAGAAATTCACTTTTGAACATAGGCGATTTTGATGAATATTGTAGATAATCTTTTGCATAAGCAATGGTTGCTGTCAATGCTGCCACCATTTCTTCGTCTTCCGACTCCAACATTTCTGTACTATATGCCGACTCTACCCAGCGTGTAGTATAACTTGCATCAATAAATTCAGGACTTCTTAATACTGTTTTGCAGAAAGGAGCTGTTGTTTTTAATCCCACAAGATTAAATTCTTTGAGTGCTACTTCTGTTTTTTCAATAGCGTCTTGTCTATCATTTCCTTTGACAATAATTTTAGCAATCATCGAATCAAAATAGGGAGTAACAACTGACAAATCTTTTACCCCAGTTTCTATCCTAATGTTATTTCCATAAGGATATTTAACTTTTTCTATAAATCCTGTTTGTGGACTAAAATTGTTTTGTGGGTCTTCGGTATTAATTCTACACTCAATAGCCCAGCCCTCTAATTGTATGTCCGATTGTTTTAATGTTAGTTCTTCTCCCAAAGCAACACGAATTTGCCAATCAATCAAATCTACATTGGTAACCATTTCGGTAACAGGATGTTCTACTTGAATACGTGTATTCATTTCCATAAAGTAATAACTTCCATCTTCGTCAAGGATAAACTCTATTGTTCCTACCGAATTGTAACCAATTTCTTTGGCAAAATTAACTGATAGCATTCCCATTTTTTCTCTCTCTTCTGACGAAATACTTGCCGAAGGAGCTTCTTCTATTAGTTTTTGGTGTTTTCTTTGCAACGAACACTCTCTTTCACCCAAATGTACAACATTACCGTGTTTGTCTGCTAATATCTGAAATTCAAGATGTTTAGGATTAACCAAATATTTCTCAATAAAAATATCTCCATTGCCAAACGCTGTAACGGCTTCATCGTATGCTGCCTTAAAGTGTCTTTCCATTGTTTCTGGTTTCTCAACAATTCGCATACCACGTCCTCCACCACCAGCAGATGCTTTGAGAATGACAGGATAACCTATCTTTTCTGCATATTGAATGGCTTCTTCTACACTGGTAATAGCACTTGGGCTACCAGGGACAAGAGGCATATTGGCTTTGGCGGCAAGGCTTTTGGCTATTGTTTTGATACCCATATTTTGTATCAATTCAGCATCAGGCCCTACAAATATAATGTTGTTCTTTTTACACAATGATGCAAAGTCAGGATTCTCAGAAAGAAAACCATAACCAGGATGTATCATTGTTATGTTATGTTCTACTGCTATTTTTACCAATTCTTCTGGACGCAAAAAAATGGTTTTTTCTGCCAAATCTTCTTTTATTGAAATAATTTCGTCAGCATATTCTAAATACAGAGCATTGGGTTCTCTGTTGGTTTGAATAACATACGTTTTGATGTTTAATTTTTTCGCTGAACGTATAATTCGTATTGCAATTTCATTTCTATTGGCTATTAAGATACTCTTATTCATTGTTTTTTATTTTGATTATCCGTTGCAAAAGTACAAAATTATTTTGAATGTTATAATTTTCGTTCATTCTCTGCTCTAAAATATAGTTAATCATCACTATATTTGAACATTATTTTTTTGTTTTCTTCTTAGTAATTGAGTCGTTTTTCACTTCTCTCTGCTTCTTTTTTAATAAATCATTCCACAATTCTCGCCAATTGTCAAAATCTTGCTTATACATTATTCCCACGCCTTGCACAAAAGGAACGGAACGCAACGAGTATCTATCAACAGTATGATTGTAGGCTTTTATCCTCCATTTTCTATTATCGGTTAAAACATATTCAATATTCACATCACCGATAATTTTATTCATCTTATCTTTTACCAATTGGTCGTTGCGATACCCAAAGTTTCCATTCATTATCAGTCTGTTATTAGGACGATACATCACCGTTGTTTCGTATTCTTGCGACACATCTTGTCCATAACGAGAGGTACGATAATTCAATCCAAATGTTACATTTTTGTTCAATTTGGATAACCAACTACTTATTTGTCCTGTTAAAATAGAGTTTAACAGCTCCCATTCTTGACCATTGTTGTTATTGGTTTCTGTTTGTTTATTGCTTGTATAAAATTTGTTAAAAAGCAATAGATAAAGCACCTGACGATTTAATAAATCTTCTGTGTTCATCAAGTTTTTTACTTGCATTTTTAGTGTTTCATCGCTCGAAGGTAAATCTATTCCAAAAGAGATTTTTGGATTTGTCAGTTCATTTTCAAGATGCAAAATACAATTAACAGGAATGCTTGTACGATTGGTGGAATTAGAAATCATATTCATATTTACCAAATCGCTCAATGAGGCTGTGAGTGAATAAATTGCGTTGATGTCAAGGTTGGCTTTCATTACATCGCCCGACCACGCAATACTACTGCCTCTCTCTATCTTAAATGCTTTTGTAATTAAATCTTCTAATGAAAAAAAGAAGTCTCCTTTGTCAATGGTATAGTTGCCATAAATATTAAAATCTTTTTGTAAACTATTTATTTCTAAACGAATATTTCCAGCTCCTGTTGAAGAAATTTTGTCACCCGATTGCGGATTTAACAAAAGTTCTATTTCGGCTTCGGGAGTAACTGACAAAGACGCTTTTAGTAAAAGATTGTTTCTTTTTGTTGTAATGGTTTCTAATTTTTTATTTTCTTGAAATACACTATCTCTATTATGAACAAAGGTAATGAAATGGTTATCAGAAACTGTTTTATTATTTTCTACAAAAATATAAAGTTTTGTGTTTTTTTCCGATTTTCCGTTTATATTAATGTGTGTTGTGGCTTCTTTTTGCGAGCCAAAAATATTAACACGACCTGTCATATAACCTTTTCCATAAAAAGGGATTTCGTCTTTTTCTACTTTGTCCAACACTTTCATTTTGTATGCTTGAAAGTTTAAGTTGTAATTGAAATCTTTTAAATATCCATTGTGAGTAACCAAAGCATTGGCTATTCCTCTGTTTTTTTCATCATCATAAACAACCACATTTTTCAATTCTATTGATTTTCTTTTTAAGAAAACAGTATCAGTAAATGAGTAGGTTGTATGTAAAAAATCCAATGTAAGTTCAGCGTCTTTGATAAAAGTATTTCCTTCAAAAGAAATATTGTGCGAATTGCCAAACATTCGGATTAATCCTGTTCCCATTCCATTCATATCTTTAAAAATGGAGTTAAACCACTTGTGTAAAAATGCAATATTTAATCGTTTAACATCAAAAAGAAAGTCAATAGAGTCTGATTTTAATTGATACGAACCATTAATTTTGGCGATTTCCCCTTTTTTGTCTTTAAAGTGCCCTGATACAAGTAATTCGTTAGAATATTGATTTAGTTGAGAAGTAACTTGTCCATCTCCAATAAAAACGTTGTTCAAATAGGTATCTTTAGAATAAATATCTGCCTCCAATATTGGTTTTTGCAAAGCCTGATAGATATTTACACTTCCACTTGCTTTTCCGTCTATATCTATTACATCTAAATTCAACAAATCTAATACAAAACCTAATTCTATATTCTTCAAATCAAGATTAAGCACATCTTTTTTGTTTTTTGAAAGAAAACCATTGGTTATTAAAGATTGATTTTTTCCTGCTATTTTCCAATGCTCAACCGTAATTAACGAATCTTTTAATACTTTAATGTTGGTTGGATAAACGTTCCAAATTGTATCAGAGAATATCATTTGAGTGGGTAAAACACGAATATTGGTTTTCAAAAAGTTGGTTTGTTGTTCAAAAGATGTTTCTGTTTGAATTTTTCCAAAATAATTTGTGCCTTTTGCATTTTTCCAATCAATTTGAGTAAAGATAGAATCTAATGCAATTTGGTTATTAATGTTAAATCTAAATAGATTTTTTTGCGTTTTGTAATTTCCTTTTAATGAAATGTCTAATCTCTTTTTTTGATTGTTCAAATCAAAATTGATGTTCTTAAATTCTCTCTTTTTAATGATCAAATTGGGTGTTGAAAAACGAAAATCAATTTCGTCATTTTTATTGTCAAAAAAACTCGTTATAAAAGAGGTAGAATGAGTTGTAAAAGGTAAATTTAAGATATTAGATAAATTTTCTAATGGGTTAATTTTTACCTCTAATTGAAACTGATTGTAGTTATTCTCAGTAGTTTGTGTTTTTGAAATAAGAGAAGGAATATATTGATGCAAACTAGATAAAATAGAGTTTTTTAAGGTAGAATATTTGAATTTTCCATTCAATACCCCACTGATAAGGTTCGATTTTATAATCAGATTGGTATAAGTACTGTCAGAATTGAACATTTCTACCTTTAATTTATCCATCACAAATTGATTCTCTTTGTTCAAAATTTTTAAGTTGTTGATAAGTACCGAACCATCAATTTCATCAATAGAGTTACCTTGCAACTTTGCATTTCCATTAAACGAGAATACGATGTTTTCATATTTCTCAACAATTTTTAATTTATTTAAGTTGGCATTTTTAACTTTTAAATCAAAGTTAAAATGGGGGATTTTACCAGATATATCAACAAGTCCGTGAAATTTAGCACCAATATTTTCGTCATTAATAACCATTTTTCCGTCAAATCCTCGCCTATCGTAATGACCGTCTAATTGAATATTTTCATATAAATAATTTTGAAAATAAAACTCTTTCAAAGTTCCTTTTATCAGCCCATTTAATGATGATTTTGCTAATTTATCGCCTTCTGTTTTGATGGTAAAAGAAGTTTTTCCAAAATTTTTATTGCTCAACAAACGTCCTAATTGAAAATTGGAACTACTAATGCTTCCGCTGTAACGTATATCTTGCATTTTGTTGGAAATTTTTACAGAAATATCAGTTCTGATATTCCCTAAATTAGTAAAAATATTTCCATAAGAAACAAGGTTACTAAAAAAACCAGAAATATTTCCTTTGTAACGCACATTTCCCAGCTGATTTAATGCTTGTGGAAGTTCAAAAGGCTCATTCAGTAATTTTGCAATAGCATCTTGCATATCAGCTTTATTGAGTTGTAAACGTTCAATATCGGCAAAAATAAATGTCTCATTTATATCGGTAATCCCACTCAAATCAACATTTGCTTGAAGCCAAGTGTTGTTTTCATATTGAAAAAGAAAATCAGAAACACGAATGTTCGGCATTCTTCCTTGTAATTTTCCACTAATTTGAGCTGTTTTGTTCAGTTGTTTAAGTTCTGGTAAAAAAGCAGTAAAATCTGGTAAAAAGATTTTAGATGACAAAATTTTTCCTTTGATTTTAACACTGTTTGCAAAATCATTCAAATCAAAAATCGTGTCGTATTTTATAGAAAAATCATCTATTTCTATTTCCGAATTAGGAAGTATTATTGTCCAATCGCTAATATCAATTCCTTTTTTCAATCCACTGATTTTTGCCTTCATATTTTTTAACGACAATCCTGATTTTTCAAAACAACTAATATTACGAATTGTTGCTCTTACCGAATCTTCTTTAAAATAGTTAATATCCAAATCAAGATTGATATTTTTTAAAGCAATATCCGAAGTATTGAATTTGTTTTTATTTATATTTTGCAAAGAGCGATGATTTTGGTAAACAAAAAACGAATTTTTTATTTGAATATTTTTTACTTGCATTTCAAAAGAAGCAGAAGATTTCTCTTTCCTCTTTTTCCCTTTAAAAGCATCAATAACAAATTGAAAATTTGTTTTTCCATTAGCATCTACAATATATTTTCCATTTAATCGATTAATTTCTATTCCATTGATAACTATTCTTTTACGCAATAAATTAGGAAGCGAAATTTTAGTATCTACACTCTCTACAAAAAGCAGTGTATCTTTCTGTAAATCTTCTATATAAAAATGATGAAGTCGAAAAGTGTTGAAAAGACGAAACTCTACATTGTTTATCGAAACAGTCGTTTTTAATTTTTCTGAAAGTTCTGTTGTGATATTTTTAACAATATAATTTTGTACCGAACTACGACTTAGCCCAATTAACAAAATGGTACACAAAACAACAAATATAATTGCTGTAAAACCTGCTATTTTAAAAACTCTCTTAATAATGACAAAATAAATTTCACAAAAATACTTATTTTTTTCTTAATTTGAACTTTATTTTTGCGTTTTATTGCTACTTTTGTAATTCGTGTATTATAAAAAAAAACAATGAAATGAACAAACCTACCATTATTTTAGGCATAGAGTCTTCTTGCGATGATACTTCGGCGTCTGTAATCAAAGAGAATGTTATTATATCCAATGTTATTGCAAGTCAAAAAGTACACGAAAAATATGGTGGTGTTGTTCCTGAATTAGCATCTCGTGCTCATCAACAAAATATTATTCCGGTAGTTGACCAAGCCATTAAAGAAGCAAACATTAAAAAAGAAGATATTACTGCTATTGCTTATACACGAGGTCCTGGACTTTTGGGCTCGTTGCTCGTTGGAACTTCGTTTGCCAAAGGTTTTTCACAAGCACTCAACATTCCATTGCTTGAAGTAAATCATTTGCAAGGACATATTTTGGCTCATTTTATCAAAGAAGAAAAAATAAAAGATAAACCAATGCCTCAATTTCCTTTTTTATGTCTTTTGGTTTCAGGAGGAAATTCTCAAATTATTCTTGTCAAAGATTATTTGAAAATGGAAGTGATTGGACAAACAATAGACGATGCTGCTGGCGAAGCGTTTGACAAATGTGCCAAAGTTATGGGATTATCTTATCCGGGAGGACCACATATTGATAAATTGGCAAAAAAAGGTAATAGCGAAAAATTTAAGTTCAGTAAGCCACAAATAGAGAATTACAATTATAGTTTTAGTGGATTAAAAACTTCATTTCTCTATTTGGTCAGAGATGAAGTGAGAAAAAATTCGAACTTTATTGAAGAAAACAAAGAAGACCTTTGTGCATCATTGCAAAAAACGGTTGTAGATATTTTGATAAAAAAAATAATTAAAGCTGCTAAAGAACTAAATATCCAACAAGTGGCTCTTGCTGGTGGTGTTTCTGCTAATTCAGAACTTCGTAAAACGTTTTTTAATTTGTCTTCAAAATACGGTTGGAAAACCTATATTCCACCTTTTGCGTTCACAACAGACAATGCTGCTATGATTGCCATTACTGGATATTATAAATATCAGAAAAAGGAATTATCACCGCTTACAGACACTCCTTATTCACGTGTTAATAATATGTTATAAAAAGTCTCTTTTTTCAAAAATTGCAAGAAATCAAGATTTTATCTATCTTTGCACAGAAGTTTAAGTTAGATTAAAAAAGAAGAAAACCTAACCGAAATGGAGTCTGTATCAACCGAAAATTTTATTAAAGCAATATATCAAATTTCTCTTCATAGTTCAGAGCGAGTAAAAACGAGTCAACTTTCAAACAAACTCAATATTTCTAACGCTGCCATTAGTGATATGGCGAGAAAATTATCTGAAAGAGAATTAATTGATTACGAAAAATACAATGGTA
>PDWI01009423.1_pt1 | contig 11219 bp, 12 predicted proteins | sample 1430891 | NCBI WGS metagenome assembly PDWI01 (sample SAMN01162508, study PRJNA174530) | Oral metagenome, whole genome shotgun sequencing project. | biome: Marine environment; feature: Marine mammal; material: Swab sample of the gingival sulcus; isolation source: swab sample of gingival sulcus... | reverse complement strand
CATAGGGCAGTTCCAAGAATTTAGAAAGCCATTGTTTTCGGTTTTTTCCAAAATTTTCAATTTGTTCGTATGTATCGGCCCCAGCAACAACGCCACAGACAGCAATAGTGATAACATCTATCAATTTATGAAGCTTGTTGTGGTGTCTATGATCCTTAATTGTTGTAAAATATTTATTTATTGTATTTTTATTCATTGGCAACTCCTTGTTTTTGTTGCCAATAGTTACGCTATATTTAATAAATTCAAATAGTTACATCATTAAAGCTGTCTATAGCTAACAAGATAAGGTTTAAAATTGCAAAGCTGTTGCATTTTATAATTTTTCCGGAACAAGGCCTTTTTTTACATGCGATGACCCTGGGTCCATGGTCAAAATAAAATCACCCATCTGCTTGTCTTTTACGCCGCCCTCGGCGTTAGGCCAACGAATACATATTCCCCAATATGTTTCCATTGGCCTGCCTTGATGGCGACTTAAAATCCGGCGCATATGTGGCAGATTTAATTTTGATCATGGGCCTAAAAAGTCCTGCCGCAACAGGAACCGGGGCCGGCACATCCACTTTTTTCTCCTGGCCTGGAACCGCAGCAGGCTGTGTCATTGGGGCCGGGCAGAGAGCTGCCGGATGTACCCGAAAAGCTTGAGTGGGCTGCCATAAGTTTCTCAAGGCGGTTAGAGCCGCACTCAGGACAGACCGCCTGGTCATCCCGGCTGGTCATGAGCAGTTCAACGATTTGGTTGCATTCCGGACAATGAAAGTCATATAAAGGCATAATTTCTCCTTTTTAGAGGACACCCTGTGCTGATCACCTTTTAAAACGAAACGGGGGTAAGATAGGGGTAAAAAGATGCCACAGGGTGTCTCCAAATTAAATATTACCAGTGCCCTTCGGCGTTGGCATCGTCAGCAAATGTAAATTTACCGGCGTTATAATCTTCAACCGTACTCCTGACGGTGCCTTTGGCGTCATTTGCTACTTTTACGCCTGCGCTGTCAAGGGTTTTGAATGCATTGGGACCGCAGAATCCTGTGATCAATACCTGTGCGCCTTTGTCACAGACCATTGAGGCCGCTGTGATGCCGGCACCTTTAAATGCATTTTTATTTTCAGAGTTGTCAATGACCTCAAAATTCAGGGTGTCTGTGTCCACCACAATAATATAGGCTGCTCTGCCGAACCTGGGGTCCACTTGGGCATCAAGGTCTTTGCCCGTTGATGTGATCGCTATTTTCATTTTTTGTCCTGATTATGTTATTAGTGTGCACCGCCACCGCATACCTGATCATTTCTGATCTGCGCAAGTTTTCCTGCAATCAAATCCATGACCACAGGTTCAATATCCGGGCGCTGGTCATCATGATATACATCAATGCCCACCTGGCGGAAGCCCATGAGCGGACGCATACCGATGCCGCCCACGATCAGGGCGTTTACCCGGTTCTCGGCCAGCAGGTTTACAGGTACCATGCAGCCGCCCTGGGCATGTTCCTGGTTGGCAATGGTGGATACTGTTTCAATTTTTCCGTCCTTGACATCCACAACGGTGAATACGTCACAATGTCCAAAATGGCCTGCGCGGGTACCGGAAAGTCCTCCTTCACCGTTGGAGGGGATTGCAATTCTACCGTTTTCCATAATTTTTAATTACTCCTTTATTTGTGCTCGTGAGTCGTAAGTTTTTTTAAAAAAAACGCATAACATTTAAAAATGGAGGGAGCATTTTAAGATCTTTTAGCGTCGTGAATGATCAAACTCAAACAAAAAAGGACCCAAAATGCTCAATTATATTTATCAGACTCTGCGATTTTTCCGCAATGCTTTTTCAAGAAATATTACCTGGCTCATGTTTTTTATGGTAGTTCTTGGGTTTATCGGAGCCTCAGAAATGATTGCTGTTACATCTTTTTGCCGATTTTGGTGTCTGAACACAACTGTTATCATGCTTTTCTCCATTTTTTTCGATCATCAACATGGTCTCTTGATAAGGTTACTGAATACTGGAATAGATTTTTGTCCTTTTTCAGAATGAAACGGTGAAATTTTCATAAGATTTCGCTTCGATTCCCTAATTATCAAACAGGCTCTAAGAAAAATGTTTGCTCAACAATCTACTGGAACGTACTGTGTTGGATTGGGTATACTGATTGATGGGGGTGAGCAGTTACACAGGTTCTATATTTTCCAGCTCCTTTTGGGCCTTTCCCCGCATCTTTTCATCGTCCAGGGTATCCATGGCCCGCTTAAGCTGGCGGATCGCATTTTTTTTGTCATGAATCCGGGCATAGTACACGCCGAGGTAGTAGTGGGACAGGCCCGGTTTTGAACGCCTGGACATGATTTCAGCCATGTGGTAATTGGCTTTTTCAAATCCGGGTTTGCCGCTTTCAAGTACATGTTCAAGCCCTTTTTGGGCGGCCGGCAGATTACCGTTTTTGATCTGGGCAATCGCGCGGTTAAAAATGGCCCAGTCCCCAAGCAGGGGGTCATCTGCGATACTGTTCAGAATCGTTATGGCCCGGGTGTATTCCGTGTTACGGATGTAAAGCCGGCCTGATTCCAAAAGGATCATAGGCGCAAACGGATCTTTTTTTAAGGCTGTATTGATCTGTTCAATCCCTTCATGCAGGCGTGTGGTCCGGCCGTATAAAAGGCCCAGACCATAGTGGAGCGCCACATTGCCGGGGTCTTTTTCCAGGGCTATTTTAATTTTGGGGATATAGGTGTCAGTGTCGCCGTAAAGCCCGATGATCCGGTATTTAACCATGTTATAGTCGAAATTTTCCGGTGGACCAGGTTTGTTTGCAGGGGGGGTATAATTTGCAAGAATGCCGGATAAATGGGATATCCTGGTGGCTGTGCCTGGATGGGTTTTAAAGTAATCGGGAATATTTTCAGCCCCCTGGTAATCGGTCTGCCTGATTTTCAGCAGACTGGAGAGTATCCCCTTTGGCGAATATCCTGTTTTTTCAAGAAAAAGAACCGCTTTCTGATCCGCTTCGGTTTCGTTTTCCCGGGTAAATGTCAGCATCGCCGACTGCCCGGCAGCCATGGTGCCAAGGGTCAGGGCCTGAGCCGCCTGGGAACTGCCGCCTGAAGCACCCACCAGAGCGCCGGCCAGGATTCCGGCCAAGCTGCCCGCTGCCACGATTTTGGACCGCTCAATGGACTGGGACACATGCCTGCCCACAGCATGGCCGATTTCATGGGCAAGAATGCCCGCAAGTTCGTCCATACTATCCAGTGAGGTAATTAACCCACGGTGTACAAAAATATTGGCGGCTGGTGTGGCAAAGGCATTAAAGGTATCGTCATTGATCATAAAAAAATCAAAATGAAAGGGCTGGGGCGGCAATGGTTTGACAATGGCATTGCCCACAATGTCAATCATTTTCTGGGCAACAGGGTCATGAAGAATGACACCTTTGTCTTGAATGAGCTGCAAATATTCTTTGCCTAGTTTGAGCTCCTCGGGAATGGAGATGGCAAAGGTGGTGGCTGGGAATAAAAGGACAATGACCAGGATAAGGCGTACAGCCTGTTTAAATCGTCTCATATCCGTCAAGACCATTATCGTTCCCCCCTTTTATAAGCTGCGCCCAGCCAAGCCGGGGCGTTGAGCCGCCTTGGATCTTTAAAGGAGACGGCCAGGAGGATGATCAGGGTGGACAAGTAGGGCAGCATGGCCAGAAAATTGGGTGAAATCCCCAGAGGCTGAAGCAGGTATTGGAGTACAAAGATGCCCCCAAAGATAAATGAGGCAAAGATAGCCCGGCCTGGGTTCCACAGGGCAAATATGGTCAGGGAAATGGCGATCCAGCCGCGTCCGGCAGTCATACCCTCCACCCAGGAGGATGAATAGGAGATGGAGAGATGGGCCCCGGCAAGGGCGGAAAAAATGCCGCCCACCAGCACACAGGCATAGCGAATCACCCCAACGTTAACCCCCTGGGTCTCTGTGGCCTTGGGGTTTTCCCCGGTGGATCGGATCTGAATGCCCATTCGGGTATGTTCCAGGAAAAACCAGGCTGCCAGGGCCAGGACAATGGCCAGATAAAGAAAGGGGCTTTGGTGGAACAGGGCGTTGCCGATCCAGGGCAGGTCCGATAAGAATGGGATGGCCACATCATCCATTTTAACGGCCAGGGGCCGTCCCACATAGGGTTTTCCCGTCATCCCGGATAATCCTGAACCCAGCATGGTCAAAGCAAGGCCGGATACCACCTGATTGGCCTGCAGGGTGACCGAAGTAAACGCATGAATCAGGGAAACAGAGAAGCCTGCTGCCATGGCAGCCAGAACACCAAGCCATGGATGTCCCGTGGTCATGGTGACAATAAAAGCGGTTACAGCGCCCAGAGCCATAACGCCTTCCACACCAAGGTTAATGATGCCGGCCCGTTCGCAGATAACTTCACCGGTGGTGGCCAAAAGCAGTGGTGTGCCGGCCACCATGGTTCTTTGAATTGTTGACATGATGATTTCTTCCATGATGCTTCCTTATGCGCGGGACCAGCAGATTTGGATCTTGTTGTGTAAAAAATAATCCCCCATGATCAGAAAGATGAGCAGGATACCGTTGACAATTTCAACTGTGGCCGCAGGCAGTCCCAAGGAGATCTGGATGGCGTCTCCACCCACGATAATGCCGGCAAAAAACAGGCCTGACACAATGGTGTACAAGGGGTTGAGTTTGGCCAGCCAGGCCACGATGATGGCGGTGAATCCATAGCCCGATGACACCGAGGCCGGATACCCCAGGTAATGGTGGATTCCCGCCACCTCGCCCACACCGGCCACACCGGCAAGCCCCCCTGAAATGGCCATGAGAATCAGACTGGTTTTAAGAAAATTAATGCCCGCATATTTACCTGCATCCGGGTTTTCTCCCACTACCCGGGCTTCGTATCCGAACCGGGTTTTATAAATTAAAACATACAGCCCCACTGAACAGACAATGGCCAGGATCAAGGTGGCATAATGGATACGTGATCCCGGCAGTACGCCTAAAATGGCAGGGTCAGGCAGGGGATCCGTGCCCGGAAATCCGAACCGGGTTTTTCCCTTCCACGCTCCCACAATGAGCAGGGTTAAAAATTCTGCACAGATATAGTTGAGCATCAAGGTGGTGATGACCTCGTTGATGGCATATTTCATTTTGAGTACTGCCGGGATAATGCCCCATAATGCACCGCCGATGAAACCGGTTGTAAAGATCAACGGAACAATGAGTACCGGGGGCAGGGCATTGCCAAGATGCTGGGCCGTCCATGTGGCAAAAACAGCACCCATGAGCAACTGACCTTCGGCACCAATATTCCAGAATTTGGCCCTGAAGGCAAGGGTCAGGCCTGCGCCGATGAGGATTAAGGGGATGGCTTTGGTAATGGTTTCTTTGATGCCGTAGACAGATCCAAAGGATTCAATAAAAATCTGGGATACCGCATACAACGGGTTGAGGCCTGCGACAAGGAAAATAAGTCCAATGGCCAAGACGCCCCCACCAAGTGCGGCGACATTGGTCATAAAGGATCTTAACGGTGTAATATTGTAGCGGTCGCTGGTCTTAAGCTGTATCATAATCATCCTGCTGGGTGTCGTCGTGCCTCAACCCAACCTAACGCTTGCCGTTATGCGTTTTGAACCGGCCATCATCATTCCGATATCGTTGATGCGTTCATCGTCCGTCTCCAGAATGCCCATGAATTCACCGGCAAAGATCACAGCCACACGGTCGCACAGCTCAAAAATTTCATCCAGATCCTCTGAAAACAGCAGCACGGCACTACCATGGCGGCACAGTTTCAACAAATGCCGGCGTAAAAACTGGGTGGCACCCACATCAAGCCCATAGGTGGGGTGAGAGGCCACCAGTAATTCGGGCTGTTCGCTGATTTCCCGGCCCAGGATCAGTTTCTGAATATTGCCGCCGGAAAGGTTTCTGATCTGGTTGTTGATGGAGTTTGTGGCTACCTGGAATTCAGAAATGATCGATTCTGTATGCTGCTTCACGCTGTTGTATTTAAGAAAATACCGTTTGGAAAATTTTTTGAGATGATGCTGTTTTAAAATCGCATTATCATACAGGAAAAGGCCTGGGGCGATGCCGAAACGGATACGTTCCTCGGGGACATGGGAGACCCCGTTGTCATAAATTTTTCTGGGTGACAGGTTGGTAATATCCCGGCCGTTGATCATTACGCTGCCAGCGTCAATGGCCCGGATACCGGTGATCGCCTCGGCCAGTTCCCGCTGTCCGTTGCCGGCCACACCTGCCACACCGAAAATCTCATTTTTGTACAGCTCAAAGGAGACGTTTTTAACTGCGGTAACCCCTTTGTCCCCGGTGACATGAATGTTGCGGACACTGAGCACCTGATTTCCCCTGGGCCGTTTTTCCCTGTCCATGGTCAAGGCCACGTCTTTGCCCACCATCATCCGGGCTAATCCCTTTTTATCCGTGTTCCTGGTTTGGGCGTCCCCCACAATCCGCCCCTTGCGCAGTACGGTCACCCGGTCACAGATCTCCATGATTTCATCAAGTTTGTGGGAGATGAAAATTACACTGTGGCCATCGGCCTTCATCTTGCCAAGAATTTCAATGAGTTCCTTGATCTCCCGGGGGGTCAGAACGGATGTGGGTTCATCCAGGATAAGCAGATCCGCTCCGTTTAAAAGGGTTTTTATGATTTCAACCCGCTGCTGCTCTCCGGCGGACAACTGCCATACCTTCTGATCAAGGTCAATCTGGAAATCAAGCTGGGTTGAAAAGGCTTTTATCTTTTTACGAAGGGTTTTCTGGGGGAAAAAGAACGGGGTCTCCTTATAGCCAAGCGCGATGTTTTCAAGTACAGAGTGGTTTTGGATCAACATGAAATGCTGGTGAACCATACCAATGCCAAGATTGATCGCTTCCAGCGGATTGGCGATCCGCACAGGCTTGCCGTTGATCAGGATCTTGCCCGAATCCGGTTGGTAAATGCCGTAAAGAATATTCATCAGCGTGGTTTTACCGGCCCCGTTCTCCCCGAGCAAACCTAGAATTTCCCCTGAATTGATTTCAAGGTTGATATCCTTGCCGGCATGGACACCCTGGAACGACTTGCAGATATCCTTCATTTCAAGGTGCTGTATTTCAATCATGAGCCTTAATAATCGCTTGTTTGGGTGACGCGTGCTCCAAACACTATTTGCTGGGGATTTTGCCTTTCACGTTGTCTACATAATACATCATGGAAAGCAGATCCTCTTTGGAGGCCTGCTCCCCTGCCTTGATTTTGATCTCACCTGTGTTGTCTGACACCGGACCCATGAACGGATCAAATACCTCAACACCCTGTTTCATCTGTTCATAGCGTTTCATGACCAGGTCATAGGCACTGATTTCACCATATTGCCGGGTCTGAACCATGGTCTGTTTCAGGGGGTTAACAAACTTGGGGTTGATGGCGTCATCAAGACTGGCACCCAGGATGGCTGCCTTCTCCTTTGCCAGCCACCAGATATCCTGACTGGGGTCCCAGGTGCCTTCATGAATATCTTTGATGATTTTGGCATACATGCCCCCCCAATTCATGCGCTGGCCTGAGACCACGGAATCTTTGCCATAGGCCTGCATGGGTGAATAATGGGAAAATGTGTAGATTTGTTTGCCTTTTTCATAATGGTCCTGGCCCACTTCCACCACAGCGGGGGTGTCTTCGGTGAACGCGATTGCGTCACAGCCTTCGGCGATCAGTGCTTCGGCAGCTTCCTTGGCTTTGTCCGGCCCGTACCATGCATAGATCCATTTTACATCTATGGTGGCATCGGGGTTGACGGCTTTGGCGCCCAAGGCATAGGCGTTAATGTGGCGGATCAGTTCGGGAATGGGGAAGGCAGCAACATAGCCCAGTTTATTGGACTTGGTCAAGGCCCCTGCCATCATACCGTTGAGGTAATACATCTGATACAGATCACCAAAGTAGGTACCCAGGTTGCCGGTGCGCTTGAACCCGGAACAGTGCATGAATTTTGTATCCGGATATTTTTCAGCGGCTTTCACAGTGTTATCCATGTATCCAAAACTGGTGGTGAAGATTACATCACATTTCTGCTGCTGGACAAGACGGTCCATGATCCGCAGGGAATCTGCTTCCGTAACGGATTCCACAATAACGGTGTCCAGCCAGGGATACAGGGATTCTATATACCGTTTGCCTAAATCATGGGCATGGGTCCATCCGTAATCCCCCACAGGTCCCACATAGATAAAACCGGCCTTTAGTTTTTTTCCCCCAGTCGGTGCTTCTTTCTGTTTATCCTGCTCTGAAAACCCGGTAAGAATCATTGCGAAAAGAAAAATAAAACCAGCAACCAGTACACGTATCTTAGTTTTCATCGTTTGCTCCTAATGGTTATAGTTTGAATCCAAGAAAATTTTCGGGATCATACGATAGTTACCGGTTTTGCGTCAACTATTTAGTAGTTTGACAAAAAACATGCTATTGTCCCGGTATCAGATGTTTTTGAACTCGACAGAATTTATAAAATATGTTTGAATATCCATTTTCAAAGGAAGCTTGCTTCAAACTCCAAATGAAAATTTAAGGAGGCGTATGGAGAGTTCTGCAGCATGCTTATCAGAATCTATCATTTTTAAGGGCCTTGACGCCCAGGATATTGACGACCTTATGCCGCTGTTTTCAAGGTGGACGGTTATGCCTGGTGACATTTTGGCCCGGGCGGACCACGACACCCAGTTTTTTTTTCTTCTGGAAAAAGGCACCTTGATGGTGGCTATGGAAGAGGGCAGGGCGGTGGTGCTTAACAGGCCGGGGGATTTTGCAGGCCTGTCAATGGTGAGCCTGAATGGTAAAAATACTGCCACAATTACGGTGTTGGAAAAAGGGGTTGTCTGGGTTGTGCCCTGCACAGAGATCCTTGATCTTACCGGCCATGATACCCAGGCGGCAGCCATAATTTTGGATGGATGGCAGCAGTTCTGCAAGGAAAAAGCCCCTTTTATTCAAATGAACAATTAATAAATAAAGAGGTGTGTTTTGGATGGAGTTAACGCTGTCGGCGTTCTTTATGGGCTTGACGCCATAAACGCCCACAATGGATGGGCGATTTCAGTGGTGGGCATCACGATTGTATTCACAGGACTTGTCTCCCTGTCCGCCTTGATCTCCCAGCTTCATAAATTGGTGACCCTGTATGAAAATCCCGGAAGAATAAAAAAACTGTTTGCTTCAACACCTAAATCTGTTGCCAAGGCAGCCCCTCTTAAGAAGCCCCTAACCCTTACCGAAGCTCAAAAGCAGATATGCCGGCAGTATCACCTTTTGGCCCAGACCATGGATGATGTCATTTCTTTGCCTAAGCTGTTGCGCATGGCTCAGATTTCCGGCCTTGAAGATCCCCATGTCAACATAACTATCCTGCTTAAATCCGGCATTCTGTGTGCCGATGAACAGGGATTTTTCAGCTGGGATGAGGAGATATTCAGCCGCACCGTTTCCTAAGCCCATGATCAAAATAACATCGCCCATCTACTTGTCTTTTAATCCGCCCCCGACGTTACGCCAACGGACACATATAACCAATATGCGTCCATTGGCGTGCCTTGATGGTGACTTAAAATCCGGCGTACCTGTGGCAGATTTAATTCTGATCATGGGCCTTAATTAAATTTAAATTAAAAGAAACCAAAATCAATGGATACCTTATTTTTAGAATTTTTTCACAACACCGGGTTTTATCTGTGTGATTACCGAAACATTATCATGATCGTCGTTGGTATGATCTTTGTGTATCTGGGTATTGCAAAGGATTACGAGCCGTTGCTGCTGGTTCCCATCGGATTTGGTATGCTCGTGGGGAACATTCCTATTTTCAAGGGGCTGGGCCTTGGCATTTATGAAAGTACTTCTGTTCTGCACTACCTGTATTTTGGGGTAACCCAGGGTATCTACCCGCCTTTGATATTTCTTGGCATCGGTGCCATGACAGATTTCTCAACGCTTCTGGCACGGCCGGTTCTCATGCTTTTAGGCGCCGCGGCCCAGGCAGGCATTTTTATTACTTTTCTGGGCGCACTGGCATTGGGTTTCCAACCCAATGAGGCATCAGCCATCGGTATCATCGGTGGTGCAGACGGACCAACAGCCATTTTTTTAACGGCCAAACTGGCCCCGCATCTTATTGGGCCCATTGCCGTTGCGGCTTACAGTTATATGGCCCTTGTGCCGGTGATCCAGCCGCCCATCATGACGCTTTTAACCACGCGCAAAGAACGGCTCATCCGTATGGAAGAGGTACGTCAGGTCTCCAAACGGGAAAAGATACTCTTCCCGGTTATAGCTTTTTTGCTCTGCTGTTTCCTGGCGCCTGCAGCCCTTCCGCTTTTGGGGATGCTGTGCTTTGGCAATCTCCTTAAAGAGGCTGTGGTGACAGAACGTCTGGCAGTTAGCGCACGGACGGCATTGATTGATATCGCCACCATTCTTTTGGGCCTTACCGTGGGCGCATCTACCCAGGGAGATGTCTTTCTTACCCAGAACTCCGTGAAAATTTTTGCCCTGGGAGCGCTCTCCTTTTGCATTGCAACAGCCTGCGGAGTGTTATTTGCCAAGTTCATGAACCTGTTTTTGAAAAAAAAGATCAATCCCCTGCTTGGTGCTGCCGGTGTCTCGGCTGTACCGGACTCGGCCCGGGTGGTCCATGTTGTGGGGCAGAGGGAAGATCCTTCAAATTTTCTACTCATGCATGCCATGGCCCCGAATGTCTCCGGCGTTATCGGATCGGCCATTGCTGCTGGTGTGCTGTGGAGCCTGATGGTTTAACTCCACAGGCTTTTTATCACTGAAAATTGATACGCTATACTAAGCCTGATCTATTGCCAAACGACCATACTAACGGAGATGCCCAAATATGCATAATTTAGTCACGTATGATTTTAGCATACATTCAGCACCCTTTTCGATCGTTCTTTGACATTTTTCAGTAGCATTCATGGAGAGATAAAGCATTCTGTTTTTATTTTTAAAGTCTTAAGATACTGAAGTTGAATTTTGGTCAGTGGTTTTGCAGTCTTCGTTTTTTGTAACTACTAACCCAATGTCATAAAGTTAACGGCAAGGCTTATAATTCATATGGAACTCTGGCTTATTGACCTTGTGTTTTCGTTTGAATTTACGCCCTGGCCTGATCGGTTCGATTGCCGCCATAAAAAC
>PDWI01009422.1_pt1 | contig 11219 bp, 11 predicted proteins | sample 1430891 | NCBI WGS metagenome assembly PDWI01 (sample SAMN01162508, study PRJNA174530) | Oral metagenome, whole genome shotgun sequencing project. | biome: Marine environment; feature: Marine mammal; material: Swab sample of the gingival sulcus; isolation source: swab sample of gingival sulcus... | reverse complement strand
ATGAGTACCAGTGGTCGGACTCGAACCGACACGCTTTTAAGGGCAACGGATTTTGAATCCGTCGTGTCTACCAATTTCACCACACTGGCATAGAGGTGTGAAACGCAACTCACTTTTTATTATCTGCGTTTGAGTTGCGTATTATAACATTGAATAAAAATAGGTCAAGTGATTTTTATTTTTTTGGCTATATTTTTTAAACGCCTGTAAAGCCTTCTCCTGTAAAAGCACGCTCAATTACAAAGTCTGCTTGTACACCCATTCGAGGAGAAACGGTTAATCCCATATCGGTTAAAATATCATTCAAATCTTTGTTAAATGCCATACTTCCACAAATCATCACTCTATCGTCATCTTTATTTATCGGAGGTAAGCTGATATCTGTAAATAATTTTCCTGATGTAATTAAATCAGTAACACGTCCTTGATTTTTGAATTCTTCACGAGTAACTGTCGGATAATAAATAAATTTTTCTTTATACCAATCACCAAAAATTTCATCATTAGGCATTTCTTTTTCAAAAAAGTCACGATAAGCAAGGTCTTCCACATGACGGACACCATGTACTAAGATTACTTTTTCAAAGCGTTCAAAAACTTCGGGGTCACGAGCCAAAGATAAAAACGGTGCAAGTCCTGTACCTGACGATAGCATATATAAATGTTTTGCAGGTAATAAATCATCTAAAACCAATGTTCCTGTTGGTTTTTTGCTGACCAATAATTCATCACCGACTTTGATATGTTGCAAGCGAGAAGTTAAAGGGCCATCAGGGACTTTGATTGAAAAAAATTCTAATTCATCTTGGTGATTAGCACTAGCAATTGAATAGGCGCGCATTAACGGCTTACCATCGACTTCAATACCTATCATCGCAAATTCACCATTACGAAAACGTAAGCCTGCATCACGCGTGGTTTTAATAGTAAATAATTTATCTGTCCAATGATGAACGTAAGTGACAGTTTCTGTGCGGAATTTTGACATTATGACCTCTTTGTTATATGAGTAAAATTAATTGGTGGATTATAACAAATATCAAGGCAAACGCAAACTTTAGCTTAATGAAAAATTATCAATAAATAAAAAATGGATATTGAAATCTCAATATCCATTGATAACTATTTTTAACGACTAAAGAATTGCTTGTTAATCTAATGCTTATGACTAACTTTTGGCTCTTCATGGGCAAGCGATTTCGCCGCTTGACGTAACTCAAACTTCTGTACTTTACCTGTGCTCGTTTTTGGCGTTTCAGTAAAGATAACATGTTTAGGCACTTGGAAACCTGCCAAATGCTTACGACAATGTTCAACCACCTCTTCACGAGATAGAGTACAACCTTCGGCAATCTCGACAAAAGCAACAGGCACTTCACCCCATTTTTCATGAGGAGCAGCAACAACCGCACAGCTAACAATTTCATCAAGTTTATAAAGAATATTTTCTACTTCAATACTAGAAATATTTTCACCACCTGAAATAATAATATCTTTTAGCCTATCCATGATTTTGATATAGCCATCAGGATATTTTACCCCTAAATCACCTGTTCGAAACCAACCATCGCTAAAGGCTTTATCAGTGGCTTTACGGCTTTTTAAATAGCCTTTCATTACCATATTACCACGCAACGCAAGCTCGCCCATTTCTATACCGTTTGCCTCAACAGGGGTACTTGTGCCTTGTTTAAACACTTCAAATCCCGCCATTAAATGTGATGCCACACCTTGACGTGATTTTTTATGTGCTCTGCCCTCAATGTCTAATTCATCCCATTCTTCATGTTCCGCACAAACAGTCACAGGCCCATAAACTTCCGTTAAACCATAGACATGGGTGATATGAAAGCCCATTTCTTCCATTTTTTCTAACATGGTTTCTGATGGTGGCGCACCCGCTACCCAACCATTAACTTTATGAGTAATAGCATCTTTTAATGCTTGTTCGCCTGTACTAATCATGCTATGCACCACAGGAGCGGAACAATAATGGGTAATTTTATATTTTTCAATCAACTTTAAAATTAAATTGGCATCAATTTTGCGTAAACAAACGTTCACGCCTGCACGTTCGGCAACTGTCCAAGGGAAACACCACCCATTACAGTGGAACAATGGCAACGTCCATAAATAAGTGGCAAATTTTGGCATATCCCAATCAAGAATATTAGAAACGGCGTTTAACGTTGCCCCTCTATGATGATAAACCACACCTTTTGGAATACCTGTTGTCCCTGAAGTATAATTTAAGGAAATAGCGTCCCATTCATCTTCAGGTTTTTCCCAATTTTCAAGGTCCTCTCCTGTGGCAATTAATTCTTCATAAGTCATTTGTCCAAAAGTCGTACCATTGTTCAAGGCTTTATCACGAGAATGAATGATGGTTAAATCAGGAAAAGTTTCTTCAATAATTTCTACAAAACCTGCAAATTCTGTATCTAAAATAAGAGCTTTTGCCTCACTATGTTGCAAGCAAAAAGTAAGGGCGTTAATATCCAAGCGAGTATTTAAGGTACATAAAACACCGCCCGACATAGGCACACCAAAAGCAACCTCTACCATAGCGGGCGTATTTGGTAGCATAACGGCGACGGTATCGTTTTTGCCAATGCCTAATTTTGACAGAGCATCAGCCATTTTACGACAACGCACAAAAGTTTCTGACCACGTTTGTGTCATCTCATTATGTTCTAAATCATCGTAAATAATAGCGGTTTTATGAGGATATACTTGGGCAGAACGCTCAAGGAAATCGATTGGTGTCAGTGCGACATGGTTAGCACGAGTTTTTCCAAGACCTGTATGAAAGTCAGTCATAGACATTCCTTATCGTTGATTGAGAGGGTAAATAAATTTGAACCAAAAAATTAAATACATAAAGATTACATATTTAATCTTCTTATATAATGTACCTTATTTTGCAGAAAAAATCTAGGGGGATTTTTTTTGATTATTTTAACATTGGTAAAACAACTTCTGCTATATAATCACTTATCAAGTTTTTAGCATTGCTAACATCAGTGGGACGTTTTTTTAACTCTTTGATTAATTTATTAATTAAATCTTGATTAGCTTTATCATCTGTTTTAACATTATCAAAAATTAGTACACAAAGTGCCTCAATTAAAATATCACGTTTATCTTGCAAAATTTGATGATTATCCAACACATCAAGTATTAAATCAATATATCTTTCTTCGGCTAAAATTAGTTCCTCATCTTAATCAAGAAAACGATAATCTTCATTATTTCCCCATTCTAATAATAAATCTTTTTCAATTTCAACAAGAGAGTAAGACATGGATTGTGTATTATTTTTTCCACATTTTGAACATTTTTTCTGTCAAATTTCTTTTTCCTTTAAACCAAAACAAGCCTCTTTTCTTGTCACTTCAAAAATTTCTGTATAACCACATTTGCATTGTCTGTTATATTCATATTTCATTGTTTTTTACCATAATACTTGTATATCATAATACTGAAAATACTCATCACAACTGATAATGGTCATATCTTCTGTCATTGCTTGAGCAATCATCAGACGGTCAAAAGGATCTTTATGATAAAATGGCAAATCATGTACTTGGTTTAAATGATGCGGATTAATGTCTAATAATTGTATGCCATTACCCCAAATATATTTTACACAAAATCTATTGATAGGCATAGGAATTTTTAATTTACCAATGCTTGATTTTATCGTCATTTCCCATAGGCTTGCCATACTCAGATAGCGTTTATTATTCATATCTTCAATGGTATTGCGTGCATTACCAGACAATTTATCATCACCATTGATAAACCACAAAAAAGCATGCATGGGTATCTAATAAAACTCTCATATTCGCCTTATATTCTTTCATATTCACCTTATTTTACTAGTTGTAAGTCGCTTGGCATATAATCCGTCATTTCTGCTAAGGGTTTATCAAAATCATCACTTATTTCAATTTTTCCTCTAGCACAGCCAAATTTTGGCTTGTTTTTTGTTGGCGTTACAAACACAGGCACAATAAAATAAGATTGTCCCTCGTCATTTTTGACTAAAACATCTTCGCCTTTATCAATATGATGTAATACCCTTGCTAATTCGGGTTTTGCTTGATTAATGGCAATTTCTAGCATGGTTATTTTCCTTTTTAAAAACAGTAGATACAGGAAATTCCCATATCTACAAATTTAACTAAAACAACAAACTACAATTTCCCAATCCACTCATCAATCGCTTTCGCTTGCTCACTTGCATTGCCGATATAAGTGGCAGGGGTAAGCTCACGCAGTCGAGCTTTATCCTCATCACTGACCGCTCCAAGTTCATCACTTTCAACAAACTCAAGCATTGCCTCCCTTGTCATCGCATTACCACGAGTGAGGGCTTTTAGTTTTTCGTATGGATTTTCCACACGATAACGACGCATTACCGTTTGAATCGGCTCAGCAAGCACTTCTTGAGCATTATCAAGGTCTTCGGCAAGGCGATTAGGATTTACTTCCAATTTACCAATGCCTTTTAAACACGCATCATAAGCAATCATACTTTGAGCAAGCCCAACACCAATATTACGCAACACAGTAGAGTCCGATAAATCACGTTGCATACGACTAATCGGCAATTTTTCACCTAAATGAGCAAGCATCGCATTGGCTACGCCCAAATTACCTTCAGAATTTTCAAAATCAATCGGATTAACCTTGTGAGGCATGGTAGAAGAGCCAACTTCGCCCTCTTTAAGTTTTTGCTTAAAATAACCTAGGCTGATATATTGCCAAACATCACGGTTATAATCGATTAAAATGGTGTTAAAACGACGAACGACATCAAAAAGTTCAGCAATATAATCATGCGGTTCAATTTGCGTAGTGTAAGGATTAAAAGTCAATCCCAAACGCTGTTCAATAAAGTTTTGAGCATGAGTTTGCCAATCAATATTTGGATAAGCGGATAAATGAGCGTTATAATTACCCACTGCTCCGTTGATTTTGCCGAGTAACTCAACTTGTTTGGCTTGCTTGATTTGACGAGCAAGACGATAGGCAACATTTGCCATTTCTTTGCCAAGCGTGGTAGGGCTTGCGGTTTGCCCATGGGTGCGAGATAGCATAGGCAAATCAGCATAAGTTTTTGCTAATTCAGCAATGTTATCAATCAGCTGTTGCATTTTGTTAAGGACAACTTCACGACTATCTTTTAACATTAACGCATAGCTAAGATTGTTAATATCTTCGGAAGTACAAGCAAAATGAATAAATTCTAGGCTATCAGCTAATTTGTCATTGCCACGGAATTTATTTTTAATAAAATATTCCACCGCTTTTACATCGTGATTAGTAGTGCGTTCAATGTCTTTTACTGCTTGAGCATCTTCTGCGGAAAAATTATCAAGGATGTTATTTAAAAATTGATTGGTTTCTTTATCAAAGGGGGCAAGTTCTTTGATTTGTGCATTTTCTGCTAATGATTGCAACCAACGAATTTCTACGATGACACGGGCTTTAATTAAGCCGTATTCGGATAAATATTCACGCAAAGCAGTAACTTTGCTAGAGTAACGTCCATCGATTGGAGAAAGTGCAGTTAGGGTAGAAAGAGTCATAGGAAATACCTTTTTTGCATATAGTAAACAAACTGAATTTGTGCTACTGTGTCAAACTCACTCGAGGTATTCTTTATACATCTTCGCTGGTTTTCCTTGTAGCACTGCTTCATTTTATCCACTATAAAATTGATTGGAATTCTCCAATATTGTAGCAGAAATTACGATTTTTCACTTTCTTTTTTTAGTCAATACAAGTAAAATCATCTCTATAAAAAAGGCAAAACTAGAAATTTCTAATTTTGCCAATAACCTTCCTTTTGGTCTTTATGTGCCTATAGCTCAACAGGATAGAGCAGTCGCCTCCTAAGCGACCGATTGAGGTTCGAGTCCTCATAGGCATGCTTTTTGTTTTATTTGATAAATTGATTTTAATAGTAAATATTCTATTAATTATTCATATTCACTGTTGGTGTGACATTGTTTTCTGCACATAAAACCACGAGTAAATTGCTTACTAATTGCGTTTTTTCTTTATCATCAAAATGAGCAATATTCTCATCACTTAACTTGTTTAGTGCCATTTCTACCATACCCACAGCCCCATCAACGATTTGCCGACGAGCTGATACGATAGCGGCAGCCTGTTGTCGTTGGAGCATCGCCATAGCAATTTCAGGTGAATAGGCTAAATGACTAATCCGAGCCTCGCTGACATACACACCTGCACGAGCCAAACGTTCATTAAGTTCATGCTCCAATTTATTATTAATCTCGCCTGTACTATCACGCAAGGTCAATTCAGCGGTTTCATCTTCGCTATGGTCATAAGCATAGCTACTGGCAAGGTTACGCACGGCAGCCTCAGACTGAATATGGACAAATAATTCATAACTATCGACTTCAAAGGAGGCTCTTGCTGTATCTTCCACTTGCCAAACAATTACCGCCGCAATTTCAATAGGATTACCCGCTTTATCATTGACTTTTAGCATTTGACCGTTAAGGTTTCTTGCTCGTAAACTGACCTTTTGTTTACTATACAGAGGATTGATAAATTGCAAACCGCTTTTTTTCATACTGCCCATATAAGTGCCCAAAAAGGTAGCAACAACAGCTTGATTGGGAGCAATAACGGTTAACCCTTTAAATAAAAATAAATCAATCACCGCTAAACTGCCTATCATAAGCATTTTTATTAAACTAGGCTCTTCCATAGTAAAAAACAGATAAGCAATAAATAAAGTTAAAACAATGGCAATTGCTAAAAAGATATAGCCACTAAAAGAAAATAATAACGACTTTTCACTAATGATTTCTCCATAGTTTTCGCTATCTTGTTGATAATAATTATTTTCTTTCATAATAATCTCCTGTAAAAATAAACAGTTATTTAATTTTAATAATAAGCATTCTAAGTTATCAATAACGCTCTTGTCAATATTAAAGATATAGTGAATAAACTAAATTTGCCGATATTTTAGTATTTTTTATAAAGAAGTTTTTAAACCTTGTTAAATTTTATGCTACAATCAGATTTTATTTCTCTTTATTTCAACAGCTCCTAACAAAAGGATAAAAAATTATGGCTAATAATGAATTTGGCACTGTATTTTTTGATGAAATTACCACAGCAACGTTTGATGGCAACGCATGGTCAGAAACCCAATTTGCTCCCTCAGATAAATTGCCATTACACCCAGCAACTCATGTTCTGCATTATTCAAGTACCTGTTTTGAGGGTATGAAAGCGTTTCGCACTGATGATGGTAAAATTAATATTTTCCGTCTTGATGACCATATCAAACGTATGCAAAATTCAGCCAAAGCCCTTTATTTGCCTGTACCAAAAACCGAACAGTTAAAAGCAATGATTGTTGATTTGCTTGACAAATATCGTGAGCAAGTGCCTGTATTTCCGAGTGTTGCCTATATCCGCCCCACTCTAATTGGGATGGATACTTCTATCGGACGAGCCGCCTCACCGACCGAAACCGCGTTATTATTTGTGTTAATTTCGCCTGTGGGTGATTATTTCACCGTTGGGGCAAAAATGCGTGTACTTCTTGATACCGAAAATTTGCGTTGTGCTCCGCACTTTGGAGCAGTAAAATCAGGCGGAAATTATGCTTCAGCCTTAAGTCTAGTGATGAAAGCAAAAGAAAAATACGATACGCAACAAGTGATTTTTGCCCCTAATGGCGATGTACAAGAAACAGCAGCCGCTAACTGTTTGTTAATGAATGACAATGAAGTAATAACTAAAGGTTTAACACCTGAATTTTTGCCGGGAATCACAAGGGATTCAATTTTGCAATTAGCCAAACATTTAGGCTATCAAGTGACTGAACGCAATATCAGTGCTGATGAGTTGGTCGAATGGACAAAAGCAGGCGAAATTGTATTATCAGGGACAGCCGCTGTGATTGCTCCTGTGACCGAAGTGGTTTATCAAGATAAAATTTATCCTGTGACTGCAAGTGAGAATTCAACCAATGCAATGAAATTACGCAAAGCTCTAACGGATATTCAATGTGGTAAAGCAGAAGATATTTTCGGTTGGGTAACAAGCATTTAAATTAGGATTTAAAAGCGGTTACGGTTGAAAAATACCCCCTTTACACGTTATAATGTTCTGTTAATATAATCACCCCCTTGCCCCCTCCTTATTACTTCGAGCATAGCTCTTGTCTTGCGAAAGGGCGAAACAGTGTTTCGCTTTTTCCTTTCTCAGGGGGTAGTTTTATTTCTAGGATTTTCTATTATGAATAAAAAAAATGTCTTAATTGTCGGTGCGGGCGGTGTCGCTCAAGTCACCGCCCATAAATGTGCAATGAATAATGATGTTTTGGGCGAGATTCATATCGCTTCTCGCACCAAAGCAAAATGCGATGCCATTGCCCAAAGTATCGAAGAAAAAAACAGTTTTAAACTGCCCGCTAAAATTCACACCCACGAAATTAACGCCCTTGATGTTGAAGCATTAAAAACGCTGATTAACGATATTAATGTAAAAATCGTTATTAATGTCGGCACAGCCTTTGTCAATATGAGCGTATTAGAGGCTTGTATCGAAACAGGCACAGCTTATATTGATACTGCTATTCACGAAGAACCCAATAAAATTTGTGAAACTCCGCCTTGGTATGCCAACTATGAATGGAAACGTAAACAGCGTTGTGCAGAAAATAAAATTACCGCAATTTTAGGAGCAGGTTTTGACCCTGGTGTCGTGAATGCCTATGCTCGCCTTGGCTATGATATGATGGATAAAGGCTCGGTAACTGACATTGATATTATTGATATTAATGCTGGTAATCATGGTAAATATTTTGCGACTAACTTTGACCCTGAAATTAATTTCCGTGAATTTACAGGGACAGTTTATTCGTGGCAAAATAGTGCGTGGCAATCTAATAAAATGTTTGAAGTAAAGCGTACTGATGACTTGCCAATTGTTGGCATACAAAACAGTTATTTAAGTGGTCATGATGAAATTCATTCGCTTTCTGCCAATTTAGACGTGCCAAATATTCGTTTTTGGATGGGTTTTGGTGACCATTATATGAATGTCTTTACTGTGCTAAATACGCTCGGTTTGCTATCAGAACAGCCTGTTACCACCGCAGAAGGGCAAGAAGTTGTCCCATTAAAAGTGGTAAAAGCAGTATTACCTGACCCAAGTTCACTTGCTCCAAATTATACAGGAAACACTTGTATTGGCGATAAAGTCAAAGGTAAAATTAACGGCAAGGATAGCGAAGTCTTTATTTATAATGTGTCTGACCATAAACAAGCGTTTAATGAAGTCGGCTCGCAAGGCATTTCTTATACCGCAGGCGTGCCACCTGTCGCTACTGCCATGCTGATTGCCACAGGTGAATGGGACGTTGAAAAAATGGTAAACGTGGAAGAACTCGACCCACGTCCGTTTATTAATGTGTTAAATAATATCGGTTTGCCTACTCGTATTCAAGATGAACAAGGCGATAGGGCTTTGGAATTTGAACTATAGTTATTCCACTTCTTTTTTTAATCTATAAAGCAAGGGGAAATATTCTCTTGCTTTTTTTGCTTGTAAACCTGTATCATAATCACTTTTTATTTACCACAATTAATCATTAACCTTATGAAAACCTTAATTTTACGCCCTGTTTTATTTACTACCCTTGCTGTTGGTTCTGCCTTATTATCCGCTTGCGATGATACCCCTAAAGAACAGACAGAAGAAGCCACTAACGACCAACATTTAGCACCGGCAAGACCTAATCTGGAAACAGAAGCTCAAACAGTCGAACCACAAATCGAAGTCGGCTATGCCTTAACAGACGTTACCTTATCCAATCTGTTGCAATCAATCACTATCCCCTTACAAAAAGATAAAACGTTAACTGACATACAAAAAACTTGCTTAAAAACCATTGATAAAAGTTTTGCACAGCAACAAGTACAGAACTTCTTTTTAAGCAAATTTACTCCAGAAGAGTTAGAAGAATTAAATGCTTTTTATCAATCAAAAAGTGCGATTGCTTATACTAAATATGGACGTGAACAATTATTAATATCAGAAGGCTTGATTGTTAATCAAGTGACAAAACGCCCAAAACGTTCACAAATGAAAAAAGTCAAGGAGTTTAGTCAATCACCCTTAGGTCAAAAATATATGCAAGTGGTACAAGATACAGGCAATGGCAGTTTAGTAAGTGTTGTCATACCACTTTTAAAACAAGAAATTAAGAAATGTGGAATAACTTTATAATAGGTAAAAAATAAGGGAGCATATCTCGCTCCCCTGTCAAAAGAAAAAAACTACAATAACTGCTCAACTTGTTCGCTAGTTTTACCAAAACGTCTTTGTCTATGACTAAAATCATCGAACATGGATTGTAATTCTGCTGTGGTAAAATCAGGCCATAAGGTAGGGGTAAAAAATAACTCTGCATAAGCCGTTTGCCATAATAAGAAGTTAGAAATACGATATTCGCCACCTGTACGAATAAGCATATCCACTGCTGGAACATCGGCTAAAGCGACATGTTCTCCCAATTTATCAGCAGTAATTTCATTAGCTTGTAATTCACCTGTAGCCACTTTTTCGGCAAGTTGGCGACTTGCATTGGCAATATCCCATTGTCCGCCATAACTCATCGCAATCACCAAAGTCATAGCGGTATGATGAGCGGTTTTCGCCTCTGCATCAGCCATTTGAGCCTGTAATTTTGGCTCAAGCTGGCTACGGTCGCCAATAAATCGCATGCGAATATTATATTTAATCATACGAGGCAGTTGCTCATTAATCGTCTGTTCAAGGAGCGACATAATGAGAGCGACTTCATATTGCGGACGTTGCCAATTTTCACTTGAGAAAGCAAATACCGTTAGTACTTCCACACCAATATCAACACAATATTCAACAATCGGGTCAAGAGCCTCTTTACCTGCAAAATGCCCCTCACCTTTTGCCATTGCATGAACTTTACCATAGCGGTTATTACCGTCCATGATAATAGCGATATGTTTGGGAATTGTGGTTATGATTGTTTGCTTCATGATATTTACTTTCTCGACATCTTTAAAATTGGAATTATACTTCCATTAATTCCGCTTCTTTTTTCTCTAGCTTGCTGTCAATGCTAGCGATAAATTTATCGGTGATTTTTTGAATGTCATCACTTGCACGAC
>PDWI01009421.1_pt1 | contig 11222 bp, 7 predicted proteins | sample 1430891 | NCBI WGS metagenome assembly PDWI01 (sample SAMN01162508, study PRJNA174530) | Oral metagenome, whole genome shotgun sequencing project. | biome: Marine environment; feature: Marine mammal; material: Swab sample of the gingival sulcus; isolation source: swab sample of gingival sulcus... | reverse complement strand
CCATCCTGCTCAATAAAACCAAAACCCTTTGCATCGTTAAACCACTTAACTGTTCCTTCTGCCATCGTACTACTCCTCTTTGCGGCCCAACTTTCAATGAGCCTTTAATAACTTTCCTGCCACTACAGATTTGCCAGAGTCGCCTTGTTGGATCTACGCATATTTGTCGGCTGGATCACCTGAGTGTTACATCCTGCTTACGAAACGGATCGTAATAGTCTTTTATCTATTGAAAAGAAAAGAAGATGACGTAACGATACTCCTATAACATAACAGGCATAAAATGGCAATATTTTTATTGTGTTTTGCCAGATATTTTCCATATTGATAAAGTGGATTCTTTTTTTTCAGTTTTGTGTATATATAGAGCGTTGTTTGGCGAAAGTTTCTTATCAGGAGATTTCTCTTTTTTGCAATAATATATTTATGGTAAAAGAACATTTTTTTGAATATCCGTATAAAGCACATTACTTTACTACTTCTTATGGCAGAATGCATTATCTGCGTGAAGGTGAAGGCGATGTGGTGGTTTGTGTTCATGGCAATCCAACATGGTCATATTATTATAGAAATCTTGTTGCCAGGTTGTGCAGGACGCATTGTGTGATCGCCCCGGATCATCTGGGCTGCGGCTTGTCGGACAAACCGCAGGATTTTTCCTATACTCTTGAAAATCATATTGATAACCTGCAGCAACTGCTTGCCTCTCTTGGCATCAGGCGCTTTTCCCTGGTGATGCACGACTGGGGAGGGGCCATTGGCATGGGGCTTGCCGGGCGATTGGCAGAGCAGGTGGACAGGCTGGTACTGCTCAATACCGCTGCCTTTCGTTCCCGCCGTATACCGCTGCGCATTCGGCTATGCAGAACACCCCTGCTTGGAGAGCTGCTGGTGCGGGGTTGCAACGGTTTTGCCTGGCCAGCCACCTTTATGGCGGTGAGTAAAAAAATGAGAAAAGAGGTTGCTTCCGCCTATCTTGCTCCATACAATACCTGGCAAAATCGTATTGCCACTCACAGGTTTGTGGTTGATATTCCTCTGGAAGAGAACCATATCAGTTATTCCTGTTTGCAGAAAGTGGAGAGCGGGTTGACAAAATTTATCTCCCGACAGGAAAAGATACTTCTTCTTTGGGGTGGCAGGGACTTTTGTTTTAATGATTTCTTTTATAACAGGTGGGGTGAAATATATCCTGATGCCCGGCGATGTTATTTTCCTGATGCGGGGCATTATGTGCTGGAAGATGCAGGGGATGAGGCTATTGATAAGATTGTCTCTTTTTTTACGTAAACGATCCTTTACTTAACAAGGAATATAATGGAAGAGAGTGTTTCCCAGAAGAAAGAGGACGGCGTTATATATAATATTGCCGAGGCCTTTGTTGTGGCTGCTGTGAATAACAGTAGCAAAACAGCTATTATTGATGCGAAAAAGGAGGAAGAAATCTCCTTTTATGCCCTTAATAAGAAAGCGGATGCCTATGCGGTATATTTTCGCAATCAGGGCATGGTTCCGGGGGATGTTGTCAGTCTGATGGTCACTCCATCCATTGATTTTATTTGTATAACCATTGCATTGTTTAAATTGGGGACACCCATCGTTTTGATAGACCCTGGAATGGGGTATAAAAACCTGCTGCGCTGTATTGAGCGGGTTGTGCCGAAATATCTTGTTGGCGTACCGAAGGCCTGTCTTTTTGCCAGAATCTTCAAAACTGCATTTGCCTCTATCGAGCAGATTTTTTGTATCGGCAAATGGCGGAGTTTTGGCCTTCTGGGCAAGGATGTCCGACCTGAGATTTCTTCCGCCGGGAGTGGTTTTCCTGTCTATGCTGCTGCCTCAACAGAGCTTGCAGCGATTATTTTTACCACAGGCTCCACCGGGCCGCCCAAAGGTGTTCGCTATGAACATGGTATCTTTGCCGCACAGTTACGGCTTATTCAGGAATATTACCATATTGCCTCTACCGATATTGACCAGCCGGCATTCCCGCTGTTTGCGCTGTTTTCCACTGCACTTGGTGCCTGTGCGGTGATTCCTGATATGGATCCAACCAGACCGGCTCTGGTTGATCCGGTGAAATTTGTCAATTCCATTACATGCTATGGGGTGAGTTATTCCTTTGGTTCTCCGGCAATCTGGAATGTTGTCTCCAGATACTGTGAGGAAAAAAAAATTGTGCTGCCAACGCTGAAAAAGGTGTTGATGGCTGGAGCCCCGGTCTCTTACAGGCTGCTGGAAAGGGTGCAGAAAATTCTTCCGGCAGATGCAGTTATCTATACGCCTTATGGTGCAACAGAAAGTTTGCCTTCCTTCAATATTGAGGCGCGGGAAATTCTGGCAGAGACCGCAGAAAAAAGCAGAAAGGGGGCGGGGATCTGTGTTGGCCGCCCGCTGCCTGGGCTCTCGGTGCGCATTATTGCAATAGAGGAGGAACCTCTTGCTGATATTGCGCAGGCAACGCCTCTTGCCAGTGGAGAAATTGGTGAAATTATTGTTGCAGGCGATGTGGTGACCAGAGAATATGTCAATAACGAGAAGGAGACCTCTCTGGCAAAAATTGCCGATGGAGACGGTTTCTGGCATCGGATGGGCGATGTTGGATATATTGATGAGAAGGGGCGGCTCTGGTTTTGTGGCCGCAAGGCGCATAGGGTTGCCAGCGGTGAAAAGATCTGGTTTTCTATCCCCTGTGAGTCGATAATTAATGAGCATCCGGCACTTTTCCGCTCGGCATTGGTGGGAGTAACCAACAGTAAGGGGCAGGTTGAGCCTGTCTTTTGTCTTGAATTTTTACCACAGATTGAAGGAAAAAAGGCGTTGATTGCCGAGATAAGAGAGCTTGCGGCATCAAGTCCGCTTACAAAAGAGATTGTCCATTTTCTGGAACATCCTGGTTTTCCAGTGGATATTCGGCATAATGCAAAAATATTTCGTGAAAAACTGGCAGTATGGACACAGCAGAAACTTTATCCCGAAAAATAAAAAGAGTTCTTGTTACCGGTGGTGGTGGCTTTGTTGGCAGGGCCATTGTTTGCCGTCTTTTGCCTTATATGGAGGAAGTGCGTGTATTGGGGCGGAACCATTATCCTGATCTTGCCGCTGAAGGTGTTAATTGTGTGGTTGGTGATATTTCTTGCCTTGCAGATGTGCAACGGGCGGTAAAAGGTGTTGAGCTTGTTTTTCATGTTGCGGCTCGTGCCGGCATTTGGGGGCGTTGGCAGGACTATTATCTTCCCAATGTGGTGGGAACAGAAAATATTTTGCAGGCGTGCCACAAAGGGAATATTCACCATCTTGTTTATACCTCTACGCCGTCAGTGGTTTTTGCCGGAGAGAGTATTGTTGGCAAGAGTGCGGCAGAACTTGCCCATAGCAATACTTTTCTCTGTCATTACGCAAAAAGTAAAAGCATTGCTGAAAAAAAAGTGCTTTCTTCCGTATCTGGACAGTTTCTTGCCTGCGCCATTCGCCCTCATCTTGTATGGGGGCCGGGCGATCCCCATCTCCTGCCGCGGCTGGTTGCCGCGGGAAGGGCGGGGAAATTGAAACAGGTTGGTGATGGTTCCAATCTGGTGGATATTTCCTATATTGATAATGTTGCCGAGGCACATCTCTGCGCAGCTCTTGCCCTGCTTGATAGTGAGCGCTGTAATCAGGTAAATGGCAAGGCCTATTTTCTTGGACAGAGCCAGCCGGAAAATCTTTGGCAATGGATAAACACGCTTTTTGCCGCTCTGGAAATTCCTTCAGTAGAGAACGTGGTTTCCTATAGGGCAGCGTATGCCGCAGGCGCATTATTTGAGTTGTTTTATGGCATTGGTCTGTTGGCAGGCTGGAAGAAAGAGCCGCCAATGACGAGATTTGTTGCCGGACAGTTGGCGAAATCGCACTGTTTTTGCCATCAGGCAACAAAAAGAGAACTGGGATATACAGAACGTGTTTCTACCGAGGAAGGGATAAAGAGGAGTGTGCAATGGCTAAAGGGAATTTGCCAATAATTTTTCGTGAAAATTGCAGGGCGTTATGTGCGGTATCCGTTGCCCTTATTTTTTTTCTGACATCAATTCCGCTGCCTGCTTTTGCCTTTTCCATAAAAAAGGAGAGGGAGACGGGGGAAAAGCTTCTTCTTGAAGTACGCAAGGCCTTTTCGCTGCTTGATGACCCGGATCTGGTGCAATATCTGAATTCTCTTGGCGGGCAGGTGCTTGATGTCGCCGGGCCGCAATATTTCCACTATCGTTACTATCTGATTAACAGCCCGCAAATTAATGCCTTTGCAGCCCCTTCGGGAATGATCTTCTTTTTTACCGGCCTTGTTCTGAAAATGGAGAGCGAGGATGAGTTGCTCGCTGTTCTCGCTCATGAAACGGGGCATGTGGTAAAACGCCATATTTCTTCAGGCGTAAAAACAGGAGCATATACTGGTGCCGCCGCTGTAGGCCTGGCCATTTTAGGGGCAACCCTTGGTGGTGCTGCGGCACCGGCCTTGATGACCGGGGCATTGGCTGCTGGACAGAGCGTCAATCTCTATTATAGCCGGGAGCATGAGCAGGAGGCTGATCTTTGCGCCTATCAGTGGATGAAGACGATGGGGCGTAATTCGAAAGGCGAGCTGAACATGTTGAAAATGATGCGTCGTATTGCCCGTTATCGTAGCGAGAAATTGCCGCAATATCTGCTTACCCACCCCAACCCGGAAGAGCGGATGGGGGTTATCGAATCGCTGCTGGCCAAAGAGAAGGAGACCTCCTTTAATGTGGTTGATGACTTTGCCTTTTTGCGCTTTAAATACCGCATTCTTGCCGAGGTTAAAAATGTGGCGCAGGTACGGGCGTATATGCAGAGTATTCTTGCTGGTAAACAGAGCAATGTCAAACAACGGGCAATGGCAGAATTTGGCCTTTCCCAGCTTGCCAGAAGAGAAAAGGATTATGCAGCGGCCCTGGCGTATCTCCATAAGGTACGTAGTGTTTTTCCCGATAAAAATGACTTGTTGGTCGATCAGGGGGTTATTGAGGCCGATTCGGGAGATACTTCCCAGGCACTGGATACTCTCCGGCAGGCTGTGGCAAAGGATGGCGATAATATGTATGGCTGTTTTGCGTTGGGAAAGTTGCTTAAACAGTTGGGGAAATATGATGAAGCAGTAGAGTATTTTTCCAGAGTACAATCATATCTGCCTGAATATCCGCAACTCTTCTTTGAATGGGGGCAGCTTGAAAATATGCGGGGAAATGCTGCTCTCTCTCTCTTTTTTCTGGGGAAATTCAATCTTTATCAAGGCAGGCTGACACTGGCAAAAGAGGAGTTTGAACAGGTTTTACAGGAAGGGAAATTACCAGAGAAAGAGCGTAGGGAGGGAGAACGATTGCTGGCGTTGATTGCCAGGGTAAAAAAGAAGTCTTGATATTGTCCGGGAGAAGTGCATGCTCTCTTTCAGAACTCTATGTATTAATCCTGTCAAAACGATAACAGGCAGCCTGGAGGGGCTGCCTGTTATCGTGCAAAAAAAATAAAAAAACTCTTATACTTTGAAGCGCTGAACAATTTCCTGTAGTTTTGTCGAGTTTGCGGCAAGTTTTTTTGCACTTTCGGCAACATCCCTGGTATTTTCATTTATATTCTTGGTTGATACAGAAACTTCCACAATCTCTTCGGTGATATTTGCCACAACCTGTGAACTTTGGCTAACATTTTCATTGACTTCCTGAATGCCGGTGCTTACCTGGTTGATATTGGTTACGATTTCTTCCGTGGTTGTGCTTTGCTCTCCAACTTCGGTAGCAATATCACTAATAATATCATTTACCTCACTAATAATTCCTTCAATCTTGTTAATGCTGTTTCCTGTATGGGCGGTAGTGCCTTGAACGTCTTCAACCAGACTGCTTATCTCAAAAGTGGCCTCAGCCGTCTGCTTGGCCAGTTCCTTGATCTCATTAGCAACGACAGCAAATCCTCTGCCTGCTTCTCCGGCTCTTGCTGCTTCAATGGTGGCATTAAGAGCAAGCAAATTGGTTTGTTCGGAAATTTCGGTAATGGTTTCTGTTACCTTGCCAATTTTATTGGCAGCACCATCCAGTTCCTTCATAAAGGAAGATGCTTCTCTGGTTCTGGTTACTGCATTGGAAGAGATCTCTTTTGCTTGTTCCGACTTTTCTGCGATATTGCCAATAGTGGAGCGCATCTGTCCTGCTGCGGAAGCAATTATCCTGGAATTAGCAGAAGATTGCTTCATTGCTGCGGCAACTTCTGAAAGATTGGTATTCATTTCTTCGGCAGCAGAAGCGACTGTCGTTGAACGTTGTGCGGTTGTCTCCGAGTTGATAAGAAGATTATCGGAAACATCAGTAAGGAATATCGCTGAATTATTGAGATTGATACTGTCTTTTTTCAGTTCCTTGATAATATTGTGGAGTCGTTCAATAAAGGAGTTAAAAAGTCGGGCAAGAGAACCAACTTCATCGTCTTTTTCAATAGTAAGTCTTTTTGTTAGGTCTCTCTCTTCTTGAATACCCTGAACCAGCACAGCGACCTTGTTTAAGGGTGTAATAATGCCATTTGCCAGCCATAGTCCAAGCAGTGAAAAAAAGATCACAAGAACGACAGCAAGAATAAGCATAATTTTTTGCATAAAAGAGCTATTCTCCATAACCTCTTTTTTTGCAATAAGACCAATAAAACGATAGTTTAGTTGAGGGGAAATATAGACGGTAGCCAGATAGGTTTCATCACCAATAACAACTTCCCTGACACTGTTTTCCATCTCTTTGAGATTGGCAAATGCTGGTATTTTTAGAGAAGAAAGTTTTTTGAAATTACTTTCCTTATTACGTGGATTGGCGAGAATTGTTCCATCTTCCTGAACAAGAATGATATAGCCGGTTTCTCCAATTGTACTGTTTTCTATAACTCTTGACAGACTTGTCATATCAACATCCATCCCTAAAACCCCTGCCACCTTTCCATTGCTAAAAAAATATGGTGTAGCAATGGTGACAACACCATAGCCCAGTCCGCTTTGGTATGCAGGCGTGATGATGGTATCACCTTTGTGAATCGCGTTCTTATACCAACTTCGTCCCCGGGTTTCAAAGCCTGCTGAAGGCATGGATTTCAGGTTTTGAGCAAGAAATTCTCCTCTTTCTGTACCAAGAAAAACAACTGAGATAAGAGAGTTCTCCTCTTTTGCTCTTGCCAGGGTGTCAATAGCTTCCTTTACAGCTCCCTGAGGATTATCATATGCAGTGGCAGGATCCTCTCCTGCCGCAAGATTAGGCATAAGGCCACCGGCTTCCAGAAATACCGGTGTTTTGGAGACGAGTTTTACCGTATTTTTCAGGCCATTTATAAAGAAGACAAAGCCTTGATTCACTTGTTTTAATTCATGGGTGGTAGAAGAGACAAATGACAGGACTGCTCTTTTTTTCATATCATTGGTAAAATAGAAAGATGAAAGCAGAACAGGGAGCAATGGCAGCAGGACAAGCAAAAAAATCAGTTTCTTTTTAATGTTGAATGTACGCATTTTTTCTATGAGGAATTATAAAAAGTGGTCGATAAGAAGTTTATTCCTTGAGAAAGAAAGGATATGAATGGATTATGTATAGATAAAATGTGTTAGGCTGTCAATAAGAAACGATCAAAAGAGACGAATTTTATGGATTTTTTTTACATGAGAAGGTTCATTCCTATTTATTTTGTGCAAGGTTTGCAGCAAGCAGTTGGCGTATTGTTATAAGGGTATTTGCTGTAAAAATTTCCTTACGCAGAAAAGAGCAGCCATATACCCCTTTAAAATAACGGCATATCTGGTTTTTTACATAGCCCAGCATCTTTTCTGCCGGGAGAAATTCTTCAAGCAAATCAAGATGTAACAGTGCATTTTTACTAATTTCTGCCAGGGTTGCAGGGGGAGTTTTGTTGCTGAATATCCAGGGGGCACCCAGTGCGCCACGACCAATCATCACTCCATCACAGCCAGTTTCCTGCATCATTTGTTGTGCCGCCTGATGGCTGGTAATATCACCATTGCCAATAACCGGGATATTCAGAGCGGTTTTTAACTGAGCAATATATTGCTGGTCGATAGAGCCGGTAAACCCTTGTGCCCAGGTACGTGCATGGATGGCCACGGCTGCGGCACCAGCCATTTCGGCCATTTGCGCAAATTCAACAGCATTGATTTGTTGTTTGTCTTTCCCCAGCCGTATTTTTACCGTAACCGGAACATTCACCGCATTCACGACCTTTTTGATGATTGATTCTGCCAGTTTTGGTTCTGTCATCAGCGCTGCCCCTGCACCTTTTTTGGTCACTTTTTTTACCGGACAGCCCATATTAATATCGATCATATCCGGGGTAAATTCCATCAGGATTTTTGCCGCTTCCTCCATTATATCCGGTTCTGCTCCAAAAAGTTGAAAGGAAACCGGACGTTCCTCGGCAATAGAACGCAGCATACGCAGGGTATTGGGTTGACGATAGACAAGGCCGTGGCAACTGATCATTTCCGAGACACAGTAGCCTGCGCCAAAACGACGGCAGAGCAAGCGAAAGGGCAGATCTGTATATCCTGCAAGAGGAGCGAGAATCAGTGGTGAGGAAAAGGTAAGAGAAGCAATGTGCAGCATGGCGATAAAAGGGAAAAAGAATAAAGGCATACCTGAAAGCGGCATGCCTTTATTGTATAGTGAAAATGATTGCCGCAAACTATAGCTGGGGCAGAATTGCTATGGTTCGCTGATAAATCCGTTTGGCAATATCGTTAACAATGGAATCCAGCGCATCTTCCTCTTTCTGGATATTAACATTGGAAGAAGCATTTACGGTATACTCCTCGCTCCACAGTTGGTCTGGGACCTCCAGTAAAACTTTCCCGGTGGAGATCTCTTTCAGGATATAGCGTACCCGTAGATGCACTTTCACTGTGGATGCTACATTCTTTGCGTTGTAGGCCAGGCTTGGTCGGGTAATGGAGACAATCTCCCCGGCAAGAATAAGATCGGCACCGTTTTTCTGCCGTACAATGGAGAGGGCACTGGAGTTTTGGAACCACTCCGTCATTGAGCGGTAGAGATCAGTATCAAGCCCAAGCTGGCTGGTACGGTTTTTCCAGTTTTTCACATAGATAGACTTGTGTGGGCCACTATAAACGTTAGGGTTTGTATAGCCACAACTGATAACGAAAAAAACTACCAGTAAGAGGAGTGTGGAAAGGAGCGTAGAACGCATTATCGGTTTCATGGTAAATCTCCTGTTTATTGTCATAAAAAAATGTGTCAACAGAGTAGCCTTAAACGACAATATTAACAAGTTTCTTCTTGATAACAATAGTCTTTTTTATTGGTTTATTGGCAATAAATCTTCGTGTATTTTCATCACTATGGGCAAGTTCTTCCAGCTCGCTGTCGCTGGTATCGGCGGCAACATCAAGTCGCGAGCGTACTTTGCCGTTGACTTGAATAACCACTGTAATCAAGTCTTCTTTGGCCGCTTCTGCATCAAAGACAGGCCAGCCTTCTTCTTCGATGCCTTTTGTATTGCCAATGCGTTGCCACATCTCTGCTGCAAAGTGGGGAACCATTGGCGAGAGCAGCAGTAAAAGTGATGTTACTGCATGGCGGTAAACCGACGGGGCAATCTGCTCTTTTGTATTAAGAGATGCATTAAGCGTATTAAACAGCTCCATCATTGCGCTGATTGCAGTGTTAAAGTGGAAATCCTGTTCGATACTTTCTGTAACCTTCCTGATAGTTTGATGGCTTTTACGCTGTAGGTTTTTCTCCGCCTCACTTAAGGTTGCCGGAATCTCTTTTTCTGCACCTTCCAGCAACGGGAGATTGCTTTCAATAAGCCGGTAAACCCGGTTTAAAAAGCGGGAGGCCCCGTCAACGCCCTGATCGCTCCACTCCAGATCCCGTGCCGGAGGGGCGGCAAACAGGCTGAATAGCCGGATGGTATCAGCGCCGTATTTTTCAATCAAGTCCTTGGGGTCAACAACATTGCCCTTGGATTTACTCATCTTGGCACCGTCTTTAATCACCATCCCCTGGGTAAGCAGGTTGCGAAACGGTTCGTCCAGTTTAAGATAGCCAAGATCACGCAATACCTTTACAAAAAAGCGGGAATAGAGGAGGTGAAGGATCGCATGTTCCACTCCGCCAATATATTGATCGACTGGCAGCCAGTAAGAGGTTGCGTTGCCGTCAAAAGGCGCAGAAGCGTGGCGGGGGCAGGTAAAACGGGCAAAATACCAGGACGATTCCATAAAGGTATCCATGGTATCGGTTTCTCTTTTGGCAGACTGGCCGCATTTTGGGCAGGTGGTGGCAATAAATTCCGGTCTTTTATGCAGTGGTTCGCAGGTTTTGGATGTATCGGCATCTTCGGGCAGCCGCACCGGAAGATCGCTGATCGGGGCAGGCACAACACCGCAGGTATTGCAATGAATCATCGGAATGGGCGCTCCCCAATAGCGTTGGCGGGAGATTCCCCAGTCCCGCAGTTTATAGGTGATATGGGCGGAACCAAAGTTCTCCTTTTCGGCATAGGCGATGATTGCTTTTTGCGCATCAACGGAATACATACCGGAAAATTCGCCGGAATCTGCCAGGTTGCCCGGAACTGTTGAGGCGGTTTCCATGGTTTTTCCGTCCAGGGATTCGCCCTCCGGGATAACCACCGCCTTGATGGGAATGTCATATTTTCTGGCAAAATCAAAATCCCGCTCATCATGGGCAGGAACCGCCATAACCGCCCCGGTGCCGTATTCCATCAACACAAAGTTGGCAATATAAATTGGCACCTTATCGCCATTAAAGGGGTTTATACAGTAGCTTCCGGTAAAAATCCCTTTTTTCTCCGGCTCTTCTTCCAGAGACTGGCGCTGTTTTTCGACAATAATTTCTTCGATCCCCTGCCGAATCTCCGCTTCATTCTCCTTGCCTGCAATAAGCGTATCAATAAGCGGGTGTTCTGCTGCCAGTGACATAAAGGTAACGCCAAAGATGGTATCTGGCCGGGTGGTAAAGATAGAGATTTTTTCATCAATGCCGTCAACCTGAAAATCACAGCGCAGTCCAGTGGATTTACCAATCCAGTTGCGCTGCATGGTAACCACCTTTTCCGGCCAGCCGGAGAGCTTGTCCAGATCGGCAAGCAGTTCCTCGGCATAATCGGTAATCTTGAAGAACCAGCCGTTCATCTTCTTGGGCAGT
>PDWI01009418.1_pt1 | contig 11228 bp, 10 predicted proteins | sample 1430891 | NCBI WGS metagenome assembly PDWI01 (sample SAMN01162508, study PRJNA174530) | Oral metagenome, whole genome shotgun sequencing project. | biome: Marine environment; feature: Marine mammal; material: Swab sample of the gingival sulcus; isolation source: swab sample of gingival sulcus... | reverse complement strand
CGATGATTTTAGATTTAACAAGCGGGTTTGGTTTTTAAAAAGTGATGAGATAGTTTGTGACGGCTGCTCAAAGGGATGTAGTTTATATAGCGATCATCACAAACAAAAATATGGCGAAGATGAGATATATCGCTACCGCCCAAGATTTAGCGAACATGTAAATGGATATTTTATCTGTGACGCGGGAAGACTTTCATATAAAAAAGAGAATATAAATCGCAACTTTGATTGCATTGTTGGCGGGGAGAAAAAGGATTTTGATGTTGCAATTTTACATGTAAAAGAGATATTAAAAGATATAAGCAAAAGAAAATTGTTTGTCATCTCACCAAATTTAGGCATCGAAGAGATGTATATGTTAAGTATATTAAGTACGCATTTTAACGCAAAAACCATCGTCTCAACATTGGATTATTTTGATGAAAATTTCGGCGATGATTTTTTGAAAAGAAGTGATTTGGCACTGAATAAAAACGGTGCAAATATTTTAGGTTTACATGTAAGTGCTGGCGGGGCAAAAGATATTTTACAAGGGTATGATGAGGCTATTTTTGTTGGATTAAAAAATAGTGATTATTGGATAGAAGAGGCCTGTAGTCAAGGATTAAATTGTGGGGTTATCAGCCCGTTTTTACATGTAAAAAAATCCAATGTATTATTTACGCTTCCCTGTGCTTCTCATACGGAAAAAAGAGCTACCTTTTTAACGGGCGATAATATACTTCAAGAGAGTTACGGAAGAGTTATTAAAAACAAACAAGCAAAAAGTTTAGTTGTTCTATCATGTATGTTGGGAGATTTGCCTTTTGAAAACGAAGATGATGTTTGGCAAAGCGGAAGTTTAGAAGCATTTGAGAAGTTTGAAAAGGATGACGATGAGTAGCATTGGAACTATTGTGGTTATCGTTAATATAATTATAGCGCTTCTTATGTCTTTAGGCGGTGCTCCGCTACTTGTTTGGATGGAGAGGCGAGTTGCGGGCTTGATACAAGATAGAATGGGTCCAAACAGATGCCATATTTTAGGTTTTAGATTGGGTGGAATTGTACAATCTTTCGCCGATATGCTAAAACTTGCTTTTAAAGAGGATTATATATCGGGACATATTGATAAAAAATTCATTTTTGAATTTGCCCCTGTTATCGTTTTTATCTGTTCATTTTTAGCTTTTATGATAATGCCCCTTGCGGATGATTTGGTTATCAACGGTATAACATTTAAAATGCAAGCATTGCCCATAGACTTTGGACTTTTATGGTTTTTAGCTCTTGCGGGACTTAGTGTTTACGGTATCATGCTTGGAGGTTGGGCAAGTGGAAATAAATACTCAATCTTAGGCGGAGTAAGAGCGTCTGCTCAAATGATAAGCTATGAAGCTGCTTTAGCATTGTCACTTATATCGGTTTTGCTGGTTTATGGAAATATAAATTTAAACGAAATGGTAAGGTTTCAAGGAGAGCTGATTTTTGGTTTTATTCCTGCATGGGGGATTATACTTCAACCCGTTGGAGCGATTATATTTATCATAACAGCCTATGCCGAAACAAATCGCGCCCCATTTGATATGGCTGAAGGAGAGAGCGAGATAGTTGGATTTCATGTGGAGTATTCAGCTATGAAATTTGGACTGTTTTTCGTTGGCGAATATGTGGCTATGTGTGCTTCAAGTGCCATGATAGTGACGCTGTTTTTTGGTGGATATCAGATACCGTTTTTAAATACAGCCGATTTGAAAGCCAATATTCAAGAAGTGTTTATCGCTATCATGATTGTATTGCCAATTATTACCTTTGTTTTTATAAAATGGATGCAAAAAGCAAATAGTTGGGTTGGGGATGATGAGAGAACACTTGAGACAAAAAGGCTTAGTATCTTTTTTATAGCCCTTACATTTTTGGTTTTAACGGGACTTTTTGCACTTTTGTATTTTGGGTTAAGTCAAAACGGGGTAAATATAGCAACTGCGCTTTTACAGGTTATTGTATTTAGCATAAAAGTTTATATTTTCAATTTTATCTATATTGTTGTTCGTTGGACTCTGCCTCGTTTTAGGTATGATCAACTTCAGACCTTGGGTTGGAAGGTGCTTTTACCCATATCATTAGCCAATATTATAGTAACGGCTTTAGTTGTAGTGGGGATTTCATGAAAACAAAATTAGTACCAAGATATGGAAAAACATTTAAAGAGAAAATTTATCTTCCTGCTATATTCGCAGGTTTTAAAGTGACATTAAGACACTTTTTTGGCAATCTTCTTTCCAAAAAAGAGTTAAAAAGCAAATCATATCCCGAAGAGTTGCCCACAGATATCACACCTCGTTATCGTGGTCTTCATCGTTTAACAAAACGAGATGACGGAAGTATAAGATGTGTTGCATGCTTTATGTGTTCAACCGCCTGTCCGGCTGAATGTATTTTTATAGAAGCTAAAGAGAGAGAAGATGGGGTTGATGAAAAAGAGCCCAAACTTTTCAATATCGATATGTTAGAGTGTGTTTATTGTGGAAGTTGTGTGGAAGCCTGTCCGTGTGATGCCATACGAATGGATAGTGGAATTTTTAGCTTCATCGGTGAAAAAAGGGAGGATTTTGTGAGAACTAAAGATGTGATGTTAGCAACCCCAAAGGCTAAGTTATGATGATAATATTTACTTTACTATCGGTCTTTGCTATTGTTGGAGCCATAGGGATGATAAGTTTTTATCAACCTGTTTACTCGGCTTTAAGTTTTATACTGACTATTATAGCTTTGTCAGGACTTTTTGCTCTTTTAAATGCCAGTTTTTTATTTGCGGTGGAGCTTATAGTTTATGCGGGTGCGGTTATTACATTGTTGCTTTTTATAATTATGTTTTTAAATATCAAAGATGAGCATTTACCCAATGAAAAAGGGAGATTTTTAGTTCAAATTGGCGGTGCGTTTTTTTTAATACCTCTAAATTTGGTTATTTTAAAAGCTTTTAGTGATTTAGATGACAGAGAGCTCGGCATAATTACGGGTGATTTTGGGACTATTGGATCAGTTGGAAAAGAACTTTTTTCAAGTTGGGTTTTGCCATTTGAGCTTATATCAATTTTACTCTTAGTTGCCCTTGTAGGTTCCATAGTTTTAGCTTTAAGGACTAAAAATGATAACAATACATAGTTATATCTTTATATCAATGATACTTTTTAGCATAGGAATTTTGGGGGTTATTTCGAGAAAAAATATATTTGTTATTTACATGTCAATTGAGTTGATGTTAAACTCCGTAAATCTTATCTTAGTGGCGGTTTCGAGGTATTATACGGATTTGGACGGTCAGATTATGGCAATGCTTGTTATTGCAATAGCAGCAGCGGAAGCGGCCGTATTTTTATCGATTATTGTGATTCTTTATAGGCGTAAAAAGTCATTAGATAGTGATATATTTAATGTTCTAAGACAAAAGGATAACGCATGATGGAGTTAGTATTGATTGTGCTTAGTCCTGTTGTGGGAGCTTCTCTTTTGGGACTTCTTTATTTGATGTCTATAAAAAAATATAGTATAAACAAAAAAGTTTTTACTTTTATTGCGGTTATAACTCCTTTAATTAGTTTTTTGCTTAGTGTAAAGGTGTTTTTTGAGATATTGCAAACCCAAAAACCTGTTAGTTTTATCGCTTTTAAATGGTTACATGTAAAAAATTTTGATATAGATATGGGATTTATGGCGGATAATCTTAGTATATTTATGGTACTTTTTGTCACATTTGTGGGGTGGCTTATACACATTTATGCAACAGGTTATATGAAAGATGATGAGTGTTATGGAAAATTTTTCTTCTTTTTTAACCTTTTTCTTGCTTCCATGCTACTTTTAGTTTTAGCATCTAGCCCTATCATAATGTTTATAGGTTGGGAAGGTGTTGGAGTTTGTTCATACTTTTTGATTAGTTATTACTATAAAGACAATGAAAATGTCGTAGCCGGAAATAAGGCATTTTTGGTCAATCGCGTGGGTGATGCAAGTTTTATCATGGGCATGTGTACGCTCTTTTTTTATGCGGGACAAAATGGATTTGATTTTAATTCATTAGCTTTAAGTGTGGGTGCAATTCCTCATGATATAAAGGTGTTTATAGGCGTTACGCTTTTTGTGGGCGCAATGGCAAAATCAGCTCAAATTCCACTTTATGTTTGGCTTCCCGATGCTATGGCGGGACCAACACCGGTTTCGGCTTTGATACATGCCGCAACTATGGTTACAGCGGGTGTTTATATGGTTAGTAGATTTTATTTTCTTTATAATGACATTCCAAATATTGGTATTTTTATTGCCTATATCGGAGCTTTTTCTTCGCTTCTTGCTGCCATTATTGCCACAAAACAAACGGATATTAAAAAGATTTTGGCGTATTCAACCATGTCGCAATTAGGTTACATGTTTGTGGCGGTTGGACTTGAAAATTATAGTGCGGGAATGTTTCATGTATTTACACATGCCTTTTTTAAGGCCTTGCTTTTCATGGGAGCGGGAGCTGTTATAGTTGCACTTCATCACGAACAAGATGTGTTTAAAATGGGAGGTCTTAAAAAAGAGTTGCCTATTATTTGGGGTGTAATGCTCGTTGGTTGTTTGGCTATCAGCGGTGTTCCGCCTTTTAGTGGATTTTTTAGTAAGGATGAGATTTTATTTACTGCTTTTGCAAGCGGAAATTACGGGCTTTGGGGTATAGAAGTTTTAACAGCATTTTTAACAGCATTTTATATGTTTAGACTATTTTTCTTAACATTTCAAGGATACAATAAAAACCGTGAAAAAATTCATCTTATACCAAAATCCATGACAATTCCTTTGATTGTTTTAGCTATTGGAGCAAGTGTGGTTGGATTTTTAGGTATTCCTCATGTTTTGGGAGGTCATAACTTAATTCATGGTTGGCTTGGTCAAAATAATGCTCAGTTTAAAACCGTTTCACACTCCCTTGAACTTGGTTTGATGGGATTAAATATTCTAGTAGGAGTTTGTGGAATTGCTTTGGCTTGGAAAAAATATTCTGCTTGGAATTATGAAAAACGAGAGAAAGAAAGCGGTGTGATTTATAATAAATTTTATGTGGATGAGGTTTACGATGCGGTATTTGTAAGACCTATTCGTTTAATTAGTACATTTTTAGGAAAATATATTGACCTTTGGTTGATTGACGGTACTATCATGAGAGTTTGTAAAGAGTTTGTTAGAATGGGATTTAGTGTGGGTATTTTACAAAATGCAAATATACGAGCTTATGTATTTGCCATGGCGGCAGGTCTTGGGGCGATAAGCTTTTATCTTTTATCGGTGATAGGATAGGCGATGGATATTTTAAATGAACATATTTTAACAATTTTGATATTTTTCCCCATTGCGGTTTCCATTTTTTCCATGATTTTGCCTATCAGTGCTGAGAGTACCAGAAATATAGGCTTAGCAACTGCAGGAATTTTGTTTTTACTATCTTTAAAAATATATTTTGATTTTAGTTCCACAGGTGAGATGCAGTTTGAAGAGTTTCATGCTTGGATATCAAATTACGGTATCAACTACTCTTTAGGAATTGATGGAGTTTCACTGATAATTTTGATGCTTATAGTAACTTTAATGCCCGCGGCTTATATAGTGATTTGGAGTGAAAAAACCAAAGGTTATTGGGTTGCAATGATGTTAATTCAAAGTGGTATTTTAGGCTCTCTTTTTGCGCAGGATTTGATATTTTTTTACTTTTTTTGGGAAACGATGCTACTACCTGTTTTTATGATTATAGGGCTTTACGGAACTGATGATAAGGTATTTTCAACCCTAAAGGTTACTATCTATACCATTATGGGTTCATTATTTATGCTTTTAGCCATATTGTATATGGGCATAACTTTTTATGGTGAATTTGGTAGATGGAGTTTTGAGTTAAAGGATTTGATGAAGATAACCATTTTAAGTTATAATGAGCAGTTTTGGTTATTTTTTGCTTTTATGTTTGCTTTTTCTGTGAAAATTCCGCTTTTTCCGTTTCATACATGGCTTATGAAAACATATTCAAACTCTCCAACCGGAGGCGTGTTTTTACTTTCTGCAATTATGGCAAAGCTTGGAGTTTATGGGGTTATGAGGTTTGTTTTACCTCTTTTTCCAAAGCTTTATATCGAGTATGCACCGTTTTTTATGAGTGTTGGACTTTTTGGACTATTTTATTTTGGAATTGTTGCTATTATGCAAGATGATATAAAGAAGATGTTTGCATACTCATCCGCCTCTCACTTAGGTTTTATAGTAGTGGGAATTTTTACCTTAAATACTTACGGAATGATGGGAAGTCTGTTTTTGATAGTAGCGCACGCATTAGCTACCGGAGGATTGTTTTTAATGACAGGGATGCTACAAGATCATTTAAGAGTTAAAAAAATCTCACAATTAGGAGGAATTGCTAAAAATTCTCCTATATTTACGGTATTTTTTTGTATATTTCTTTTGTGTATCGTGGGACTTCCGGGAACAAACGGTTTTATATCGGAATTTTTGATAGTTTTAGGACTATTTGATGTTAGTATTCCTTTAGGAATGATAGGCTCTGCCACTGTGTTAGTTGCTGCGGGATTTATGTTTTGGATGTTTCAAAGGGCGATTTTGGTGGATAATGAAAATGACAATACAAAGATGATAGATTTTAACCTTAGGCATATAATCGGTTTTGCTCCTTTAGTATTTTTGATAATTGCCATGGGGTTTTATCCCGATTGGTTTTTTCACAAACTTGAACCTACGGTAAATCATTATTTACATGATTTACTTGGTCTTGGAGGTGTTAAATGAGTGAGTTTTTATTTTTAATGCCTATATTTCTAACCTCTCTTGGCGGTGTTATTTTGATGCTTTTAAGCACTACAAAAAAATTTGATATAAAACAATACAATTACATGGCGATAGGTTTTTTATCCGTTGCGGAGCTTTTTCAAGTTTTACACATTGGGCAATTGTATTCCTTGGAGATTTATCCTCAGGTTTTTAACGGCATGATAGTGGCAGATAGTTATTCGGGATATTTTAATGCCATACTTATCATGGGCGCCATACTTATTTTATCTATAAATAAACACTATTTTGAGATGTATAGATATTTTGGCGGAGAGTTTTTTGCTATTATGCTTTTTAGTGTATTTGCCATGATGATGTTGGTTCAGTCAAATGAGCTCGTAACGGCTTTTATATCCCTTGAGACCGCTTCCATTTGTGTTTATGTTATGATAGGGTACAACAAACTAAATATCAAACGAATTGAAGCGAGCTATAAATATCTTGTTGTTGGTTCAATCGCCGGAGCGATATTTTTGTTAGGTGTAGCTTTGATTTATGCGGGAGCTCAAACCACTCATTTAGGGAAAATCGGATTATTTATAGCGGGAAAGGACAATATTAATTTGCTTATCGTTGGGGCAACCTTGATACTAATTATGTTTTTGTTTAAAATTTCCGCATTTCCGTTTCAAAGTTGGGCGATAGACGTATATGACGGCGCACCTTTACCCGTTACAGGTTTTATGGCGGCGGCATTTAAGATATCCATATTTGGATTTATGCTTCGGGCTATGTTTGTGGATTTTGATGATATTAAAGATATTTGGGAAGATATGCTTATAGTTATAACGGTTTTAACTTTAGCCTATGGAAGTTTTTTGGCCGTCATTCAAACAAGCGTGAAAAGAATGTTAGCGGCTTCAAGCATCGTTCATACGGGTTATTTATTGGTCGCTTTTATATCCACTCAAACTATGCCTGAGCAGTCATCATCGTCTATTATTTTCTATCAGGTTGCATACTTTTTATCTTCTGTCGGTGCATTTGGGCTTATCTCTTATGTGATTTCGGATGATAAGGCTCGAATCACTTATGATGATTTTAAAGGATTTGCATATTTACAACCTACTATGGCAGCAAGTATGAGTGTTTTTATGCTCTCTCTTGCAGGTATTCCTTCAACCATAGGTTTTATAGGTAAGTTTTATATATTTTCAGGTGCCATGGCAGCAGGTTACTCTGTGCTCTCCGTTATCGCTATTGTTGCTACCGCCATATCTATATATTACTATTTTAAGCTAATTGCTGTTATGTATTTTTATAAACCGGGCGAAGGAGCAACGGTTCCAGTGTTTAGAGGATTGACTCCCAAAATCATCGGCTTTTTGGCTATTTTGATTATATGGGGCGGTATTGGAAGCATCTCTATTTCGTACTTTCCCGATGTGGATTTTATTATCGATTTAGCTCAAGTTGCTTATAGGTCACTATTTTTATAGGGTCAGTGTCTTAGACACTAACCCTATTGTAGAAAATAAACTACTTTAGGTTTTTAAAAAATTTCACCCATTCTAAAATGATTTTAGGTCCATTTTCAATATCATTTCCCATGTAATACTCTAAATTATCGGCAATAGCATTATTTTTGATAGCGGGAATCGAGGTAAATTTAGGATTTTTGGCTATAAGTTTTAGCAATTTTTCTTTGACTTTTTCTATTTTATTTCCAAGCAAAATAATCACATCGGGATTTACTTCGATTAAATTTTCTAAATCCGCTATAGGAAAACCACCTTTAAAAAGTTTTTTATTATCCTTATTCATTAAGTCCGATACATTTTTTGCACCAAAAGCGTCAAGAAAAAATTTGTCCGTATAAAAACCTTTAGCCTCGCCATTAAGTACAAATTTCTTTGTTTTTCTATCTGTAAAAGCTTTTAGCACAACAACTCTTTTCTCTTTTTTTATACCTTTCATGGATTCTTTTGCTTTTTTGAGTTCTTTTTCATAGTTATTGGCTATTTTTATACCCTCTTTTTCTTTGCCAAGGTATTTGGCCGTTTGAATTATGCCCTCTCTTTCACTTTTTGAAAAATCAATTACGGTTACATTTACATCTTTATTTTTTATAATATCCATAATATCCATAGGATTAACTTGTTTCATTAAAAGGCAATAATTATCTGTTTTTTCAACAACAATTTTTTTCACCCCCTTCTTATCGATGAGATTTGGAATGATATCTTTTTTTATCCTTGTGGTTTTATTTGGGCAACCCAGTCTTTTTGTTTTAAAACAAAAAGATTTATCCCATTGACTAAACCTGGCAGATGCAAATTTTGGCATAATTCTAAGCATATTTGCAACATCTAACACTCTATCTCCGATAAAAACCGTATCTTCAAGTACCACTACACTGTTTTTTGACGCCATGCTATCCTTGACATCGGAACAATCCCCAAGTAAAACACTCAAAAATGCAAGTGAAACCAACAAAACTCTTATGACTTTCATATCTTCCTCCTCATTTAAAAAGTATCATGCAAATTTTACAAAAAATCATATATGAATGTCAATAAATAATAATAGTTATTGTTATAATAATTTACGATTAAAACCGGCTTGTTTTATATAAAATACTCATTAAAGCACTATGTGCGATAAATATCAAATTTTATCAATATCTTAAAAAATCAACTCCCGATTTTTGCATTTGATAAAGGGCTAAAAGATGTTCCACATCTCTATCGTGAATACCTTCTATATGAAAAGTATCCACAAGATTTTCGATGACATAAACTTTTCCGTTTATATCTTCTTGCTGTAAATATTTGCTTAATGTGGTACTGAAATCTTTTACACATATATCCGTAACACAGCCTATAACTAAAAAATTTCGTGCATTTTTATATTTTTGTAAAGGATTGAATGCTAAAAATCCGTTAGTGGAGTTTTTTTGAGCTATAAAAAGCTCATCTCTTTTAAGCTCATCTACTATTTCACACTCATCACTTCCACCGATACAATGGGGAGGATAAAAGTTAAATTCACTCGCATTTTTTGAAGTGTGAAAATCTTGATAAGCAAGAATGGGGAACTTTTTTGCGATGCATTCATCTAAAAATTCGCTCATCTTAGGTATAAGTTTTTCCACATTTTCACTTGAAAGTGCACCAAATTTACAAAACCCGTTCACCATATCCACCATCACAACCAAAGTATCACTTGAATTAAACTCATCAAGTTTACATGTGGGAATACTTTCGAGTGTTTTTGCAAAATTTGTTATAGTTATATTTAAATTTTTTAGTAATGTTTTCATATCTCTCCTTTTGTTTTATTTTATCATATTTTTTTACAAACAAACATAACCGACACAAAAGAAAACCTATGATAAAATTTTACATGTAAAAAAGGAATGGATGTGAATTTTGATAAAATGCGGCTATTAAAACTAAATATATTGTTTATACTAATCATATCTTCATTACATGCAAGAGAGTATGATTTAACCCTCCTACCCCCATCAACTCAACCTTTAAAAGACATAAACCTAACTTTACATGTAAAAGATAAAAATAGTAATTTTATAACAAACAACATAACATGGATAGTAAAACCAAAAGGAAGCATAAAAGAAAACGGCTCAAACATTATAACCCCATTAAAAGACACAACCATAACACTTCAAGCCAAACACAACAACATCATATCAAATCCCATAACTTTACATGTAAAATGGATAGTAAATAACCATGAACTTCCACCTGAGCCTGATCCTAAGATAAACAACTCTACTCTTCTGGGAATAGATGTAAATGGTAATGGTGTAAGAGATGATGTTGAAAGATGGATATATGAAACTTACAAGGATAAACATCCTGTGCACATTGATATAGGGATGCAACAAGGAAGAGCTTGTAAAAAAGTTCTTGTTATACCCGAGAAGGCTTTGGAAATAACAGAAGAAGTTGATGCTTCTTTGGCTTGTTCTGTATATCTTAAAAGATATACAAATTTACTAAAAAATACTGATATATACAATAATTCTATAGGATTAAAAGTCCAAAAAAAATACTTCAACACCAAAGAGAGAGTTAGAATTTATCGTGAAGAGTATGATAAAAGATTAAGCGGTCATGTATTTACACTTCCTTGGGCTAGTGAGAGTAGAAAATATTGTGATTTTAATCTTTCAAAGTATGAGGAGTAAAAGATGAAAAAGATAATTTTATTTTTATTTTTATTTTTTAGCTTCATATATGGAGTTGAGGGCTGTAAAACAGATATTTACTTTGCTAATGGGATTGATACAAATAAAACTGAAGCAAGAATTAATTTAAGAATCCTTGAAGAAGCAGTATTTTCAGACATTTTCAAAGGCGATGAAGAAAAAATGAAACAATCCGTAGGAAAATTCGACACAGCCTACA
>PDWI01009417.1_pt1 | contig 11228 bp, 13 predicted proteins | sample 1430891 | NCBI WGS metagenome assembly PDWI01 (sample SAMN01162508, study PRJNA174530) | Oral metagenome, whole genome shotgun sequencing project. | biome: Marine environment; feature: Marine mammal; material: Swab sample of the gingival sulcus; isolation source: swab sample of gingival sulcus... | reverse complement strand
GACCAAAGCTACGCTTTTTAGCGCAGAGGCTTCTAATGAATCAGTTTTAATTAAGCGATAACCATCTATAGCCAAATTGTTGTTTTTGGCAATTTCAGCTATCTTTGCAACATCGCCCACTAAAATAGGCTCAATTAGGTGTTCTTCGGCCGCTCTGACAACGGCATGCAATACTTCCGAATCCTCTGCCGCAGCGACGACAAGGCGCATAGTTTGTCCTGTTTTAGCTGCTTCCAATAATTGATTTAAGCTTGTAATCAATGGTTATCCCCTTTCACATTTTGCTTAATAATACAGTATAATTTTACATTATTTTAGTGCCGAATGCAAACCTGCTATTTTATTTTTGCAGTAAAGGTGTAAAGTCTTCAAGATAATAGAGCGCTGCGCTGCGCAGTTCGTCTGCATAACTACGTGAGCTATCATCGGCAATCGCAATGACGTCCATACCTGCGCGCTTAGCAGCCATGACGCCTGCAATGGTGTCTTCAAATACTAAGCATTTGTCTGGACTAACCTCTAAAGACTTTGCAACGCCCAAAAAAACATCGAGAAATGGCTTGCCGCGTTTAAATTCGCAAGCCGTGCGCAGCGTTTCAAAGTAATCTGCGATGCCGTTTTTAGCTAGTACGAGTTCGGCTAAATCTCTAAAATTTGCCGTGCCAATACCCATTTTAATACTATTCTGTTTTAGATAGTCTAATAATTGTCGGACGCCATTTTTTAGACCAATGTGATGGGCATAATAGTCGTGCGCCATATTTAACCATTCGTTTTGAATGATCTCGATACTGTCTGCTATTGAAAACTTTTCTTTAAAGTAATTGGCAACTTCAACTGTCGACATGCCTTCTATTTGGCGTTGTAAATTTTGGGGCATTTCATAATTGTGCTTGCGCAAATAGTTGATGTCAATTTCTTGCCATATCCACATTGAATCGACCAGCGTGCCGTCTAAATCAAAGATTACAGCTTGATATTTTGAAAAATCAATCATTTGATCTCCTATTGTCATTAAATCGGCTGATTAATATAGCTATCTATACGTGACTTTGACCTGCCATACTTAAAATAATTTTTGCGTTTTAAAAGTGTCAGCACGTCTTTATCTAAACTGTGTAGTACGACTTTTTGACGCGCTAAAAAGACAATTTCTATTAGTTTGTCTTTTAAACGCTGTGAATTGACATCAACATAATAAGCCTCAATCGGTTCGTTATGACTATGATTAATGATTAACTTTGTAATCTGTTCTTTATCGCGATAATAAGCACTTGACTGATCGCGCATTTCAATGGCGTCAAAGATGTTGTCGTCGACTAAATGCTTATATTTAATCTGATAGTATTTTGCCATTGTATTGTAATACTGATAGTAAAAGAGTCCTTCTTCAAGTGAGCTAATTGTACTTGGCAGTTCGATTTTATAATCGCTGTAAAGCTGTTTATTTAGTTCAATAAACTGCACTTTGTCAAGCTGACCACTTTCTAATTGTTCAATTAACTGTAAACGCCGCTTGGCATGTGCAGCAAAGTCTATTTTTTTCATACTATTCACTGTTTAGTTGTACTATATATTTTTGTTCGAATGCTTTCTTTCAATTGCAAAAAACCTAAGATTTCTCCACTGCGGTCGAAATGACATTGGCTAAGTCGTCATAATTAAACAATCTTATGCAACTTAAAACCAAGATAATCGCACGATATTAGTTTGTAGCTAACGCCGTTAAAAACCCCCTGTATAACCGCATTATAGTTGGCATGTATATGACCAAAAAAAACTTGCTTAATACCACTTTGCTCAATGATTTCATTTATTGGCGTCGGCTGACCAGCTTCATCAAATGGCGGGTAATGCAAGACGCAGATTTTTTCTAATGTTGGCTCGGCCGCCGCTATTGACAGTTTCAAGCGGTTGCATTCACGTTGATATATTTTTGCATCTGTACTTGTGCTGTTGAGATTCGCAGGTACGTCCCAACCACGTGTGCCGACAATACTATAGCCAGCGTAAGTAAAGGCATTATTTTGCAAAAAATCAATTGTTTTTACAACAGTACGCATTTTCTTGAGCGTTGACCACCAATAGTCATGGTTGCCCTTTAGCATTAATTTTTTGCCGGGCAGTGCATCTACCCAAGCTAAATCTGCGGCTGCTTCTTTTAAAGTTAGCGCCCAAGAATTATCGCCAGCTAAAATCACAAGATCATCATCTGTTACACATGCATGCCAGTCGGTAGCAATGCGTTCATAGTGTTTCAACCAGTGCTTGCCAAAGATGTCCATTGGTTTTTCACTGTTAAAACTAAGGTGTAAGTCACCAATAATATAAATTGCCATTAATTGCCTATGCCTTTTCTATATCTTTAAATTGTTGGTAGCGCGGCAATACCTCTTTTATTTCTTGTAAAAGGTCTTCGAGTTCCTCAATCGTACCGTTTCGCCAAAGTTTTTCAAACTTAATTTGAAATTGCATTGCTTCATCTGTGCGCCCTGCGACCATTAAGACGCGAATATTCTTCGTGATATCAGAAACTAAGTTTGATTTTAGTTCGAATAAGAGTTGCGCATTAATAACTTCTTTTCTGATTTCGGTCATCTCGGCATCAAGCGCAGCAGCTGCGACAGCTGATTTTTTTAAGCGTTCTTTAATTTCTTCTGGAATATTTGACTTATATTTGTAATTTAATGAATGTTCAATGGTTGCCCAAAAATTCATCGCAAGTGTTCTTATTTGTAATTCAGCCAATACTTCTTTGGGACCAAAAGCAGTTTGTACCGGATATTTTATTATCATGTGATAACTGCGATACCCAGACTGTTTTGGGTATTTGACATAATCTTTTTGGTAGACGATTCGCAAATCTTGACCGTCACGTTTTTTTAGTAAGTCAACAACAGTATAAATATCGTCACTAAACTGACACATAATGCGAATACCAGCTATGTCTTCCATAAGTGTTTCAATTTGGTCTAGTGGTATTTCTCTTCGCTTGGCTTTTTCTAAAATAGACGAAACGCGTTTGACACGCCCTGTCACAAATTCAATCGGTGAATACTGATTGAGCTCTCTAAATTCTTTGCGAATCGATTTTAGTTTGACTTTGAGTTCTGATACAGTTTGTTCGTACGGTATCAGCATTGCCTTCCATTCTCTAATGTTTTTCATAGTTGCCCCTTTTGCAGTTTAATCGTTAGCTCAATTTCGTCTTTATGATATAAAAAACAGTCAGCATTGCAATAATCGAAAAGACTATACTATAAATCAACGTTTTGTCTAATTTACGACGCTTGCCGTAATGGCGAAACGACATATAAACACCGAGTGTAGAAAGTACAAATGTCGCACCGGAAATAGCGCTACTGACATCTAGTAGAAGACGATTCCAACGATAGCGATACGGCATACCAAGCATTCTCGTTATCATATAGGCACTACTCGGACGTGCCAATAAGAGCATTGCCGCCAATATAATTAGCATTAACCAAATGACACTCTTTAAATAACTTAAGCGAATATCGAAACGTTGATCAAATTGAAATTGTTCCATTTTTTCAACACTTAGCGGTGGCATAACTGCCTCTAAGTGTTCTTCGTGTTGCTGATTTAATTGTTTTTTTAAGTACTTTGTCTGTATATCATTAATATTTTTGACGATTATTTTTTTAACTTCGCGGCTGACATTGATAAACTGCACACGTATTTCGTACTGACTTAGCGCACCATTTAACAATTGACTATCTAACACAACCGCATTGACCGAAACAGATTCGACGTCTTCAAAATTCACTAAACAAATAACTTGTTCACCTTTTGCTAGTTCGTAATTGGCAATAAATCGCATGCCGCCCAGTGAAATATCTTTGCTGAGTGCTGAAATTTGCTCGGCGTTTTCACTCAATATTACTTTCAGTTCTTTGACGTAATTTAATCTGAAAAAATCGCGGCGTTGTACTTTTTCTATTTCACCAATTTTGCGCAGCGACAACATGGCAATATCGTCGACCAGTTCTCGACTTTCGACCAGTGCATTAAAACGAAAAACTTCAAAGCGATCTTGCCCTTCGTCATATTTTGAAAACAAGACATTGACCGTTTGGTTAGGTTGTAGTATTACAATTTTGCCTGATTTGATTGGTGCGTGTACTACCAGAGCATCTTCGCCAATTTTCTCTTCTACTAGTGTTTTTGCAGTTAATAACTCACCAGTTTTAGCACTGTGTAATTCTAATTCAATTGATTCCCCTATTATAAACCGATGTTCCACTGTTTCCTCCAATTACTTGGACGTTTTATCTTTAACGCGTTTTGTCAACTGTACCGCCACAAATGCAGTAATTGGTATACTCATGACAATACCAATACTACCTGAAAGAGCACGCACGACTTCAGCGGCGATTAAGTCCATATTAATAATTCTATTATACTTCATATTATTAGCACTAAATAACAATATTAAGGGTAAAAAACTGCCTGTATATGCCAATATTAAGGTGTTCGTCATTGTACCCATGACATCACGACCAATATTCATGCCTGAATTAAACAACTTAACGACTTCAATTTGCGGATTATTAAGGCGTATCTCTTCGATTGATGAAGCAATCGACATAGCAACGTCCATAACGGCACCTAATGCACCGAGAATAATACCTGATAGCAACAATTCAGAGGCGTTAAAAATATTGCCCTGCGGTATGTATTGTAACATCAATGCCTCGTCATTAGACAAGCCTGTTACATGCATAAATTTTGTGAAAACTAAGGCGAGCAGCCCAGCACAAATAACACCACCCATCGTACCGATAATTGCTGCAACGCTCTTGCTTGATACACCCGTAATAAAAAACAGCGTGAAAACTGTAATTAGCGTCGCAATGGCAATCGTTATCAATATCGGGTTATAGCCTTTCACGAGTAACGGAATATGAACTAGACCAATTATCGTCAATGTCAGCGCCAGCGTGACAACTGTCTTAACACCTTGCCAACGCCCGACCCATAAAATTGTAATAATAAACAAGCAAATCAATAGATAAGCGCCCGTATCGCGTTTATAATCGTGTACGTAATAGTCACCATCTGACTTGTATAGAATAATTTTGTCTCCTTTGTCAATATACATTGGAAAAGGATCAGTTACTAGCAGCGAGTGCTCTAATCGTATGGTTTGCCCGCTATCAGGACCATCTAATAATTTGAGTTCAACTAAAAATTTTTGATCACTAAATTCATCTTCTCCAACCGCTATCTCGGTAACCTTAATTACCTCAGCCGATTGATATATTTCATTTGATAAATCACCGCTGGCATAACAAATTGAAAAAGTTAATAAGAGCACAATACTCAATATAATAATGCGTTTCATATTTCCTCCATTTGACTACCCTTTATTATAGCATGTTTTAGGCTATTATATAAAGAAAAAGCATAGCATTTTCGCTACGCTAAATGTAAAATATTGAGAATTTATGACTATTGCCCTATGTAGCTATTTTTTTAGTAACCTTCTTCAATGGAAAATAGATTAACACGAATATAATCGCGCCACCAATTGCTTGTACTGCATTGGGAAACACGTTGGCAATTGCAACTGTAAAACCATAACCCAATAAAAATGCTTCTGTTAAAAAATAACCTAAAACCATGACAACACCACCAAATAAAGCAGCAATAGACAAGTGTATTGCTTTTAATTTATTATCAATCGCGTTTTTCCTAAGTACTACTAGTGTGCTTGCTACGACAAAGGCATCTAACCCTTTAATGATAAAGGTCGGCACGGCGTACATTGCATAACCTGCTGCAATATCAGCAAGCAGTGAGCCTATTGCCGCTGGCAAAGCGCCAATTGGCCCCATCAATGCCCCACACAAATAGACAAATGTATCACCTAAGTGAAGATAGCCATAACCGGTTGGTATTGGTATTGCCAAAAATGCCGTCGCAATAAAGACAAGCGCTGCCAATACACCTGCCAATGTCAGTTGTTTTGTCGTCATACTTTTCCTCCCGAAATATCAACTAATTATCGTCAATATATATTTTAATTATTGCTTCACATTTGTCAATAATAATTTTTTTATTAGTCGCAATATATTCGTCATAATAGTGTGCCAATAATGCAATATCCTCTGAAGAAAAATTAGGTAGCGGAATGTTTTTAAGTGGCGTTGCATACAATTCTAATAACTTACCTTTACGCTTTCCTTTATACATTAACCACTGTTCGACAACTTTACTGTTTAAATACATTGTTAAACCCTTTAACACTAATTTATCATCATAATTTAAAAACATTCTGACAGGTTTAACTGTTAAAAAATATATATCGGCGCTGCCATAAAATGGCGCTTCCACATAAGCAAATGTATTGCTAGCAGAACGCTGCGGCGTAATAATTTTTGCACCTAAAAACATTTTTTCATCACGTGGCCATTGCAGTTCGTACCACGCTCTAGCACCAGTCTTTACTTCGCGACGCCTCTCTAATAGCGGTCGATAAAGCCTCAAGTGTCTTTGCCATTTCTTGTTATTTTTTAAGTTACCCTTTGCACTATATAAAATACGTTTGCTAGGCAATTTGGCTAGTTTATACTTTTTTATATCGCTGTTTTTTAGTAATGGTTTTAAGTGTTCATCTTCGTTTATTTCGTTGTCTTGAAAGACAAAAATTGGTTTTTCTTTACGAAATGGCTTCTTAATAATTTTGCAGTGATGCCGTTTAAATCGATCGGCACCTGAAACGATCCCTTGATTGATTGCCAAAACATCGGAAATCTTCAGTTGACAGTTATTTTCTATTTTTTTTAAAGCATTTACATAATCAGGTGGCACTAAATGAATATCGCCTTTGTCACTGTACAACATTTGGTTATCAGTTTCAAAAAAATCACTATTTCGCTGTACATCACAGATTGTTTTCGGCTGTGTCTTACTGCTTAAACTAAAAATAATAAAACTTAAATTGTTGACATTTTTAAACACATTGAGTTCGTCATAGTAACGGATTAGTCGCCAATCGGCGCGCCTCTTTATATCATCACGCAGTTTTATTGCACCGTCAGCGGTTGTAAAATAACTGGTGGTAATCTGTGTAACAACGCCCCTTTTAGACAACAAATTAAGCGATTGGTGAATAAAAAAATAACTGTAATCCATTTTGCCCTGATAATACTGAGACCATGTCACATTATTTTTTAACGACGCAAATAGTGCTGTATGCCCTCTTTCACCAATATACGGCGGATTGCCGATGATAATATCAAAACCACCTTTGGCGACAATTTGTTTAACGCGTGGTTCGTCAGTTAGTTCTAAAAGTGCATCACAAGCCAAAAGCGTACCATAAAATGAACAACCAAAGTGCTGTTTAATTAAATCATTAAACTGAGCAACTGACGTCGCATTGATGTCATTTAAGACCATACCTTGCATAGCGCGCTTTAATAATGTAGCGACATTATCAAGTTGATAACTGCGCTGCCATTCAGCCAATTTTATCAGCCACGCAAAGCCAAACACGCCAGTGCCACACGCCATATCAATAAAATTTAGCCGACACAACTTATCTAAAATGGACTCGGCGTTAGTCGGTTTAACTTTGCCTGCCATAAAGCTAAGCGCTTCTGTTTTATGATAGCCCAAATTTGTCAAATAAATACGTGTCGCGTCTTCGATCATACTGAAAGCTAGTGAGAGCGGCGTGTAAAAAGCACCAGTCATCGAACGTACTCGCGGTGTCAGCGCTATGTCGTAATTGAGTATACTGTCAATCTTCGCTTTCATCACCGGGCACTTTTACTGATTGATAACAGGTGCGTCTTGCCATAATTTTTCAATATTATAATAATTGCGCTTTTCAGCATTAAAGACGTGCACGATGATGTCTTCAAAATCGAGCACTACCCAATCGCCATTTTGATGACCTTCTTTGTGGTGTAAATCGAGATCGTAATCTTGCCAAACCATATCTTCTACATGTTTGGCTAACGCTATCGTGTGTTTGTCACTTTGCCCTGTGGCAATGACAAAATAGTCGGCAATTGACGATTGCCCGATTAAGTCTAAAACGACAATATCTTCGCCCTTTTTATCATCAATATAGTTTGCCATTGCCAATGCTAATGCTTTAATGTTCAAATGTTTGCCCCCTCATTGCTGTACATTTGATTATAGAGTGCCACTGTATTGGGATGTATTGTTCTTTTTACGTCAATTAAATAGCGAATCGTATCAGCACTTATTATTCTTAAAGCCACCTGTAGCGACGTTTTAGCTGCTGCTCGGTGTGCTTTTAATTTTGGATAATTGCGACCCTTTTCAGTGGCGTCCGCAATATAGATAATCGCCTCAATATCTGACATGTTTGCTCGACCAGTCGTGTGATATTTGATGGCGTTTAGTACTTTTTTATCACTGATGCCAAATTTAGCTTTGGCAAGGCACGCGCCAGCTGTCGCGTGCACAATTTGCGGCATGTCATAAAAATAAGGATCAATGGCTTCCGCTTTATCTTGTTTTATTAGCGCTATCATGTCGTCAAACGTCATTTGCTTGGCAATGTCGTGTAAATAAGCTGCTAGTTCAACTGTCTTTACATCAGCCTGATAGCGCTGCGCCAGCTTTATAGACCATTCGACAACCCTTTCAGTATGCCGATAGCGTTTGTCCGATAAATGCTCAGTAAGATACTTTTTAACCGCAGCAATGTCATAAAGCATATAAATTGTTCTCCACGATTAACTGTTCAACTTGCCTACTGACTAAGTATTTAATCGGTTCACCATTGGCATAGCGCTTTCTGATATCTGACGAAGAAATCTCTAGTCTGAGCATTTTCATCATCTGAATATCAGCGCAATAGCTGCGATTTAAACGGTCTATCGCTATCTTTAGCTTTTCATCATTTAGGCTCGGACGAGTTGCCGCAATAAAAGTAACGCTGCACAGTAGTTTTTGGTAATCGCGCCAGCTTTCAATGTCGATAATGGCATCAGCACCCGTAATAAAATAAATTGAATCACTCTTGTATAAATCTCTAAAGTAGTTAATGGTATCAATGGTATAACTGATACCTTGACGGCGCAGTTCAACATCAGATACCGAAAACTGTCTATTATCAGCGATAGCTGCTTCTACCATTTTATAGCGCATTTCGGGCGACGTTTTTACGACATTTAACTTATGCGGTCCTATTTTTGACGGCACAAAAACCACTTGATCCAACGAATAAGTGTGCAAGACTTCTTGCGCTAAAAATAAATGTCCAACGTGTACTGGGTCAAATGTGCCGCCCATAATGCCAATTTTCATTGTTTTTTTGCCTTTGGCAGTTCTATGACTGGTTTTTCTCTATTTCTGCGATAAATGACAAATTTTCTGCCGATGCTCTGTACAAATTCACTATTCGTACGTGCTGCAACAATATCGACCGCCTCATTTATCGACAACGAACACGATTCTAACAAGTGCACTTTTAACAATTCGCGCTTTTCAATTGTTTCATCTACCTGCTTGATAAACGCCTCTGTAATGCCCTCTTTACCTAATTGTATCACTGGCTTTAATGGATTGGCAAGCGCCTTTAAATAACTTCTCTGTTTACCGGTTAACATATTTACCTCTTTGATCGTAACTATTCAGTCAAGTTGTCATTTCGAGCGTAGTCGAGAAATCTCGGGTTTCAAAAGCGAGATCTCTCCACTTCACTAGCGTTTCGGTCGAGATGACACAAAGCAGCATCCTTTAACTAAATGCTTCCTTTAATCGTAAAATTCAAATTCGAAATCAAATATTCTGACAGTTTGTCCCTCTTCGATACCACGTTTGCGCAGTTCATCAAACACACCACGCCGTCTTAAATAGCCCTCAAAGCGACGTAAACTGTCGTAATCGTCAAAATTAGTCGAATAGACAAGTCGTTCAATGCCCTCGCCCTCTAAAATATATACTTCACCTTGTTTGACAATATTGATTTCGTAAGGATTGTGTTTATCTTCAAGCATTTCTAAGTCATCAAGTGTCATTGTTTCAATAAGTGGTTCAATCGGAATTGTCGCTAATCTTTCAGTGACATAGCGCATCAGTTGATCAACGCCGTCACCGGTTGCTGCCGAAACGACAAACAGCGGTAAGTCTTTTTGATCAATAAACGCCTTAAATTCATCAAGTAGTGAGGCGTCTACCGCAATATCGTTTTTATTGGCGACCACAATCGTTGGGCGCTGTGCCAGTTTTTCATTGTATTGCGCTAATTCTTGGTTGATGACTTGATAGTCTTCAATTGGGTCGCGTCCCTCGCTGCCTGAGACGTCGACGACATGTAAAATTAAACGGGTGCGTTCAACATGACGTAAAAAGTCGTGTCCCAAGCCAACGCCATCTGCTGCACCCGAGATTAAGCCAGGTATATCAGCCATCACAAAAGATTCGCCCTTGATTGCTTCAACCACACCCAAATTGGGCTTAATTGTCGTAAAGTGATAATTGGCAATTTTGGGCTTTGCCTTTGTAACGCGTGCCAATAGTGTTGACTTGCCTACATTTGGGTAACCAACTAAGCCAACGTCAGCAATCATTTTAAGTTCTAAAAGCAGTTCTTTTTCAACGCCTTTAAAACCAGCTTCGGCAAAAGTTGGCGCACGACGCGTTGACGTTTTAAATTCGGCATTGCCGCGACCACCACGACCACCACGTGCGACGATAAACTGTTCACCAATTTCAGTTAAATCGGCTATCACAATATCATTTTTGGCATCTTTAATCAGCGTACCTGCAGGCACTTTAATGATTAAATTTTTACCGTCCTTGCCAAAGCATTTTTTCTTTTCACCATTTTTGCCATTTTCAGCGGCGTATTTCTTTTTATATCTAAAATCCATCAACGTGCGCATACCGCTATCGACGACAAAGATCACATGGCCACCACGACCACCATTGCCGCCATCGGGGCCGCCGTCAGGTACATATTTTTCACGCCTAAACGACACGACACCATTGCCGCCGTTACCAGCTTTAACTGTTATTTTGGCATGATCTACAAACATATTTTCCTCATTTCAAGCGCAATAAAAGAGGCCGCTAAAAGTGGCCATCTATCATTTCTTATTCGCGATGTAGCAATTACTTATGATGTTACTACATCGCAAATAAGCCTGTTAATTAGTTTTCAGGGTAAACGCTGACTTGTTTTCTCGTCTTGTCTTTGCGTTCAAACCTTACGACGC
>PDWI01009416.1_pt1 | contig 11229 bp, 8 predicted proteins | sample 1430891 | NCBI WGS metagenome assembly PDWI01 (sample SAMN01162508, study PRJNA174530) | Oral metagenome, whole genome shotgun sequencing project. | biome: Marine environment; feature: Marine mammal; material: Swab sample of the gingival sulcus; isolation source: swab sample of gingival sulcus... | reverse complement strand
AGAACTTTTAATCCTTGTTCAATGTATAAATCCTTATTGAGATTCTCGTGCCAACGCTCACGTTTTTCAGCAAGCAATGTATCAACAGCCATAAGTTGTAGCTCATAATCAAGTGACTTAAATTCTAAACCTGATGAGAAGTCTTTCTGACTGTCAAATTGTTTAGCTTGTGTCTCACTATTCTCGATATCTTGCTTGAAAGCTTCATAATTCAATGGAATAATATTGTCATCCTGCTGTTTTTTCAACCAACGGGCATTATCATCTATTAACCGGAATTCAGGAAGACTATCCACATGCTCGCGCGTATGTGCGATTACTTTTTTTCTATTAGTATAACCTTCATACCTCTTGTATTTTGCCGGCTTTACTTTATCCCAGTCCAAGGGGTTGGCTTCGTCTTTTTCTCCAATCTCGAGATAAGAAAATTTGTCCGGAATAATAACATCCGGAGTCACTCCTTTGAGTTGGGTTGAACCGCCATTAATACGGTAAAATTTTTGAATTGTCATTTTTAATGAGCCTAGATCTTCCGGGTAATCATAATGATCATTGATGTCAAAAAAGTTTTGCACTGTACCCTTGCCATAGGTTTGTTTACTCCCTATAATCACCGCTCTGCCATAATCCTGTAATGCTGCCGCCACAATCTCTGAAGCTGATGCAGAACCTTCATTGACCAGTACCGCCAATGGACCATTCCACAGAACCTCGGCATCCGTATCTTTATATATGTGCGGATCCTGTCCCCTGTACTTCACCTGAACCACCGGCCCTTTAGCGATAAACATCCCGACGATATCTATGGCTGTCTTCAAAGAACCACCGCCATTATTTCGTAAATCTAATAGAATCCCATCAACCCCTGCTTGCTTCAATCGCTGTAATTCTTCTGCCATATCAGATGAAGCATTGCGGTATTTATTGTTATGGCGGTCAAAATAAAACTTAGGCAAATTGATGACACCATACGTTTTATCACCATACTCAACTAATGAGGATTTTACATAGGTTTCTTCCAACTCTACAATATCCCTTATGATGGAAATCGTCTGTATAGTTCCATTCACACGTTTTAAGGTCAAACGCACTTCGGTGCCTTTTTCCCCTTTGATGTATTCAATAGCATCATCCAATCGCATACCCACGATATCAACCGGCTCCTCATCTCCCTGCGCTACTTTAATAATAAGATCCCCAACTTCCAATTCACCAGCACGCCATGCCGGACCACCGGAGATAAGCTCTACTATCTTGGTATATTCTCCTTGTTTTTGCAAACGTGCACCTATACCTTCCAGTTTTCCTGACATTGCAATATCAAAGCGCCTTTTGATTTGCGGACTCATATAGTTGGTGTGCGGATCAAACTCTGTTGCTATCACATTGACAAACATCCCAAAAAAATCATCTTCATTGAGGTCTGTCATACGTTCGTAAAGATCATCTATGTTTTTGATCGTTTTTTCCAAGGCTGATTCACGCAATTCCTCAGCAGTCTTGGAAACATATGTACTATCCAAGCTAAGGTTGTCCTCCTCAGATTTCTCACTGTCATACAAGGTTGTGATAAAACGCCATTTTAAATGTTTACGCCAACGGTCTGTCATCTCCAGTTCATTACCCGGATAAGCCACACTGTCAAAATCAATGTTTAACTGCTCATCTGTGGTTAGGTCAAACGGTTGTTCCAACAAACGGTCAACTGTTGCTTTTGATTCGTCCACCCGCTGTTTGTATGTTTCATAGGTTTTATAGAAAAACGACAGGTTTCCGGAAATAATATCATCGTCCAAACGGTGTTTATAGATTGATAAATCGTCAATATCCGATTGGTAGAAATAACGTTTGGTGGGATCCAACAGCTCTAAAAAGTTATAAAAAATATGCTCTGAAAATGTATCGTCAAAATCTTGCGGTTGGTAATGTCCTTGCTCCAATATAGCTCCAACCACTTGCATGACTAACCTGTTTCTTTCCGGATTAGGTTGCTTTTTCAGCTTAAAACCAAGCAAAACACCTGCTATTAATACTACGGATAAAAGTATTTTATAATTACGTTTCATAAATTCAATAATTGTCATCTTTTGTTAATTCAAGTCAGTACTCAAATAACTTGTACAGTAACGGGGAACTCAAAAATTATTCCAAATTCTTTTTCATTGTTCAATATTACGACATTTTTAATAATTTGATAGAGAAGGCTATTTCCAAGGTCAAGAAAACAAAATACGGAACAAAGAAATTTACCACCTCCGGCACCAGCTCTTTTTGTTCAGTCACAAACAAAGGCCATAAAAAGATAATAGCACTGAGCATTTTCAACACACTCATCGTCATAAAAGCAAAGCCCGTTTTATCATAGGCTGTTTTTGCAGTAAAAAACACCGCTAATAGCACTAATAGGTTTAAGATAAAATGAAAAATATAAATATTTATAATTGGAATAATAAAAGGCCCTTTCACCAAATAAATATGCAGTAAATACATTAGAACTGTAAGTACTGCACTCACTCCGATATACAGGTAGAGGGTCTTAGTCTTCATCTTGCTTTTTTGAAAAATTTATAACCTGCTTTATACTGGAATATAAAGCGCCAAAAACACCGATTAATGCAAATATTATGGTGAATAGTTGATAATTATTGGGGAATTTTTTGTCTAACCACATCCCAATATAAACAAATATGGCTATCATCACCCCCATCTGTATCGCCATACTTGAAAAAACGATGTAACTACGATATTTCTTTTTTGACTTTTTGTTTATCGGCATCTTCGTTGATAGATTTAACGCCTTTCATGTGACAAATAGCATTAAACATAGCACCGGGTTCTATGGCTAACTTTTCGACATGAATTTCACCATCTATAGTTGCCGTAGATTTAATACTCAAAATGCCTTTACACTTCATTTTACCCACATAGAAACCGGCGATATCTGCATGTGCACATTCTATGCTTCCGGTTACTTTAGCATTTTGACCAATAATGAGTTTCCCTAAGGTTTTGATACTTCCCACTAAAATACCATCAATTCTGAAATCACCCTGAGACACAATATCCCCGCGCATCTCAGTAGCTTTCCCCATCATATTTCTTTCCGGTTCTTGTAGCTTTTGTTTTTTGTCTTTTTTGTCTTGAAACATAGGAGGTATATTTATATACGAAATTAAATTGATTTATTTTTTTATCTGCGACCTGGAACTTTGTCTGGTTTTGTTTGATACAGCTTTCGTCTTTTGGCGTTTTGGCTTAGGCGGTTTGTTTTTTATCTTGCCGACCTTACCCGTCAACCTGTCAAGCACTTTTTGAGCATGCTGACCTTCCGGAGTTTTGGGAAAGTTTAAAACAATATATTCTAAACTCTTGATAAATTCCGGCTTTCCGGATTTGTAATACTGCGCATAAGCTTTGAGCAATTCAAATTTTGGATGAATTGTGGTACCTGCATATTGAGCAACAGCCGTTTCACATTCTGAAATGACCTGATCATATTGTTTGTCCTCATAGTGTTTATAAACCTCCTCATACCGTTGTTCAGGACTGGACTCATCAGCTGTCTCACTTGTTTTATTCTGAAGGAGGTCAGCATATCTGGAATTGGGGTGATTTGCAACTATATCATCATACAAACGCTGTGCTTGCGGATCACCCAGTTCTTTATAAACCCAGTATAAATGATAGCGTGCCGGTAAGATATGGTTTTGAATTGGAGATTCATTGAGGAAACGCTCCAGTTTCTTTTTGGCCAGTTTGTACTCTTTGAACTTTTCTTTATAGATCAGCCCCAGTTGGTAATTGGCCTTTGAAAGCTCCTGTTTGATTTTCCCGATGGCTTTTGGGTCTGACGGGACAGTACTCAAATAATAATCGAGGTTGTATTTTTTGTCGGCTCCGGCAATATTTTCATCCTGATTATCCATATCCTCAGGCTGGTCTGACAGTGTTTTTTGAGACCAACGCCAATTGTTTTTCAATGGTCTGTCACCCCAAACAGATCTAAATTCCGTTTGTCCGAAACCTACCGCTTGGGCATTATAAAAATACCACACACCATTATTATTAGCATTGGCATTCGTATTATTTTTTAATGAAGGTAAACCAAAATTTCCGGATTTTCTTTGTTTTAATTCTTCAGCCAGCTTATCTGCTTTTTTAAGCTCTTCTATATAATCTTTGAAATAGGATTCACGTGCCGGTTTATCCATATTAACCAGTCGTAAAATACTGTCATTTTTAGTTACCACACCTTCATAAAGCACTACATCCTTAAGGTTTTCATGCTTACGTAAGAGTTGTAACATTTTCTTTTTGTTGGAATCCTTTATAAGCGGTACTAAACTGTCATAATACATACCGGCTTTCACAAAAGCTGACCGGTCAAAATAATAGTCTCCCAAACGTTGGTAGGATTTTACTTTTTGGCGTTGATCAGCACCGGTTACCCTCAACGATTTATGAAGATACTCCAACGCTTGCTCATCTTCTCCTCTGTTAAATGCCATTCCGGACAATCCAAAATAGATTTCATCGAAATAAGATTTACCCAATGGATTTTTCAGCATTTTTTTCAAACGACCTATATAATATTCATTATTCAAGGTGTCGTTGTCAAGGTCAGCCAATTTGAGATAGGCATGCACTTTGTATTTCTGAGGAATTTTTTTGAGTTCGACCAATCTTTGGTACACCATAACAGCTGAATCCTTGTGTACTTTTTTCTCATACAACTGTCCCAGAATAAAAATATTCCGGGCTTGCTGATCTTTATTCACATTGGTTTCTATAGCTTTTTTGAGGTGTTCCATAGTCTTATCCCAATCTTTTTGCGCCATATACCCCATAGCTAATGATGTGTGAGCCTGCTCAATGTGGTTGGCTTTTAAATCTTCCTCTTTCTTCAATATGTCATTGAGTTCTTTGATACCGACAACCTCATTTTGTAATCTGATCAGGGTTTTAGCTTTCCAAATTTTAATGTCGTTAAACATCTTCCGGCTGGGGTCTCCATTCAACATGAAATTAAACGCTTCCAATGCGGGAACGAACCGCTGACTGTAATAACGCGCCTTAGCTAACAAGAAATAAGCATCATCTATCTGCTTGTTGTATTCTATGTTTCCTATGGACATACTGTGTTTCTGTACCGCTTTGACTGCTTTTTCTTCAGCAATATCAAAGTCTGTTTTGGTTTTCAGTTTTTCTTGGTCAGGCATAAGAACATTATCATCTGCGACCCGTTCTTTCATAGGCTCTACAGGCAACAATGCATCAAAATCATCAGCATAGTTAGTATTCAAATCTTCTATGCCACGGTTTAATGCTTCTGTACCATTGAACAAGATGTTATACTTAGCAGTCATCCGATGATAACCCTTGTTGACAAAACTGCTACTTTGTCTGGAACAAGACATCAATAACAGCAAAAAACTAAAAAACAAAAAAAGTGCTATTTTTTTCAAAATAATGGTATTAAAAACATACATCTAAAAAACCCTAAAGGATTGAATTTATTGTATAATAAGGTGTAAAAATACAAAAAATACAATCAACCGGGTTGACCTGCCTTTTATAAAAATGTTTCCATTTTTTTAAGCCATGCACTAAATGACACTTTGCCGGTCAAAAAGCCGGAGATTTCATCTATATTGATGCGCTCTTGCGCCATAGTATCCCTGTGTCTCAAAGTCACTGTTCTGTCTTCCAGTGTTTGATGATCAACAGTTACACAGAATGGTGTTCCTGCGGCATCCTGACGTCTGTAACGACGACCGATAGCATCTTTCTCATCGTAATCCACATTGAAATCATATTTTAAAGTCTCAACAATTTCACGGGCTATGTCCGGCAATCCGTCTTTTTTCAATAGTGGTAAAACAGCCAGTTTATTGGGCGCTAACACTACCGGCAACTTCAGAACTGTACGTGTTGAACCGTCTTCCAGCGTTTCTTCCACTAACGATTTGGAAAATACTGCTAAAAACATTCTGTCCAAACCAATAGAAGTTTCAACGACATAAGGCACATAACTCTTATTCAGTTCGGGGTCAAAATACTGTAATTTTTTGCCTGAGTATTCTTCATGACTGGACAAGTCAAAATCTGTTCGCGAGTGAATCCCTTCCAGTTCTTTGAACCCAAAGGGGAAGTTAAACTCTATATCAGAAGCGGCATCGGCGTAATGAGCCAACTTTTCGTGTTTGTGAAAACGGTAATTCTCTTCACCCATACCCAGAGACAGATGCCATGCCATACGGCGTTTTTTCCAGGTTTCATACCATTCCATTTGTTCGCCGGGGCGCACAAAAAACTGCATTTCCATTTGTTCAAATTCACGCATTCTGAAAATAAATTGTCTGGCTACAATTTCATTTCTGAAGGCTTTTCCTGTTTGCGCAATACCAAATGGGATTTTCATCCTACCACTTTTCTGCACGTTGAGAAAATTGACAAAAATCCCCTGAGCCGTTTCCGGACGCAGGTATAAGTCCATAGCATTTTCTGCCGATGCACCCAGTTTGGTTCCAAACATGAGGTTAAACTGCTTGACATCTGTCCAGTTTCTACTACCGGACACCGGACAAACAATTTTTAACTCTTCGATGAGATCCTTAACATCTTTCAGGTCATTGTTTTCTAATGACTGTGCCATACGCGACAAAACCTGTTCACGTTCCGCGAGATATTTCATCACCCGAGGATTGGTCGTGCGGTATTGTTCCTCATCAAAAGCATCCCCAAAGCGTTTAGCTGCTTTGGTTATTTCTTTATTGGCCTTGGCTAAAAGTTTTTCTGCATAATCTTCTATGAGCACATCAGCTCTGTAACGCTTTTTTGAATCTTTATTGTCAATCAAAGGATCATTAAACGCATCTACGTGACCTGAGGCTTTCCATGTGGTAGGATGCATAAATATTGCCGCATCGATACCTACAATGTTACTGTGATATTGCACCATGGCTTTCCACCAATACCGGCGAATATTATTTTTCAGTTCGGCTCCATTAAATGAATAATCATAAACGGCACTTAAACCGTCATATATTTCACTGGATTGCACCACATAGCCGTACTCCTTGGCATGGGCTATGACTTTTTTGAATATATCTTCTTGTTTTACCATGCGACAAATTTAAAAACCTTTTGCATACTTATGTCTATAAAATAGGATTGAAAGAAAAAAAATTCCGCAAGGCGAAGCCTTGCGGAATTAAAATAATCAATATTTTATGTTTTTTAAAGAGGTTACTTCAAGGTTATGGATGTCGATCCCATTAACCTGTTTTCCATATAGACCTCAAGGGTATAATCACCTTTTGTCAATGAACCTTCCGGTACATTAGAAATAAGAACTACTTCTACATCCATATTAGTGTAATCTACATCAGCTTCATCTGTATAAGCTAATTCCTCTCCACTGGCATTGACAAATGTGCCTTGTTCACCCACAACATTCCCCATGCCATCTTTGACTACTACATAGGATTTTTTCACGCCTGCAGTTGCTAAGGGATTTTCACGTAAAACAAAATTAGTACGGAAAGCATCTACTTTTCTAGCCCGGTTTGTTTTTTTAAGTGTACCGGATCTTCTTTCTTTCATAGCTATCGTAGTAATTTTTCCTGCGGTCAGCGCAGAACCTATAACGACTTTCTCCCCTAATTGCGTCGCCAGATTATTAAGTGAATCGTTTTCCATCTCCTTTTTCACTATAACTTCAGCTTTCCGCTGAATATCTGCACGTGCACTGTCATTTTCTATGGACAGTTGCTGATTGGCATAACGCAACGAATCGGCTTCGCTAATCAAACGTTGATTAACTCTTTCTAAATCTTTAAGTCGTCTGTTAAGGTAGTTGATGGTTTTTCTGTCCATCTTTTTGATCTGGTCTACAGAATCTCTCAGCGCCAAAAGATTACTTTTAGCCTGACTTAGTTCGCTATTGATCGCTTCATTATCCGTCATCGCAACATTCAATGCTTCGATCTTTTCATCTAACTCTTGTTTAATAGCTTCTTTTTCAGTGGTCAGATTCTGAACTTTATCTTTCCCCGATTTCATAGTGTATATCGTAAACACAGCTAACAAGGCTAATAAAATGGATAATATCAGAATGATTAATCGCGAATTGTTTTTGTCTTGGTTTTGTGCATTCATAAGATTAATTAATAATGGTTAAATATCTCTTAATAACGTAACAATGAGCATTTAATTGTTTTATTTTGCAAAAACTTTATTTTTGTGAAAAGAGCTTTTTTTAAAAACACCTATGATATTAGCTGACCTTATCAATCTATTTTACCCAAAAACATGTTTACACTGTGGCAATCAACTCCATAAACACGAAGATTATTTGTGTATGTTTTGTCACTCCCAACTCGCTTTTACAGCTTATACAGACTGGGCAGGCAACCCATTAGAGAAAGCATTGGCAGGACGAATTCCCATTGTACAAGGCACTGCTTTGTTGTTTTTCCGAAAACAAGGGATTACCCAACACCTTATTCATTTACTTAAATACAAAGGTGAAGAAACAATAGGTGCTTTTTTGGGGCATTTACTGGGCAAACTTATGGCGAAATCCAAACGTTTTAAGGATCTGGACTGCATTATTAAAGTGCCTTTACACCCCAAAAAGCTAAAAAAACGCGGCTATAATCAGTTGACACTTTTTGCTCAGACCTTAGCGTCCCACCTCGATATTCCTGTGATAGAACATGTATTGGTGAAAGTTAAAACTTCAGAAACCCAAACCAGAAAAAACCGTTTGAACCGGTTTAAGGAATTTAATGAGAAATTCAGACTAATTGCCGGTGATGCTATAGAAGGTAAACATATCTTATTGGTGGATGATGTCATCACTACTGGTGCAACGCTGGAGGCATGTTCCAATGAATTGCTTAAAGCACACAACACCAAAATTAGTATTGCAACAATGGCAGTCCCCGAATAACCTGCATTATTCATCACAAATTTTAATTCTAAGGTAGAAAAGAATTATATTCAAAACTATGCAGATAAAATCAAAAACAACAGACACATGCATAATACGGGCTAAGTTTTAAGATATATTTTTTAATCAAAACAGGAATTATTGTTAATTTGCCCCTTCTAAACATCATCATGTGAGATCTCTTATAATCTTTTGTATTATCGGCCTTTTTATCATTAGTTGCGCGCGTGTCGGGACACCCAGCGGAGGCGCTAAAGATGAACTGCCACCTGTAATCGTAAGTGCTCAACCGGATTTTGAAAGCACCCACTTTAAAAGCAGAAAAATCAAAATTCACTTTGATGAATACATCAAACTAAAGGATCTCAACAAGCATCTCATCATTTCACCGCCTCAAAAACACAAACCTGACATCACCCCATTGGGGATTGCTTCAAAAACCATTGTCATCAAACTAAAAGACACCCTGCAACCCAACACAACTTACACCTTCAATTTTGGTAATGCCGTAGTTGATAACGCTGAAGGCAATATACTCCAACAATTCAGATATGTGTTTTCGACCGGCGATTATGTCGATTCTCTAAGCATCAATGGAGACGTCGTCAATCTCATGAGTGATGAATTACCCAAAAACACACTGGTAATGCTTTACAGTCTGGATAGCACATACAACGACTCGACAGTGTATCTGCAAAAACCCGATTATATAGGTAATACTTTGGACAACACCATTTTTTCTATCAACAATATCAAGCAAGGGCGTTATAAACTTCTGGCATTAAAGGATGCCAACAATAATATGGTTTACGATCCACGTTCAGATGAAATAGGTTTTTTGACTGATACGATCTTTACACCTACAGACAGCACCTACCGGTTAAGCTTATTCAAGGAGCAACTGCCTTTCCGGGTCAAACGTTTATCTGAACACAGCAAAAACAGACTTTGGGTTCCTTATGAAGGGGATTGGTCAGGTACAATTACCCGCGTTTATGATTCTGACAACAAAGACATTCCTTTTGTCAGTTATCATTCTCAAAGTTACGACTCTATTGACGTGTGGTATAAAGACGTCTCAAAAGACTCCTTGTTTGTACAGATTCAAACAGAAAAAGACAGTGTTTTTGGAATGAGGTTGAGAAAAAAATCTCAAGACAGCTTGACTATAAAGTCTGCCATATCGGGTACGCTTCATCCCAATGACAGTTTGTTTTTAAAATCCAATACGCCTATCATCGGCGTCAACCCTGATCTTATCCAAATGATGGACAAAGACTCAGTAACAGTATCCTGCAATACAATTGTAGATAACAATCAACCATTGAAGGTGTTACTGGACTTTGAGCGAGAGCCTGAGAACAACTATCATGTGTCAATCCTACCCGGTGCTTTTCAAGACTTTTTTGACCGCACCAATGACAGCATCCGGTTTAGTGTAAAAACAAAAAAAACTACAAATTATGGTGAGATAATTCTAACCGTCAATACTGAAAAACCTGTCATTGTAGAACTATTGACTGACGACAACAAGCTGATTACAACCCGTAAGATCAATCAGACCGGCGATTTAAAATTCTCGCAATTGATCCCGGATAAATACAAGTTTAAAGTTATCATAGACTCTAACAATAACGGACGTTGGGATACAGGCAATTATCTGGAACACCGACAACCGGAAACGGTTATTTATCCCGGTATAAATATTAATTTACGGGCTAACTGGACGACCAATGAAAGCATAAACATAGACTGACTGCCATGACCATTATTTTATCGCGTTTTCACATCAATATTTAACTGTCCAATCAGCTCATTTTTTATTGTTGAATTTATTTTAAGACATTTTTCCTTTATTAAAATTATCAAACATGACTATAAAAATCATCAACCATTCCCACCACCCTCTTCCTTCTTATGAAACTATAGCATCTGCCGGTATGGACTTGCGTGCTAATCTGGAAGAACCTATCACACTCAAGCCCATGCAACGTCGCATTGTCCCTACAGGCTTGTTTATGGCTTTGCCCGTAGGTTTTGAAGCACAAGTCCGTCCGCGAAGTGGTTTGGCAGCCAAAAAAGGGATTACGCTGCTCAATACACCCGGAACCATAGATGCCGACTACCGCGGAGAAATAGGTGTTATTCTGGTCAATCTATCTGAGGAGGATTTTATCATCAATGATGGCGAACGTATTGCTCAGATGGTCATCGCCCGTCACGAAAGAGTGGACTGGCAGGAAGTAGATAGTCTGGACCAAACCGAACGTGGT
>PDWI01009414.1_pt1 | contig 11237 bp, 9 predicted proteins | sample 1430891 | NCBI WGS metagenome assembly PDWI01 (sample SAMN01162508, study PRJNA174530) | Oral metagenome, whole genome shotgun sequencing project. | biome: Marine environment; feature: Marine mammal; material: Swab sample of the gingival sulcus; isolation source: swab sample of gingival sulcus... | reverse complement strand
CACATTCTCAAGGGTGCCGCCCAAGGCAAGTCCGTTGGCCCAAAGCTCCTCAACCTGTTCCACATAGCCGAAGGTTCTGGCTCTGGCAACCTCCTTTTCAAAAAGGCCGCCGTCAAGCTCCAGGCTGAACTCCTGGGATTTGATCAGGGCATCATCAAAATCTATCCTGCCGATTATCCTGAAACCATGGTGGGGAGATATTTTCAGCACCCGATCGCCGTCTGCATAAACAATTTCTTCGGTTATACGCAAGACCTTTCTAAAGCCGTTCTGTCTTTTTTTACCTGACTTTTTGAAGAGTTCATAAAAGGGGCCGGCACTGCCGTCCATGATAGGTACTTCGTGGGAATCAAGCTCAATATCGGCATTATCAATACCATAAGCCTTTAAGGCCGCCAGAAGATGCTCGGTGGTCGAGATACGGAAATTATCATCACCAATGGTGGTCGCAAGCCTCGTGTCCACAACCTTGTCCACCCTGGCAGTTAGCGGTTTTTTGCCGGGCAGATCAGTACGGATAAAACGTATGCCGCTGTCAACCGGAGCCGGTTTTACCGATAAATTAACGGTTCTGCCGGAATGCAGGCCGACCCCGCAGCAGCTTACCTGTTTTCTTAGGGTATATTGATTTGGTTTTAAGTTGTTTTGCATTTGATTTTCCTGAAAGTTTTTAATGGTTTTTCATACTATTGCAAAATCTATTCCAAATCTAAAAATATCATAAAAAAATCATAAATAAACCATAAAACCGTAAGTTAGGAGCAATAAAAATCATTGTTCACCCAAGCAGCCCGGGTATGAAAAAAACACAAGGTAAGGTAAATAGGATAAGATGTGGTAAAATCCCCACAGTTAACTCTGCCGGAACAGCTCCAGCCGCTGCCTGACCAAGGAATCAAACCCTTCACCAAGTTCCAGCTCAAAGGACAGATATTTTATATGCAGGTTAAATTTGCGGCCATGCAGTTTAACCCGGTCTTTTTCGGTGGTAAGCAAATAGTCGGCCCCATGTTTTTCGGCCATATTCTCCAAGGCGGCAATATCACCATCCTTGTAGCGGTGGTGATCAGGGAAGGCCCGAAAGCCTGCCAGTTCAAGACCGGTACCAACCAGATACTGCCTAAATCTTTCCGGGTTGCCAATGCCGCAAAAAGCAGCCACCCTGCCCTTTAGCTCCCCTTCCGGCTGGCCGGTTTTGAAATTGCAAATCAGGGGAACGCCCGGCCTTGCGGAAAAATGCGGCCTGGAAATTGCCAAATCTTCAAGTTTTTGCATAAATGACTTAATTTCAGCCAAATATTTATCCACCTCACCGGTAAATACGATTGCATCGCATCTTTTCAGGGCAGAAAAGCCCTCCCGCAGCTCGCCGCCTGGAAATACACGCATATCCTGTGCAAGCGAATCTGCATTAAACAGCACCAGATCAAGATCTCTTTTTACGCCCAGATGCTGAAAGGCATCATCTAAAATCAGGGAATTGCAGCCGAGTTTATCTATGGCATAACGGCAGGGGTATTTTCTTTTTTTACCAGTTAATACCGGAATCCCCGGTAATTTTTCAGCCATCAGCCTTGGCTCATCTCCGCAATCTTCCGCCGAAAGAAAGATCGTTTTACCATCGGAGACCAGGTTTACCTTGGACGATGCCCTGCCCTTATACCCTCTGCTGATTACCGCAGGTTTTAATGATAATTTTTTCATCAATCCGGCCAGATAAATAACCAGCGGGGTCTTGCCGGTGCCGCCCATGGAAAGATTGCCGACCGAGATTACCGGCACCTCCATCCGGCTGACAGGAAGGATAGAAGACTGATAGGCCATCTCCCTTAGCTTCATCATGCCGCCGTAAATCGGGCTTAATGGCCGGAAAATTTTGAATAATATTTCCTTATTCATGGGCAGAAATCACTACGCCTCCGATGAGGCATCAGGTAAGGACCTAACCTTTTTCGAGCCGCCATTCTCAAGGGTTACCCGTTTAGCAAGCGAAAAAATCCTCAGCATCTTATCGGCTATGGAAACCTCGATTCTGGCGGTTTTCAAGGCCCCGGCGGTCTCATCCCCCAGTCTTTCGGCCTCGCGGACAATCAGGCTGCGGTGCAGCTTGTAAATCTGGTGCTGCACGCCAAGCAATTTCTCTGCCGCCTCCATATCTCTCTCACGGACAACCAGCACTAATTGCTTAATAATATCAAGAATATGATGATAAAGCTCCTTCATCAGGCTCACAGTTTCGGGGCTGGATTTATAATGGGTATCATAGGCCGCCGCGGAAAGACGCACCAAATCCTTTTCTATAACATCGGCCAGGGTCTCGATATTGATAGTCGAGGTCATCAAAACCCGGTGTTCATCACTCTCGCTTTCTGAAAGCGTCTGCTGGCGGATCAGGCCAAGATAGCGGACAATTGCCTCTTCCAGTGTGTCCACCTTGTCATCATCACGAACCAAATCCTTTAACATCTTCATATCAGAGGTGGAAATGGCCTTTTCCAGCTTCTCAAACATATCAACGATAATTTCGCAAATCCGCCCCAGTTCCTGCCGGGTTCTCTCCAGGGCAATGGTGGGGACATCCAGCACCGAATCGTCCAGAAAAAGCGGGGTGATATTTTTTTCATCCGCCTTTCTGTCCGGCACAATTTTCGTGGCCGCATAGGCAAAGACCGGGGCAAAGGGCAGAAAAACCGCTGTATTGACGATATTGAACAAGGTGTTGGCATTGGCAATCTGGCGGGGGACACCGCTGCCGATATATTGAGCCGCCCGGCCGCTCAGCAATGCGGCCAGATCGTCAATAAAGAAAAACCATAATGCCACGCCGATTGCATTAAAACCAATATGAACCACCGCCGCCCTGACCGCATCGGCCGGTTTACCAATGGCCGCCATCAGTGCGGTCAGACAGGTGCCGATATTGGCGCCAAGGGCCAGGGAAATTCCAGCCTGCAGGCTTAAAAATCCTTCACCGGCCATGGCAATGGCAATACCAATCGTGGCCGCCGAAGACTGAATCAGACCAGTAAACACGGCCCCGACCAAAATACCCAGCAGCGGCCTGTTCATCCCCTGCAGCAAATCCAGAAAGGGCTGATAGCCCCTAAGCGGCCTCATACCGTCACTCATCAACCCCATGCCATAGAAAACCAGGCCCAGCCCCATCAGCATCATCCCGTAATGCTTGACTTTTTCATTTTTGGCGGCAAACAGGGTAAAAAAACCGGCCGCCACCGGAATAAGTGCGTAAGAAGCGACATTGAAGGCCAGAAGCTGGGCAGTCAGGGTAACACCGACATTGGCACCCATAATCACGCCCACACTCTGGGTCAGGGTCATCATACCGGCGGTTACAAATCCCACCACCAAAACTGTGGTGATCGAAGAAGAGTTGAGGATTCCCGTTACCACCGCACCGGTAATGGCCCCGGTAATCCTGTTGCCGGTAAGTTTAGCCAGCATCATCTTCAGGGTCTCTCCGGCAGCCTTTTTCAGGCCGTCAGCAAGCTGTTCCAGCCCCGCCAGAAACAGGGCCAGACCGCCCAGCAACCCCATGCCGAGTTTCAGCCAGTCAATATCTGCCGAGGATGCCTCGGCAGCAAAGGCAGAATGCACCGAAAATATTAAGGATATAATCAAGAAAAACAATATCTTATTCATTATCATTCTCCATTATCAGCAGTTTACAGAAAGACGCTGCTGGCAGCCAAAAATTTTTATGGAGACATAAAACTAAATAAAAAACAGAAAAACAAGCACAAATAAGACCAAAAAACCATACGGCAGGGCCAGATCCCGGGCCGCTACCGGCCGCTTGCCCTTTAATCTGACCGTAATCCGGTAAACGGCATACATAGAGGCAAAACATCCGCCCAGCACGAGCAGGGCCTGCAGCACTCCGGCAGCACCTTGGCTAAGTAGACTGCCTCCCTGATAATCCGGTTCTATCCCCAGCAAGATCTGAAAATTCGGCACCAGCCGCCAGGCCGTACCCAAAAAAAACTGCAAATAAGAGGCCAGAAAACCGCCCAGAACTATGGGAATAAAACCATAGCCCAAAAGGGGCAAAATCTTTTTGCGGCTAATCTCAAGCACCCGGCCCTGCACTATGGTCAAAGCCAGATAACCACCCTGAAACAAGGCGATAATACTAAAAAACCAGATTGTGCCAAGCAATGAAACCGGCAAATTCAGCCCCAAACGGCCAAGGCCCGCCTGCCAGACATCCAGCAGCTCATAAAAACCCCCGTGCATGGCAAAGGGGAAAAATACCGCCGCCAATGATACCACCAGAAAGGTATCGGCAATCCTTGGTTCCTTAATGCTCCAAAGTTCAGTAGGAGCAAGCCTTAGGTTAAGATGTATCGAATTGTTTTGGCAATTTTTTATACATTTGCCGCAGACAATGCAGTCATGGTTATTATCCAGCATAAAGGGATGTTTGAACATCGGGCAGCCATGCTCCTCGCCTTCTGCACCACGAAAGCAGGAATGATCGGTGCATTTGTTCAGGCAAAGATGGCGGTTTGATCTTAGTTCCAGAATGGAAGGCATGGAAAAGATTGCGTTAATTGCTCCCAAGGGGCAGAGATAGCGGCACCAGGCCCTTCTGGAAAAAAACAGGCTGAAAAACATTGAGCCAACGGTGATGGTGAGAATAATCAGACCGGATAAGACCGGATTAGTATAAGCATTCCAGACAATTTCCACCCAAAGCACCAAGATACAAAGCCCCGCCATAATCCAGCCGGAATATTCCTTGATTATTTTAGGCGTATTTCTTTTGGGCTTGGCCAGTAATTGCAGCAACATCCCCGGCGTTGCCAGCGGGCATACGCAGCACCAGGTTCTGGACAGGATAAAGAAGGAGAAAAACAGGAGCGGCCAGCCAATCGACCAGGCAAGGGTAATGCCCAGATTACGCCCGGCCTCCCGCTCGCCGAAAAACAGCACCAGCAAGGCAAAAAGCAGCACCAGCCCCACTATGATTTGCGGCACCAACGGGTATAGACGGCTGGTATAAATCTTTCTGATAAACGGAATACGGAGCAGGTTAAATTCCCATTTTCCTTCGGTTTTGGGCAGACCGAGCAGGATTTGTCCGGTAAGCTGCTGCTCATCCTTGGACAGCATCACCGCCCGCCGCAACACCGATGACAACTCGGAGATATTACCCGGCCAGTCATAATTCATAAACATCCCCAGGGTATCCTTGGATACTTGCCTGATTTTTTTGCCGTACTCGTGGTTGTACTTTTCCAGATAGAACTCAATCAGGCCGGGAATATCCTTTTTATGCTCACGCAAGGCAGGCACATGAAAATGACGGCCTGCAACTAGCTGGTAGAGTTCGGGCAGGAAAACATCGTCCTTTTGCAGCACCTCGGCATCACAGAGGCAAATAAAGACCAGACGGCATTGCAGGGCTATCTGCCTATCGCTGTCCTGCCTAAAATAAACACCTGATTTCATTGCATTAAGAAGCCGTCTCTGCAATTCCTGCGGCATCAGCTCAGCATGAATAAAAACCACCGTACCGCCGCAGGCCTGCTCGAGAATTCCGGCATTTTCCATCTGAAAAAAGGGCAGCGAACCCTTATCCTGCCCAAAGAGCTTGTCGGCCAAAGCCGGTAAGGGCTGACTGCGTAAATCAACTTCCACATACATGCCAGAGGCGGTATCGCCGCGGTAATGAATCTGTCTGGAGATGACCTTTTTGCCGGTTCCTTCCTCGCCGGTAAGCAAAAAAGGGCTATGGCTCCTGGAAAACTCGGTGATGGTACGGCGGATCTGCCTGGCGGGGCCGGACTGCAAGATACGGCCTTTCTGCCTGCCCGCCAGATCAAGCATTTCAGGCTGATTCTGCGGCCGGTATAGCGGCACATCTCCCATACCGGATTGATCCTGAAATTCCGGCAGGTTTTTCGCTTCCGACTGCCCAAGAAAGGAAACCTGCAATCTCTCGGCCAAAGCCACGCCAAGCTGCCGGTATATTCTATTATTGGTGAGTAAAATTTCCTCAAATACCTGCCGGTCAAAACAGATCAGCACCAGATCGAACAAGGCCATCACACTTAGCAGCCTTGGTTTGCCAGTCAGGATGGCAGTTTCGCCAAAATGACCGCCCGCACCGATCCGCCCCACGCTGCTCCGGCTGCCGCTTCCGCCCTCCACATAAAGCTCGGCCTCGCCAAGGGCAATCACGTAAAAGGCATCGCCCGAATCACCCTTGCGGTAAACAAATTCACCCTTAGGGATAATGACAATGGTAGAACTCTCGGCAAATCCGGCAATTTCTTCCGGCGTTGCCTCCTGAAACAGGATGGATTTCTGCAGGTTTTTGCGTATCAGTTCCGGTTTCATCTGCTAAATACCAAGATATTGCTGCAGAATTTCGGCAATCAGCGGGGCAACCGAATAAACATCCAGCAGGTCATCACTTTTGACGCCCGGATATGAGTCGGAACCGATAATTTTGTTAATCGGGCTGGCGGCAAATTTTGCCCGGGCATCTCCGGCCATAACCAGATGGGTAGCCATCACCGCCACCTCCCTTGCTCCGGCCTCAAGGCAGCGGCCTGCAGTCTGGATAATGGAGCCGCCAGTCCGGATCATATCATCGCAGACAATGGCCGTCCGCCCCTTGACCACGCTGGAAATCTGGCCGACTATGGTTTGATCCTGCTCAAATCGGTCCTTATCGGCGGCAGTATGGGGGCAGCCCAGCAGACTGGCAATTCTGGCAACCCGTTTTGAAAAGCCGTAATCCGGCGAAACCAGGACATAATCTTCCAGACCGCTCTGCCTGATTTTTTCGGCTACAATACTATCTGTCCAGATATGCTTGGTGCTGATGCCTCCGGCGTGGGCATGTAGCACCGCCTCGGAATGCAGGTCAAGAAAGGCGACAAAATCCGGTCTGGCTCCGAAAATCTGTCTGGTGCGGGTGATACCCTTGGGGATTTCGTGGGAAAAGGGCTTGGCCCGCTCCATGGTCGAATAGCCAAGATAGGGAATGACCACATTGATACTGGCGGCGTTCCAGTACTGGCCGCCCTGAATAATATCAATCAGTTCCTGATGGGCAGTATCATTATGAGTTGCCCCGACCACAATCAGATGACGGCCAGCTATTCTGGCCGGGAAGGCATGGTAAAACTCGCCGTCAGCGAACTGACGGCAAATCATCCGGGAATATTCAATGCCAAGACAGGCGGCAATCTTCCTGCCAAGCTCTGCCGAGGCCAGGTTGCTGACCAATATCATATCTACACCCTTTTATCACGCAGCCAAAATAGACAAATTATTTGCGGGCATTTTGTTCATATTCACAAATCTTGTCAAGCTCAAAATGAACCATGGCCCTTTGTGAACGGGTTAGCGGCAGTTCGATATTTTCAACCTTATAATCCGTTATGGTGATGCCGTATTTTTTCCTGGCATTTTCAAGCTCTTGCCGCCATTTTGGCCCCTTCATGCAAATAACCTGCATCTTTTTATTATCGAATCGGTCAAGCATTTGACAAAAACTGCCAATCCCGCCAACCGCTCGGCTGACAGCATGGGTAAAAAAGGTATTGGAAGGCAAAAGCTGCTGGTTTTCGATGCGGCCAGCCAGGATTTGTACATCATTAAGGGCCAGGAGCCGCACCAGATGTTTAAGAAAACTTACCCGTTTAAGCCTTGGCTCCACCAGAGTAACCCGCAAATTTGGTCTGGCCGCCCGGCAGACCAGTCCCGGAAAACCTGCCCCGCTGCCCACATCAAGCAGATGAGAGCCGTCCGGCAGGATGCGGAGCAGGCTAAGACTGTCCAGAAAATGCTTTTCTATTATTTCCAGATCACCAGTTCCGCGGGCGATCAGGTTTATTTTTTCAGACCATTTTTTTAGTTCGGTAAAATAGGCAAAAAGAAGCTCGATCTGTTCATCGGCCACCGGCACGGCAACCGCTTGCAGCCCGGCTTTTAGCATGGCAGAAAAATCCTGCATTATCTTTTGATCCGCTGCCTGACCGAACCTGCATGGGCGGTGAGGGCCTCAAGCTCTGCCAGCCGGATAATATCTTCGGCATCGTCCTCAAGGGCTTTTTGGGAATAGCTGATGATGGAGCTTTTTTTCAGAAAGGTTTCAACCCCCAAAGCCGAGGCAAAACGGGCAGTTCCCATGGTCGGCAGGACATGGTTTGGCCCGGCCAGATAATCTCCGGCGGCCTCCGGCGTATATTTGCCCAGAAAAATTGCTCCGGCATGTTTCACCAGAGGCAAAACCGACCAGGGGTCATCAATCATCAGCTCCAGATGTTCAATAGCAAGACGGTTGGCAATATCCAGAGCCTCGCGGATGGTATCTGCCAGCAGAATCAGCCCCCGGTCGGCAATGGCCTTGGCGGCAATTTCTTGTCGTGAAAGGGACGGGAGCTGCCGGTCAAGCTCGGCGGCAATATCAGCGGCAAGGCCCGGTTCGGTGGTAATAACAACCGCCAGAGCCTGCGGATCGTGTTCGGCCTGAGCCAGCATATCCGCCGCCGCATAGGCCGCAGATGCGGTATGGTCTGCCACAATCAACACCTCGGACGGGCCGGCAATCATATCAATTTTAACTAGCTGCGAAACCTGCCGCTTGGCCTCGGCCACAAACCTGTTACCCGGCCCGGCAATTACATCCACCTTGGGAATGGTGCTGGTGCCATGGGCAAGGGCGGCTATGCCCCAGGCCGAACCAGCCTTATAAATATGGGTAATGCCGATTTCCTGAGCGGCTACCAGCAGGTGAGGATTAACCAGCCCCTGCTTATTTGGCGGCGTAACCATAACCCTTTGTGCAACTCCGGCGATGGCAACCGGAATGCCGTTCATCAAAACCGATGACACCAGCGGCGTACTGCCCCCCTGCCCTCCTGGAACATAAAGACCAGCCGAGTCAACCGGTCTGACCAGACGGCCAACCACCGTGCCGTTTTCCCTGGTTTGCAGCCAGGAGTCTTCCATCTCCCTTTGATGGAAAACCTCAATCCTATCTATGGCCCGAGCAAGGGATTTGAGAAATTTTTTATCAACCTGCTGGTAGGCATTTTCAAGCTCATCAGCACTGACTTGCAGGTTTTGGGCGGTAAGACGGGGAGAATCAAACTTCCGCCCGTACTCGGCAAGGGCCTCGTCTCCCCTTTTTTTGACCTGGCCGATAATTTCCCGCACCGCATCCCGGCAGGAATTGTCCGGCAACTCAAAACGGCTGCACAGCCTATCAACTAGCTGCCGACCTGCCGGGGAATTGATATAAATTGGTTTTAACGGCATATTTCCTTTCCATAATTTATAAGACAATCATATAACACCCGAATTTCTCTGTCTTCTGCCCTCTGACTTCTGACTTCTGCACCTATACCGCATATTCCATAAATTTCCGCTTAAAATCCTTGGGGCGGCTGATATTATGAAACATCTCCTTGGAGCCGCCGGTGCCGATGATAATAATGGTGCCATAACCCAGAATCCGGCCAAGCAGAGACTGGGATACATTTACTGATTCAATCTTGGATAAGTTCATTTCAAAGGCATCGTGGTTAAACCAGCCCACCTTGATAACCACCCGGCGGTTGGTAATTACAAATTCGCTGGTGGCCCGGTCAATAGCCGGAATAATAAACAGGCTGAGAAGTGCCTTGAGGTGGCAGAAAAGTATCCAGTGTAATTTGGTTTCATATACCACCTGCTCATTTTTGATCAAATTATTGTCAACATATTTTCCCATTATACCATCTCCCTGAATTGTTGCTGTAATTTAGCCATTTCTTCGGCCAGTTCAGCCTCCTGCTCCCTGAAATATGCCTCATAATCACCGCCAAGCAAAACGACTAGCTGCCAGCTTTCATTTTCCTTAATGTTCTCAATATGTACGGCAAGTTCTTCAATTTTTTGGCGAAGCTCCCTAATATGTACCCGCAGCTTCTCCTTATCCGCCACCTGCTCACTGGCAGCCACAAAACCGCCGCCTCCCTCAAGGCTGGCAAGAATTTCCTCCACCTTGGCCAGATCATTCATGGCATAGGCATCATTAAGCACCTGAAACTGGGCTGCGGCCTACTCTTTAAGTTCATCCGCCACCATATCGGGATGACAGAGACGGCTTGCCTTGCGGTAAGCGGCTTTCAGGCGTTTCAAATCCTTATCATCCAGTTTTTTCGGCTCCGGCTTCTCCTGCTCGGCCTGATAATCGTCATGAAACTGCTGATACCACTGCTGGGCCTTCTCCCTGGTCTCTTTCAGTTTTTCCCTTACCTCTTCTTCGATGCCGGTATATGCCGCCTCCGCTGCTCCGGCAATCATCATTTTCAGTTTGAAAATCTCCGAGAGAACGCCGCCCAGCCGTAAATTATATTGACGGTTAAAATCACCTATACTGTGCATCAATTCATCCCGCTCACCACGTAAATCCGCCAGCCGTTTTTCCAGCCCCTGCAGCTCCATTTTCAGGGCGGCAACTTCCGGGTCGTTATAGGTTGTAACAGCGGAATGACGAGCCAAAAACGCTGCAATACGGCTCAGTGCCAGCGGATAATCAAGCCGATCAAGGCTGATAAAAATATCGTCCAAGCCCTCCGCCTGCTCTCCCCCGGAACGAATCTTGCCCAGATGCAGGGCAATGGTCTCTTCATCTTCAAGGCTGATGGCCGCCTTGATAATCTCCAGTCTCTTCAGAATTTGCTGCATTGTCATTCCTCAATTAACAAAGTCCTATATCTATCCAAGTTTTTCAATTTGTTCCGGTGTCAGACCGGTTAATTTTGCCGTATCAGCAATTGATATCCCCATTTTCAGGGCATTGCGGGCAGTCTGCTCTATACCCTTCTCTATTCCCTTCTCTATTCCCTTCTCTATTCCCTTCTCTATGCCTTTCTCTATGCCCTGCTCTATACCTTCCTTTAGACCTTCCTCCCTACCTTCTTCCCTACCTTCCTCCTTACCTTCCTGCCAGCCTTCCGATCTTGCCGTATCAAAGGAGTTTTTCAGATCACGGTAATATTTCAGGCTGTCTTCATAGGCCAACACCTGCTCCGGGGTAAATCCGGCGATTTCGGCGGCATCGAAAAGTTTGGCAAAGATTTTTTCCTGCATGGAAGCCGGGATTCGCTGCAAATCCTGAAGATTTTTCAGGATAAACAGCCATTTTTCAAAGCGGCTCTCTAACTCCTCTACCTTTTTGGTGAATTTGGGCATCTCCAAATAAATAAAGGTCA